>Ga0209700_102739_pt1 | contig 35124 bp, 23 predicted proteins | sample SiratroredBW_FD_187528 | JGI IMG/M metagenome (GOLD analysis project Ga0209700, IMG submission 187528) | Root nodule microbial communities of legume samples collected from California, USA - Siratro red BW (SPAdes) (version 2) | ecosystem: Host-associated > Plants > Roots > Nodule | place: USA...
ACATGTTTCAAATATTATAATATAATTAATATTAATGAAATAAAAATGTATACATATTTTATGTTTATATTTATATGCGTGATATTATTTTAAACTGATATATATTTATTACTTTCCATCTTAGATTGAAATAATAATAAAATATGATAACTTAAAAATAACGAAATACAAAATATCAGTTAAGTCAAACTAAGTCAACGAAAAATAAATTAAAAAAATAATTTGTTAAGCATTGATGTGATCAATGGAAGATAAATATTATATAATATATATATATATATATATATATATATATATATATTATGAGTATATGTTTAATTAATACATTGACGAATTAAACGAGTCTTACTTTTTTAATTTTATTTTACACGTTCATTTCTTCTTTTAATTTTGTACTTGTCTCTTTCTTTCCACTCATGTTTATTTTAATCTTAAAACCAAAATCTGAATTGTGTTCTAAATCATTGCCCTCTAACTAAATTGTGTTGTCCAAATCGATGTGAAGTAGAAACATTTGTCTTTACCTCCAAAATTGTCAAACCCTTTGCATTAAGGTTTCCTTGATTCTAGTCATTCAAGAGCGTCATTGTGAATAAGTTGTTGTGTAATACTATTACTTAGTTTTGAGGGAATTGTCTTGAAGATAACATTTCAGGTAAGCGAAGTTAGCTTTGATTTTTCAATAGTACTTTAGGTTAGAAAATCTAGACACAGGGGTGACGTGGTCACCAATTCTAAAATTTTCTTGCAATGATGAAATTGATTCTATGTTGTTTGATATATTCAATTTATTTGTGAAGTGTTTAAATGGTAATATTGTGTGTGAATAAATGAATTTGTATCAAGTTGATGTTATACATTTTGGATAATATTGGATTATGCATTAAGTATGAAAAGTCTACATTGTAACAGAGATCCTTTAGCTTCCCTGATAGTCTAAGTCACATAGACTAAGACATCAGGTGGTGAGAGAAGTTAACAAGAGAATTCACACACACAGGTATTAAATGTTTAAATTTACTTTAATCTTTGATGTAATAGATTAAATGTTAGTATCTAGCATAGGCATATTTAATGAGTCCTCCCAAAGATGATAGGTTCATATGTGGTCTTTATGAATGTTGTATATTGACATTAGAATGAAGTTGAATTGTTGTGATTGGTATTGGGTTTTGTATGACTATGCTTGATTAAAAAGGAAATTGGATAAGTTATAAATTCTTAATCAATTTGGTTTCTTTTACTTATATTTTTGTATGTTAGAACTTGATTTTAATAATTAACTTTTGTTTTTCTTGTTATGTTTTGAATTGCGATGATTGTACTATTTACATGAAGATACACAGATGTAGGTGCAAGAGCATTTAAAGGACACTAGGCTTTTAACATAGAATTTGTTTTGTAATTAGTTGATTTATAATGTATTCTCATTGTGTATAAGAGACATTTTGAAACACCATATGTTGTGTATGATGTTAACATTAGGCTTCTTTATAAATTAATGTTAATACTAATCAATTTAAATATTCAAACCAGATGTATCAGGTCTGTTGTATCTGTACCTAGCGTTGGACACCTCCAACTAGATGCAATTCACTCGAGTTGCTCTTGAATCTAGCAATGTCCAATACAATTTCAGAGTGATGCTGAACATAATTCAACGTCGACCTTAGGTCCTTTAATGCTGAATGTTATTCTATGACACCAAAAACATTCAAATTTCTCATCTCTTTTCTATCTTTCATGAATTTAAATCATATTTTCTTCACTTTTATATTTTCTATTTTCATAAGACAACAAAGATTAAATTAATGGGGTGTTACAAATTCTCCTTTTCTAAATTATTTTAATCAAAATTCTTCCATCAACATATGAATATCTATTTTATATCTTTTATCAATGAAGTATTTTTAAATTTTATTCTTTTATATTTATGTATATTTATAAATATTTCCCGTAAAAGAAATAATTTATCATGTTTGTTTAGAAACAAAAGTGCAAGAAGAGGGCAAGGTACACATGGTTGAATAAGAAAATAAAACCTTCATTTTTTTTTCATATAAAAGTTATATATAAAAATAAACTTCATACTTACATATTGTGAAATACATAGGAGAAGAGTTGTTCACATAGACAAGTAAGCGAAATTTTAAAACCACACTCTATTGTCGAATTCTGATTGGGAAATGCAATTAATATTATCTTTTTAAAATACTATTATTATTAAAGTAAATAGTATACATATAAATATATAATAGGGAATTAAATCACGTGAATGTAAATACAAATGTTACATTGTTCATAAAAGATTTTTTATTATATTTTTTTAAATGAATTTTCATTTACATAAATAATATATACATCTTTTTTTAAAAATTGTTTGATGCCTGGTTTTATAAATATTTATCTACTTATCATCTTTTATATATATATATTATGACACATAAGACATTTTTCGTGAAATGAGTCTTATTTAAGATTGCAAATACCTTTCATTTTCTGAACTATTGGTAAAGACATAAAGGATTGAGTTGGTGTCTTTTTCCATAGTAGGCAGCATCAAAGGTCTACTTGATTTACAAGTTACAACTACCCATAACATCCAAAAACATGTATTTTTTTGATATTTTTGTAATATTTTTAAACTATTTTATTTTACCTAGTTTTATAATAAATTTTAAAACGAATAAAAAATACTGGTTTTCTAAATCAGTTTTGGGCCATTTTGTACTTGTTTGACCGTTTATTGACCAATTTATTTTGATTCTAAAATTATCAATTAATTTCTAGTCTAGTTGGATTTTAACAACTATAAAATTATAAAAATTATAATAATTTCTTAAGATTTGGTCAAATTTATCATGACAATTTTTTTTTCATCTCTGCATTTGTTTAAAAATATTATCTTCGCATCCTTATACATTATATTAATTTATAAGAAAAATAGTTGTAAACGTTATAAAGGTAAAATATATGTATAATCTTAAAAAAATTCTAAGAAACACAAATATAACTTAGTCTAAAATATATTATTTAATTAAAAATAACAAAAACATATTTTAATATTTAATTATTTTGTTTGTTTCTTGTAATTAAACAAACTTTGTTTGAATCTTACTTTTAAAAATTATTTTTAATCTTTATAATATTATTTGTAATCTATTTTAGTTTCGTGTAAATAATCGAGACTAAAACCGATTAAAAATTACATATATAATAATTAAAAATGATTAAAATGATATTGTAAAAATTAATACGAATGATTATATATATATATATATATATATATATATATATATATATATATATATATATTAAGAAATAAATTTTACGAATTATAAAATTAAATGATTTAAATCATATTTTAACTAAGAAAATAAGAAAACGAAAAGTGACTGATAACACTCAGAAAAGAGTGTAAAATGATAGTATTTTTATTCTCAAATACGTTTTTTATTTAATAAATAATAACATGTAAAAAAACATCAATACAAATAGAATGATGTAAATATATCGGTCATGTACTTATAGCCTTTTGAGCTTTCGAACTCCTAAAATAAAGACTTAATTAATAAAAAAATATATAATTATTTAAGTACTTGAACAATATTTTACATTCTTGAATCTATGAGTTATCGATTATGAGTAAATATACTATTACTTATCAAGTTATTCAAATATGTCCGAATTATTCAAATATAAAAATACTTAGTCATAATTATATTTCTAAGTTTTTTGAATGCGGTTAGGCACAAGTTATTTTAGTTTTGTCTGTAACAATTTTATTTAAAAATTTTATTACAATTTTTATTATTAAGAACTTGTAAATGTTCTTACAAAAAGAGTTGTTATTTTCTTACTTTTTATTTTTTTTAATTTTATTGTTTTATTTAAGAGAAACATATTAATATTGAAGAACATTTATTATTTCATTTGTTTTTCATTTAAAATTTTTTAATTAAACAATTTTAATATATATGTAAAAACCTCTTTTTTATGTGTGTATTTTTTATATTACTTTCTTTCAAAACTTAGGAATATTATTTAAAATGATGTTGAGTTGCACTTCCGCAATAGCAAATAGAAAATATCTTATTTATGATGTCAAAAAAAATTACAATGATAAATCAATTACTTGTCTAATCTTAAAAAATTATAAATAAAAGTTACTTGTCCAGGATATATTGTAAGTAAACAGTATTTGTTCAAAACCAAATTTGGATAAATTTTAAATGAAAAAATTGACAGAAAAATATAAAAGTTAAGTAATACTGTTTAATACCAAAAGATGATAATAGTAAAAATAGGCTAATTTTAAAGTATTATGAATTCAATACTCAAATAGATTATGCTTAATTAATTTCACTGATTTATTTATAAAGTATTTTCCCATAAAAATTCAGACACTAAGTTTTTCAATGGTAAAAAATTGTTTTTTAATTTAATTATTCCAAAATAAAGGTTTTCAATGAAATATAGTATCCTAAACATTATTATGTTATGTATTATCAGTGGTTCTTTGAAATAAAAGTATTTAAATCAAACATAATTTCGATCCCTGTGACTGTGTTAAGAAAAATCCGTAACAAGAAAATATATTATTTTTTATCTGAAAAGCTAAAAAATTAAATTATTTTGGTGACGAATATTCCTTTATTCAAATTAACTTTTACTTTGTCTTTATGTTAATGGACCTTTTAATGATACTTAAGCAACTATGTCAAGATAATAATTCAATATGAAAAATAGATATTTATAGTTGCTTATTTATTGCTGCAAATAGATTATATAAAACGAATATGGCACAGGGAAATTTATCTTCGTCTCTCCCCTTGGTCATATTTTATTATTATTTTTTTATATTACAAAGAAACACCTGAACAAGTTCCAGGTTCAAAAAATAAAACCACAACATTAAAGTAGAAAAATAACCAAGAAAAGTCAATCACACTTGCTATTAAGGTGTGCAAGTTATAGATATGGTGTAATATTTTTCGATACCTTCTTTTTAGTATAATCAAACTGATTACTTTAAGCTATGAGTGAGTTTTCAAGGTGTTTTTCAAATGCATTACAAAAAATTCAATTTGATTACATAAAATTCCATGAAACCTTAATAAGAAATACAATACTACCAGAAATTCAAATAATATTTTAAGAAAGAACTCTTCTTCACATTATGAATACTCATGGGATATATTCAGTGGGTCTACATTTAATTACCATCCAAATAAGAGAGGGAGGATGCATGTTCCTATCTAGATTCAAGGATCAATTTAAAACCCATATATCATTGATGAAGTCATGGATGTTTCTAACCTTCAGAAGTCACTAAAAATATGCAAGATCTACATCTCGCTGCCATCTTGGACAATACCAGCAAAACAATTTCAAACGCACATGCACATAATTTCCATAGGAACCAAAATTTTCACATCTCATTTTTCATCTGGCTCGGCTAGTTTCATTGGTATTCTGGACACATTTCTTCCAAATATTATCTCATATGTCTCCATGTAAGTCTCCGAGAATAGGGCCTCCTCCTGCCAAAGCATACAATACTTCTAATCTTTCTAAAACTACCCAGCAAACATCTGGGAAGAGTTGATGGCCAAATTCTGTTTTTAGTAGTAGTTCTTCTCACAACTGCTAGTGGAGTGTATGAGAACAACTCTCCCACAAAGCCAGCAAATTTGTTCTTTACAACACGCTCTTCTTCTTCTACTTCTTCAATATCATGCTTCTCATTATCCGTGGTTTCATCATCAAAACCAATCTCATCATTATCACACTTTCCTTTGTGCTGATGGCTATCCACTGGAGAAGACCTGTACCTCGCATATAACGAATCTTGTGTGAGGACTTTGTTTCAGAACACTTTTTCTTTTCTTAATGTAGAAACATCAAGTAGTAGGTACTGAATTTCTTTGGGCATGTTTTGTTATGTTGAGCACATTCTTTTATTTCAAGATGTACAATATGTATTAAATTGATTCAGTGTCAGACACGTGCATCTGCATATTACTTAATTGTTTCAGATGAAAAAGCAGTAATTTGCAAACAGTTATAAGATGACGCTAAATGACAGCGTAACACAAATTCAAAGTCTATTAATGACTAAGTGATTAACATAATGAACTAACATGTTTGAACTCACGCATATTTCATTAAGTCATAAATAAAGGTTTAAGAGGAACTGCTAATCCCATTGGTTCTTGATGAAAACTTGATGTTTTCATGACCGAACTACAACACAAGCCAAGGACTAAACCAAGCGTAAACAATCATGTTGATTCCTCTGCATGATGCAGGAAACACAGTTCAATATCTGTATAGTTAGCAGGAGACTACTGGAAAAGTTTTACCTCCTGTGCTGTTTCAAATAGACAATTCTTTTCTTCAACCGCTTTCTTTGGACACAGCAATTGTTTGAAACATGGCGGATGAAACAAAGCTATGCAAACCAAAATAAAAAGAGCAAAATACATATTATGAGCAACAGAATTCTCCCATATTATAGCAGTCATGATAAGAGAGAAGCAATCCTCACAATGACACAATGCTTAATTCTTAACTTTGGCAACTAATAAGAGAATAGAACAAGAACAAACTACAAAATAAATCGGGCTTCAAATTTCATTTTTCCCATATACCGGTTGAAGAAAGCAACCATAAAATGCCAGAAAAGCAAACTCCAAATATCAAATGTGATCAAGCACCAAGTAGTTGAGACTCAATATCCAACATAATAGTACTTCGCAACCTAGAAAGATTGTATTCTACCCTAATGGTAGTCACGTGATTCACAAAATTACAATCAAATCTTTGTTTTTCCTAAACATTCATTACAAACTAACCACTTACTTATTATTAAGAAAAGATGTCTTCTTTAACTGTCCTGTTGTTTACTCACACCAGCTTTTGCATAATTAAATAAATTAAAAAAAAAATTAAAAAAAAATACATGTAATTAGCCATACACAGTGCAATGAGCTTCCATCTTCAACTCTTTCACGGCAAATGTTATCTTTCTCTCACATCAATACAAGAAACAATTACAGGCCCATATAACTGACCGATTATCTAGAAACTCCAAAACGAATAGAAAAGAAAAGGGTCACAGAAGCACATAGTGTCACTTGGAAAAATATTTCACTAAACAGTGAAGGTTTAAATCAAAAGATGACATTAAGTAACTAACCTGGTCACCATCCTTGATGCCATAATTTCGAAGATAATCATTCTCGGTAACCAGCTTCTGTCCATCATAGCATAAGCAAAACTGCCCCCAAACATGCGCCCTTCATAACCCAGCATAATATATCAATTTAAATTATGCCTAAGTCAGTACAAATTTCAAACTTACCATACCTTGTTAGTCCATTAATTATATAACAATTTTCGCTTCAATATTTTTTCTAAAATTACTATAATTTTCCCGCACCGACTTTCAAGTAAAAATTGTTATTACTTTAAAAATAATAATTATAAAATTAACAAAATCATCTGTGTATATACTATTTATCCTTCGTTGTGATATTTGTTGTGTATCTTAGAAAGCTCGTTTAGATTGCAATATTTTTAAAAGAGTTTTGTGTGTAATGCAAAAGGAGATGTTCTTAAACAAATTGGAGAGTCGTGTAGAACTTTAAAAAAACAGGGGCATCAATGAAAGAAAACCTAATGATTGTAATTTAGTGATAAATTTATGATTCATAGGGTCATTTCTGTGAGTGATTTGATGGCAGTTAAAGAGTAGTAATATAATTTTCTCCATAAAAAAATGAAATACATGATGAAAAATTTAAAACCGAAGAAAAAAATTGTGGGAAGTGAAATTTGAAAGCATTTGTGTATCGAACCAAATCCAAATGTTTGAGAAGATTATGAATTAGAATGTATGAAAGGAAGTGTGTACCATGAAATTTTGGCAGGACCCTTGAGAGGGGCGTGGGAGAAGACAGCCTCGACTGCATCTTTGAGTTCGGCAACAGTGGCGGTCTTGGAAACCTGAATATCTGCGAAAGGCGTAGAAGTGTGAGCAGTGTGTGAAGAGATGATGGTAAAAGAGAAGGGAAAGGGGTTGCGTACGGAAGGAGGAACCGTCGAGTTTGAGGACGGAGAGTCGGAGGGGAAGGGAGGGAAGGCGGTTGTAGAGGAGGGGTTTTCGGGCGAAGATGGCGTGGAAGAGGGGGAGGGGGGAGGAGGAGGAGGAGGAGCGGGAAGGAGTGGTGGGATGGGGGAGCATGAAGGTGGTTTGTTGGTGGTGGGACATGGTGGAGGGGTTAGAGTGGGAAGAGTGGGGAGAAGGAGTATATAGAAGGGAGAGGGAGAGATTCTTGGAGGAGTGTGACACGCATTCAGGAAATGGATGAAGTTAGGGTTTGGTTTTGGGACTGTGGCTACTGCTGCTTCTGCTTCTGTCGGGGAGATTCTGATTCTTCTTCATCAGCGAAAGAAAACAGAGAAGAGAGAGAGAGAGAGGAATACTTCTACAACAGAGAAAACAAAGAAAACCGTTACATCCGCCCGCAACGGTCTATTTTAGTGGCCATGGGCTTGGCCATGATTTTGTATTTGCAGTTACTTCCTGCACTGTACAAATTTTGACTTAGTACTGTATAAATTTTTGAAATACCAAAATTGTCTTTAGTATTATTATTTTGTATCACTTGTGTTTTTCTTTTAATTTTTTAATCTTACTCTTAATACACGATAATTCTGTATGCTGAAGAGCTCAATAACTAAAACCATAGAGCATATGTTCAATTTATAAAATTCTACTCATCATAAATCTTTTTAAAAATAATGTGAAAATCATGTATCAAATAATTAGTAAAACATTTAACAATAGATTGAATGAGTGTTAACAAATAAATCACATTTATTATGACTATTTAAAGAGGAAAATATGAAATATATATACTAATTTTACCATAACTATATTGTTACTGACCATCTTTACTTTAAATACATTATTATATACACTATTGTAGGTTTTTCTCTTTCATGGAACTCTCATATCATGGACAGTTTGAAGTGGTTATCTTTATTAAATAGCAAATTATACTAGTTTTTTTATTTAAACAATATTACACTTTCACTTCCCTTCATTTTTTAATCTTAAATAAAATCATGATATTGTAACAGTCACATTCCTACTCTAATAGTAGACCATTTCTATTAAGTTATTATACGAAGTGTACAACGCAATTTAATTCTTATATTCCCTGTTCATTGTTTGGATAGAGTGCGGAAGGTAGAGAATTAATTTGTAGTGATTTGAAGAGAAAGTCTAAAGTGAAGTGATTTCATTTAATAGAAAAATAATAAATTTAAGTAGAACGTTCATGATATTGATTAATTGAATTATGGAAAGTTGATAGATTACTTTTAGTGTAATGACAAACTGTAAGTTTTAAAATATAAATATTTTTTGCTTACAAATAATTAGTTAGAAAATTAAAATAAATTATTTCTTAAAATGTTAATTATTTAAAAATATTATTAATTAATTTCCAATAATATTTATAAAAAAAGTTTTCAAAAACCCCAATAAGTAAAATTGTTTTAAAAAACCAAATATTGAATATAAGAATAAACTAATAATTTATCAAAAATTCTCATAAATTCATTAGTTTCTTCTAACGTTTCATTCTCTCTTTCAAACTTTCTTTACAAATCATCGTAGATTCTCACAACTCACCTAAACCGATTACATACAATGCTCATAGATAATCTTAAATCAATCCCCACAAATCCACACAAATAATAAAGCACCGTTACCAAACATAAAAGATATAAATATGTTTTCTTGTCTAGAGGGAAACCTCGTAACGAGACACTCATAAATTGATTTAAAAGAATTCTGTATGAATAATTTTATATATGAAAACACATTAAATAAATATTTTAGATATGAAATTACCTTGTGTGACAAAGAAACATTTTCCTAATAGAACAAGGGATACTAGTGTTCAGACAATATGAACTTCAAAACATATTTTGTGATGAAATGAACTGGTAGATTTAAATTTTCTCCCTACGATGAATTTTCTATTAAAATACAATGTTTGTTAACAATTACACTTACAGAGAGATATGCATGGCATTCATCAATTGCAATGGGTGAACAAACGACTAGATCAATACATGTTTGAATACACTAAAGCCATGACACCCTTTCCCCTCTGATTCCGCAGAAACAGTTTGCATGTCAAGTTGTAATTAGCAAAACTTCCCAGAAGTATCGATTTGTCGATCACAAGTTCCCATACCCGAGTTCGGTTCAGATTCTTCTTCCTTCTCGAGGGATGTAGTAATGGGCAGAAAACTGAAGCAAATGGCACTCCCAAATTGAAAAAGAAAACTTCATCTAGAGGACTTGAGTGAGTTATTTGCCAATGAGCTTGTAGTAGGCATATAGACCAGATCCAGCAAAACCAAGAAATTGCCCAGTTACGTTCCACTGAAATTGAATAAAAACACATTCTATCATCAGTAAAAGTATGCTCCATTGGGAACACAAGAAAAGCTGCAGAGTAAGGACAAGAATACTCACAATATCAAAAGGTAGCCCACCAAAAATTATCCACCCAAGACCAATAGTAAACAGATCCTAGACATCGATTGAGAATAATTAGAAAGTGTAAAAGCTGCCTAAAACAATCGTGGCAACATGATAGAGCGCAAATTAGAGAGGAAGTAGAAATAAGTTCTGAGTGGAGAAGGGAACAACTGATGTAACCAAATAATTTTCAACTAATATCTCTAGTACCCCTACCCCCTATCTAGATGGTAGAAGGTGAATGCTAACACTTACAATTTAGGAAAATACGCACATTGGCAAAATACAATATGTCAAAAGATCCAATATGTTGGTGCAATTAACAATGCCAACTTAGGAAACAAGCTTAATCACCATGCAAAAAAGCTACAGTCAATGCTTAACAGTTAGGAAAAAGTGAATCATAGATTAATAACATAAGGTCATCTCTAATAAAATCAGTTCATGGTTGGTTAACAAATTATACCATTGGAGTAAATGACATGACATTGCTATATATAAGAACCGTTGCTTAAAAAAATTATGCTTTGAATTAGAGAAATTAATGGGGTTTAAGTGTTACGAATATGTAGTCAACTATAAAAATTACAAAATCTGGTTAAGCACTCACCTTAACAATCTTAGCATTGAAGTGAAATTTTGCGTGGAGTGCTTAAATGTGACATTATAAGATCCACAAAACTATGGTAATAAACTCATTCAAGCAACCATGCATCATGGATGCTCTAAGAAGAGGCTAACTCTATTATAATGCCAAGCTTCATCCTCATAGATCTAAAAGCTACAATGTCTAGGTAAACTAGCCAATATTCCAACCTCAAATCCACTACAATAGCATTGTCATGGTTAATCCGTACATTTGAAGTATTGTCCGTTTTGGAACTCAATACTTCCATAACAATTTTTTCTTTAAAAAGCATCTCAATGGATTAAGGGAGGAGGGTGTATATAAGCTAATTTGGCCTTAACTTCAAAGCGATGTGACGCTTTTGAACATACTGAAATAATTCCCCAATCGAGGGCTATGTTGTAGTAGTGGCCCGAAACCCTCCATTTTGTCCCATGGATGATACCAATGTTTCGACCTTAAATTCGCTAAGAGCAATGTAAGGATCAATTACCACATTCGAGATATTGTCCGCTTTAGAGCTCGATATGTCCGTTATTTTTTGTCCCTAATAGTTGTTTTGGTGGGTTAAGTAAGAAAGGTGTTTATAAACTATGCTTAGTCTTAACTCCTAAGCAACAAAGAACTTTAGGGTGTACAAGAACAAATGTTGTGACCTCAAGTCTTCTAAGACATAGTATCGTTAGAGTCAGTTACTGCATCCAAGGTATTGTTTACTTTGGAACTCAATACTTCCTTTACAGTTTTGTCCTTAAAAGGAACTTTGTGTGTTAAGGAAGGAAAGTGTATATAACTACTTTTGGCCTCGACTTTTAAACAATGTGAAACTTTTAGGTGTACTTGAATAAGCCTCCCAATTGTGGCATAAGGGATACAAGAGTCTAGAACCGTCCTTTTCATCTCCACATCATTAGAGTAAATAATCATGTTTGAAGTATTATCTGTTTTGGAGCTCAATACCTTCATCATGGCTTTGTGCTTAAAAGATGCTCTGGTGGGATCACAAAGGAGAACGTATGTATGTATGTATAATATATCCTTGATCTCAACATCTAAACAATGAGGGACTTTTAGGTATACCGGAACAAGTTTCATCACATCAACATGAAATTTTGGCTTGAGCAGCTATTAAATACCATTTTTTAGAAATACATAGAATCCTCCCTTATGTAAATGAAGAAAATTGTAGATCGCAAAAACATGTTAGCTCCAATGAAAATATTTTGACTGAAGTCAATGTAACTCCACCACAGCATGAACAATGAACTAACAAATGTCCAAGTATCAAAATACAAAATGACAACCTTGACCAAGAGACCAAATTCATTAAGAAACTTGTAACCATTCACATGTTAAACTTGAGTTAATGAATTGTAACCATGATAAGTAAAGAACACAGAGTAGGCTCAGATTGAGAGTATAGGATTTGCCACAAGGAAAGCAATAGCAACAAAGTTCACTTAATAGGAATCTTCAACCAGAATATTAGACCTTTAGATTGCTTCATGATATTAAAATTCAATCTTCTATAACTTGAATGGGAGGAAACATCCATTTCTCTTGGTTCAAAGACTCTTCTGACCGCATAATCAAGATCAGATTCATATTTGTGTTTGCGATTCAATAGAGAAGAATTAAAATAATCGTATTGGATTAGTGAAAAACATGATGCATGAAATTGGAGGTCAGTGAGGCCCCATCCATTGTTAGTGCCAGTGATTCCATTGGGATCTCTTGGATGTGTATAGTGAAGTGAGTGATTGGAACATATTTGAGGAGGGGAAAAGTGGAACATGATTAGGGACTGAGAATCAGAGAAAAAAAAGGTGACATATGACCTGAATTTGGGTTTTGATGAGGGAAATAACACGAAGAATTATTGATATAGCATGAACATCGATGAGAATGAAATAGATAAAGGGGGGTGAATAGAGCTGAGAACTTGAGGGAAGGGAACAAAATGAGCTCGGGGGAGCTCTATGCAGCAAAAAATAGTTTTCATGGTTGATACCATGGGGATCTCTATTACCATGTTGAGAAATATGAATGAGTCCAAATTGTAGAGAAAGTAATGAGAATCTATGAGAATGATAGAATGCATTATTGATGCAAAATGAAGCCCGTACAAATTAAGAAACGCTATACTTATATATATATGGAAGAAGAGAGACTAACTAATCAAACCATCATCTTAACTAACTATTTCAACCAATCCAACTATCTCTAATGACAATATCATGAGTATGATGTCCAAATTAAAAGTGTGTTCTTAATGTGAAAAAAAAAAAGCATGTTCTTAGTCCAATTAAAGGAATGCACATCAGACTCCATGGCATTATGTGGAAAAATTATGTTCTTAATCCAATTAAAGCCAATTTATTGTGCGAAGTCAGTATGATGTCCAAATTAAAGGTTTCCAACGTAGATTAAATATCTTAAGCCTAATTGATCAGAAACAATTATCTGGAAGTTACTTTCTTTTACCAAACTGTTCATGAGTCAAATATGATTTGAGACAAGTCGATTTCCCAAAAGAATCTCCAGATTATGCACATTTCTTTACTTCCAAATAAGATTGCAACCAAAATTTATGCCACTTCAAATAAATTCCCCCTTATCTCTCTCATCTGCATCAGTATCTAGACCCAAACTAACAGTTGATTACACTTGCTCGTTCTTAACACCAAAATGTACAAGAAGAATCTCCCCAAATTCCAAAATTAATAGCCAGACCAGTCTACTAATAAGGCCATATTCTCACCCTATATTAGTCAAATTCGTTGATGTTCCATTGCACACAAAAAGTCCTTCCACAGAAAATATCATACTATACTATGCCATCATTATGAAAGCAAAGCTTTACAGCATCATCAATGACAACCTGTAAATCTAGTTGCACTATTTATGCAAGGTAAAAAGACAACAAGCAAGGCATACATACATACCTTCAGATTACCACAAATTGTCTGTGTCACAGCTGAATTTAGAGTTGTGTTCAGAAAAATACAGTAATTCAAAAAGAATGCCAGTATGCAGGAAAAAAGCAAAATAACCTGCAGAAGAAAAAAAACACAGAAATTACAACTTCTCATAATTTCAAATTATGAGGAAATATATTTAAAACTTGGTTCTGAGTTATACACACAGAAGACTATTGCTTCTTTATTAACAAAATGCAGACCTTTCAATTGAAAATACTGATCAACTAAGAGAGATCAACATTTTTTTTATTATATTCAATGATTTCAAAATGGACCAATCACTTAAACAATATAAGGAGAGTTTTTAGGGTTTGAGGTTCAGCCCCAGCGGCTCATACATAAATAAAATCATGGAAAAAAACATTGAAATAGATTTCTAGTATAATTAAATTTATTTATAACATAAATAAATATTAAACTAAAGTACTATACTAATAATGACATTCTTTAACCTATACTAAAAGATGAAAAGTGGAAAGCATACACACAATTACTCCTTACTCTTCAATTCCTCTATTTAACAAGATACACAGGCCTAATACCATATCACGTTCGCAGGCTTTAGGAATATTCTTGCAGGGGCTTTTTAGTAAGTCTCGAATCTTAGTGACCACTGGGTTAAATGAATCCTAGTCCGCTAGATTAGTTGAATCAGTATCCCTTTCAAAATATTTTTTTTTTTGGCAAGTAACCAATGAAGGTCCAACAATGACTTGTGGATACTACAACTTATTGAATGAGAATGGGTAAAGAAGAACATACAATAAAACCAGGTGAGAAGAGATATGGAAAATTGATTGCTATCTTCAAGTCACCACGAATAAATGTCCAAATGAGTAAAACAGGCCCGCATATGATTCCTATAATAAATAGATAAGTATTTCAATTTTCAAATAAGAAATTCAGTTACACTAGAAAGTGTTAGTTTAATAGGCCATCATACACAATATATCAGCTTACCATTGCACCACATAAGGCCAAAGCTATTAAGACCACTAGTTTTCCCTGATAAAAAGACATGATACCTTACAAGTTATAAACAAAAAATTGCAGGCTAAAGAAAGAAGTTATAAAATTTCTGCTTTATGTCAGAGAGTGAGAGTATAGGAATACAACCAATGCGGGATATGGTTGCAAGATATATTGCTGTGGCGATGTTTGACATGAAAACAACAGCATAGCCATAAGCATCAAAAGAAAAATCCCGTGCTCCAGCAACGAACGCACCAATGACAATCAAGCCAACACTGATAACAGCCTTATAAATTTCAGTTAAATGAAGGAATTAGGAAGATGCTCATTCAAATAACAACTTGAACTTTAACTTCATTGTGTTAAAAACGAAAAGGGGATATAACCAAAAGAAGTTCATACAGGGGGACATCTCACATAGCTTAATTTCAAACATAGCAAATGTAGATAGCATATACCAAGTCTAAGTGTAAAACATGTTCCGAAATCAGAATGACTCATTTCCCTTTTTCTCCATGAACACAAGTATTTTTATCTTGGGTTAAGTAGTTTGAATAAAGATATGTTAACATTATAAAAAGAGAGAACACAATGTGAGACATCATCAATCAGACATGAATTAGTAATACTCATCAACCGTGTGAACTTTCACACATCGATTTGCATCCATTTACATAAGGAGGAATTCCATGGCTAGATTAATTATATCTACATGATTTACAATATCTGATACACGGAAACTAGGATAATAAGTCAAATAATCCTAAATTTTTATGGAATATATGTCAATTGTATAATCACTAAATAGGGGACATTTGCCCAAAATAGGATAAGCTTTTCAACAACCAACTAGCTTAACCCTTTATGAGTAACATAAATTATTTAATTAATTTCTATAATTTTCAAATAGCAGTCATCCAGCTAGGTAGGCCATTCCACAATGATATTTACGATAGATAACTGTGGTAAAAGTAGATCAATGCACTGTCCATACTTCAAGTCCAAAGGGCCCTTGAATGTGGGGGACATGTTAAAGATGCAATAATGAACTTCAAGTGCCTTCACCCAACACAGCTTAGGCTCTTTGAGAATCAGTTTAGGGCACTTGTAATCATCAAGTTGGTAATGACCCTTTCCATGACAAACTATTCAAATTATATACCACATAAGAAATTATAAGTAATTTGTATATATAAAAAAAGATAGGTTTGTCCGGACAAACTTCTCTCCAAGAACTTCTGGAAGAGAAAAGTAAGAAGAAAAATGAAGTTGACTTATCCATAAGTTAATGTTGAAGATCTCACATCAACTAAAATTATATATAAGTGGGTGTAATCCTGATCTTACAAGTTGGTTGTGTGAGATTGAACTAGACTTAAAATTCATTTTTTCAAAAAGTTAAAATTAGTTTATGCACAAGTTAATTTGTAGAAGCTCCTCTCGTATTGCTTCTCCAAATTCTATTTTTAACTTGTACATAAGCTAGTTTTAACTTATGGAGAAGTCAATTTAATTTTTTTTTTTTTCATATTTTTCTCTCTTCAAAGGCTTCATGGAGAAAGTCGTCCAAACCGGCCATAATACAGTCCACTGCCCCTGTATTAAATTGTGCACTTCACATATGCTGCTAAACTTTTAGGTGCATGAATCAAAGATTTATTTGAACAAAATGTGATATACTGCAGATTATATTATGCAATGAGGAAAATGCACTTTACCTAAAAATGACAGAACGCGTATACCTCTGCCCCACCAGAGCAAACTCAACAAGCATTGTAAACACCACTGTGGTCCTCCTTAGAGTTGTGTACATTGGAACATTTACCCCACGAACAGACTCCATGGTGACTAGCTAAGGAGAAGTACAGGGGTGAATAGAAAATATAAACAATACTTGCTAAGTATTCGTTCTCTACTTTCTCAGAGGGGAAAAGGGTATACCATGTAAAATAAGTATGCTCCTGACAGAGGAAGAGTGTGCTTCAAAGTCTTCAGTGGTACAAATTTTGTTGAGTTATCTGATATAAGTAAGGATTCGTTTGCTGTGAATGATATCATCCTCCAGCGTCTCAACAAATAGAGAAAGCAACACGAACATACCATCTGCAGGAAACGAAGAATAGAAGTGTATTTAAAATTGCGAAATGAATAAAGTGGATCTTCACATCAATAGATCGGCAATTATAAGGCCTAGTGTAGACACTGTATGACGCCTAAAATCTAGATGCAATATAATTTTCTTCTTCCACTTTCCCAATGAATAAAAAAAACTATTGCTTTTTTGCATTATTGCTTCAAATAAGTTGATTAATACCAACAATTATTTTGAAGAAGTCAACTCCTAAAATACTTAGCTTAATATATGGAGCGTCAAAGCGTTATTGAGTATCAAAGAGGTAGGAGAATGTAAAACAGTAGAAAAGTAAACATAAAATCAATAATGCAAGTTTGGAGCACAACTACTAATTTCCATAGCATTGCATCCAATGTGACAATGAAAAAATGGACTGTTAATATAAATCAATCAAGCATGACTTATAATACTAGCTTTAACTACTAAGTTGTTTGGTATGGAACCAATTAAATAAAATGTTACTTCATTCCTTAAAATCGTGTGCTCTCTTTAGCTGTTTTTGCTTTCTTCATATAATATATGGAAATTCATTGGAAATTTAGAGTTCCTTATGGAATTGTAAAGACTTATTTACTCCAGATTCCACTGCGCATGCATATAATAAAAGGTTTTGAAAAATGGTCCGCAACTGCTATTTCAGAGATTAAGGAAGGATTTTTGGATATGCGAAAACATATTCTATTTTCATATCTTGTTTTCATTTTCAACTTGTTAATATTAGAAAACATTTTTGGTTGTATATCATTGTTTCATTTTCATCTCTTGTTTGACTCATCACTCCTCCCTCACACCGCCCACCTCCAGGTCCAGTGCTTTCACAACCTCAAGAGTACCGTTGTCATCAAGTACCTGACGTTGGAAAAATAACATGGCATCAGCTAGACTTCGGGCAGGAGTTCATGGCCGCGTGGATGGTATCAGTGTCATAACAAACGTTGTCACTAACGGCTCCAAAATCGATGACTGAACTGTTAGCAGGTTGAGTTGAGAGGAAGTGTAGGTTTGGTGGGAGTCTGATAACAGTGGTGACATACTTTAAAGGTTGTTTGTGACAAGAACAAAAACAATAAAGAAAACAAAAAAAATGAAACATTTTTTATTTTCAAATTTTGTCATCATTTTAAAAAAAAAATGTTCTGTAATCTTCAATATTGTTAACTTATTTTTCTGTTTTCTACAAAAAATGGTAACATAAAATCCTCAAAAGAAACGTCTCCCAAGGTTTTTTGGAGTGTCTACTAAGCAACCATAATTTAAAACCCTGCACATAATTTATCATCCCGTACCTATATTTTAAAAGTTTCGTCAAACCACAAGCACGAACCAATGGATTCGTCTCTTTCAACAAAGTCAAGAATTGAAACCCTAACAACACGCTGAAGGAACCTAGACATCTATCCACTGTACTGTACCTCGTTGGTCACATAAACCAATATTAGATTATAAGTGAAAGGCACTTGTAAGCATGTCCGTGGCTTTCACCGCACCGATAAACTCAAAATTTAGGGCATAAATAAATGTATCAATACAATTCCTTAAAGTCTCACTAATTTGGAGAACCAATAGCAACATAACAGATGAAAAATTATAGTGCGGATAGAAAATGACGAGGATGTAAGCACAAAACCTGAAGAAGTGTGATGACGTTGGCGGAGGGAAAATTATAAGACGAAAGCGCTGCTTTGTTGAACATGACCAACAAAACTACAGAAGAAAGAGGATATAATGAATCTAAGAAGCAATTGAAAAATTGAGGATGAAAGAAGGGTGCGTAATTGAGAAGAAAGGTACCGGCGCAGGACATGTAAGAGACTGCGGCGAAGGCTCCGCGTTTGGTCATGGCGGAGCCTCGGAAGAGCTTGTCGTCGGCGTAACCGTCTTGGTTGGGGGGAGGATCGGAGACGGGGAGCATGAGATTGTGCGAGGAATTTGACGGTTTGAGAGACATGGAGAGAGAGATTGGGTTTTGGTTTGGGTTTGGGATTGGGTTTTGGTTTGGTTTTGCGATTGGTTGGAGTTTGAAGGAGAATTCGAGGAAGTGAAAGGCAATGAGAGAGTCAGAGTCAGAATGAGTCTCGGGCCACTTGGGAATCACGACTTCACCACTTGGTCAATTCAACTCTCATGTCTCAAACTGCCTCCACCACTCTACAGTTTTATTTCCTAACTAATTTCTTCAAGGAAAAAATATTTCTAATTAAAACTAGAGTAAATCATCCTTTGTTTTTTAAATACAAGTGGAATACATGATAATAAAAAGACAATATATATGGTTAAAATTGTTTATATAAATATTATTACAATAAAAAATAATTATCAAAATTTTTTAGGGGATTTTAGGACCTATAAAGTATCATTGTGTTAATGTGAGCATAAGCGAGTATTTTTGCAGGACATTTGTCAGGTACATCTGTCAGAACTTATTTACCAGGAGTTCATAATTCACGAAGGAGGTTTCTTCCTTTAATTGCTCGATTTACAACTCTATAAGATACTAAGACAATTTGACATTCATTATAGAATCTCGATGAAACTTTAGCCAGGTCATGCTTGTCAATAATTCTTATTAAAGTCAAATAGACCATCTCTTGACAACATTGAACAACCTCAAAACACATATTAAAGGGCAAAAACTATTGTAAAAGATGGTTGAAAAATTAATAAACTAAAATTTTGAAAGTGTTATACAATATTATTCTCTTTAAGGACTTATCCGCGGTAAATACGCAAGTTTTTCAAGATACAACAAGAACTTCTCAGTTAAAAACTAAAGATCTCAGCACTAGCAAGAAAGCTCTTTAGAACAAAAGTACCCAAGATATTTAGAGAAGAAATATAGAAAGAGAAGAGAGAATATGTGAAGAAGAGAATATGAGGAACTCTTGGTGTGTGTTTTCGGAATGGGGAGATCCTCTATTTATAGAGGATGAGACCGTGTAGGGTGAGCGGATTTTGAAGAGTCAAGTAGAAGAGGAACGCACTGAAAAACAACTTCTAGCTTCTACCCAGTATTTGCGGAAATGAAACTGCCTCCAACGATCCAAAGAAGCTTCAACATTCCAAAAAAATCAACAACCTACCTTCCTAAGGATTGACTGCAAAAATTACATTTGTTTCCTCCACATAATGTGCAACGTTCAGAGTTCTAGAAGAGAGGTGGTTGCTAGAGAGATTTTCGCAAATCTGTGGAGGTTGGGTTGTTAGGTTTGAAAGCTTTCAATTTCCCCCTTTTTCAATTTTGCAATAACTTTATTTTTACAACAATCCCCCACATATTGCAAAATGCTTTAAAGAATAAGAAAGAAAATAAATAAATCTTGGGTCTCATAAGATGCAATGCATCAGAGCTGGTATAGCAAGCTATATGAACCAGTCCTAGATTGATGAACTTAACACACAGTGTAGTTGGTATAGCAAGCTATATGAACCATGACACTTAGTATGTGTTAGAGGTTTATCAATCACAATACACCCCCACAATTCTTGTTGTTATCGTTGTGTTGCGCCTAATAGGCCATGCACGTGCCCAGTATTCATGAGTGCTCTAGATATCTTGACAAGATCTCATGCAAGTGGCCCCACTTGACACTCATATAGGTGATTTCATCAAGTATATGTTGCAAATCATTCATCACCCATAAGGGATATGAAAATCATTAAAACTTTGTTATAAACTAAAATTCGTACTCCACATGGAATTTTAACGACAAAGTTTACCTTCTCAATATTCCAGTGTCTAGCACCTTCACACACCATAGGAATGGACAAATTGATTTTAAATCAATTTTGTGTTAGCAGAACTAATAAGTGACTTGTTCTTACCCATATAAACCTTATTCATAGGATCTCCAATCACAAAGGTTGGGTTTCCATCACTTGTTTATTTGCAAGTGGCTTGAGGCCCATTCCCCTCGATGTTTCTAGAATCATGTTCCTCCCTAAAGGTTTTGTCAGAAGATCGGCCAAATTCCGTTTTGACTTAACATAATAAATGGAAATTGTTCCCCTCTTTAGCAGCTGCTTTACCAAATTATGTCTCAATTGTATATGTCTATTCTTTCCATTGTAAGTTTTGTTTTTAGCTATAGCTATTACTGATTGGCAATCATAATGTATTGATACTGATGGGGTTGGTTTCATTCTTAACGGAATGTTTGTTAAGAAGTTTTTCATCCACTCAACTTCACTTTCAACCATTTCAAGAGCAACAAACTCTGATTCCATTGTTAATCTAGCAATAATGGTTTGCCTGGCTGATCTCCATGTAACTGCACCACCACCAAGTGTAAATACATAACCGCTAGTAGATTTTGTCTCATCTGAATCAGAGATCCAGTTAGCATCACTGTACCCTTCTAGCACAGTGGGAAATCCACTATATTCAATGGCATAATCCATTGTACCTCTTAAATATTTCATAAGTCTTGCAAGGGCATCCCAATGATCCTAACTAGGACATTGAATATATCTGCTTAGTCTACTTACTGCATAAGCAATGTCTGGTCTAGAAAAGCTCATTAAATGCAATAAGCTCTCAATTATCTGGGCATATTGAGATTGAGAAATAGATTCTCCTCTGTTTTTCATTAGCTTGGAGTTAGCATCATAAGGGATGCTTACTGATTTAAATCATAATAGCCAAACTTGCTAAGAAGTTTCTCAGTATATTGCTCTTGAGAGAGTAATATACTATCTCCCTTCCTTATGACTTTAACTCCTAGAATCGCTTTTGCTTCACCCATGTCTTTCCTTTCAAACTTAGATTCAAGAAACAATTTAGTTTTAGAAACTATATCGATGCATGTACCAAAAATAAACATGTCATCCACATATAAATATATAATGACACATTCACCATTTTCTAATTTAGTGTACACACATTTATCAACATCATTAGTAGAAAAACCATCACATAGTAAAACATTATCAAGTTTTTCATGTCATTGTTTTGGTGGTTGTTTAAGCCCATACAAAGATTTTAAAAGTTTGCATACCTTTTCTTCTTGTCCAGGAGCTACACATCCTTCAGGTTGAGTCATATATATTTCTTCCTCTAGTTCACCATTCAAAAGGGTTGTCTTAACATCCATTTGATGAATAACTAACCTGTGGATAGATGCTAGAGCTAGCAACACTTGAATAAAAGAAATTCTGGTAACTGGACCAAAAGTATCAAAATAATCTATGTTGGGTTTTTGAGAAAACCCTTTTGCTACTAATCTTGTCTTATACTTTTTTATCAATCCATCAAGATGATACTTTTTCTTGAAGATCCAGTTACAACTAATAGATTTTGCTCCTTTAGGCAAATTTACTAAAGTCTTCGTGTTATTTTTCTTAATGGAATCAATTTCAGTCCTAATGGCCTTTTCCCAATGCTTAGCTTCAGGAGCACTAATAGCTTCTGAAAAACTTATTGGTTCATTTCCAACAAGATAAGTATAAAAATCATCTCCATAGGAAGTTTCCTTTCTCTATCTTTTACTCCTCCTCAAATCCTCTCACATTGTATCACTAGCAATGTCTATAGGCTGTTCAGAAGTACTAGTAACCTTTAAGGGAAAAATATGTTCAAAAAATTTAACATTTTTAGTTTCTATTATAGTATTACGTTCAATTATTTCACTATTAAGAACAATAAATCTATAGGCAACACTATGTTTAGCATAGCCTAAAAACAAGCAATCAGAAGTTTTAGAACCTATTTTCCTTTTCTTAGGATCAGGTAACATCACTTTAGCTAAAACCCTCACACTCTTAAATATTTGAGATTAGGTTGAAAACCTTTCCACAACTCATAGGGTGTTTTGCCAGTTTTCTTATGAGGTATTCTTTTTTGCAAAAAACATTCAGTAAGAAGAGTTTCACCCCAAAGATTATCAAGAGCATTAAAACTAATGAGCATAGCATTCATCATTTATTTAAGAGTCCTATTTTTTCTTTTAGCTACTCCATTTGATTCAGGTGAATATGGTGGGGTTACTTCATGAATAATTCCTTCTTTAACACAATAATCATTAAATGAAACATATTCACCACCTCTATCTGATCTAATCCTTTTCATCCTCTTATCTAATTGATTTTCAACTTTAGTCTTATAAGAAAGAAACATATCAAAAGCTTCATCTTTATTTTTTATTAAGTACACTTTTGTATATCTTGAATAATCATCTATGAAAGTTACAAAATAATTTTTACCACCTCTAGTCATGGTTTGTTTTAAATCAACAAGATCAGTATGAATTACACCTAACAACTCAGTTTGACGTTCTACAGAATGACATACTTTCTTTGTAATTTTTTATTCTACACATACATCACATTTCCTACTTTGTTTATCATGCATGTTAATTAATCCTAGTCGTTACAATTTAATAACATACGAATAATTTACATGTCCTAATCTAGCATGCCAAATATCATAAGAGTCAACAATATAAGCAGAAGACATAGATCCAGATTCATTAATAATATCAGAAACATTAAGTACAAAAAGACCTTGATCACAATATCCCTTCCCCACAAACACATTATTTTTTGTCATCACAATCTTATCAGATTCGAATGACACTTTGACCCCTACCTTTCTCAATAGTGCTACAAAGATCAAATTAACTCTGATTGATGGCACATGCAGCATGTCACTTAAAGCCAAAGTCTTCCCAGATGTGAGTTTTAGAAGAACTTTACCTTTTCCTAGGACAGAAGTAGTCCTAGAATCACCAAGATAAACTTGTTATTCTCCATCCCCTACACTGGAGTAGGAGGAAAATGCATTTTTTTTCACAGATATGCCTGGTAGCCCTAGAGTCTACCACCCATTTGCTCACATTTGTCACAAGGTTCACTTGTGAAACGATCGCACATATTGTATCTTCCCCTTCGGCTATATTTGCCTTAGGAGGATTGTCGTTCTTGACCCTGTGCCTACACTGAGGTGCATGGTGACCTGGCCTTCCACAAACAAAACACTTTCCCTTCTTCTTGAAGGTGGGTTTGGGTCCACTAGGACGGGAAAAATTAAATTTATTTTTTTTCTTGTGATCAGGTTTTTTCTCGTACCTTTTTGAAGCTGGTTTGTCTTCTATCATATTTGCTTTGGTAGATAAGGCCTTAGCCTTTGCAGCAACACACTCTTTCCAGTTGGTGTCTTCAATGATGATGTGAGTGATGAGGTCTGGTAGTGACAACTGTCTATGCCTGTGCTTCAACTGTTGTTTGTAGTCTGTCCAGGACTGTGGAAGTTTCTCGATCAGAAGTTTCAAAAAAAATTCATCAGGTAGAACAATATTCTCTGCTTTAATGTCTTCAAGTAGCTTGTGATATTCATTGATTTGAATCTTGATATCCTTGTCCTCTATCATCTCCCAGCGGTAGTAGTTTTTGATAACGAATCTTTGTCGAACGACATCTTCTGCAGTGTATTTAAGAATAAGAGAATCCCAAATTTCCTTTGCTTCCTTGTAGGAGCTATACACATCGAACAGATCATTAGATAATGCATTGATCATAGTCTGACAACATACCTTATTTGTGTGAATCTAATCTTCAATTTGTTTCGCAGGAGAACTGGTGTCCGATTTGGATGTCGTAAGTGTAGAGACAACTCCGTACATGTCTAACAGGGTAGACACGTGTTCCTGCCAGCGTCAGAAGTTTTGACCCGAGAAGACTTCAATCTTCGAAACATCAGGAAATGGCTTCGCAAAGATGGTTGACGTTCTAGAAGCACTGTTTGACATCTCCGACACAGTGTTGTTGTTTTCCACACCGTCAGCCATAAGTCTTTAAGATTGTTGTAAAAGACGACTGAAAAATTAATAAACTAAAATTCCGGAGGCGTGATAAAATATCACTGTCCTTAAGGACTTATCCGCGATAAATACGCAAGTCCCCCAAGATACAACAAGAACATTTCAGTTAAAAACTGAAGATCTCAGAACTAGCAAGAAAGCTCTTTAGAGAAAAAATACTCAAGATATTTAGAGAAGAAATAAAGAAAGAGAAGAGAGAGAATGTAAAGAAGAGAAGAAGAGAATATGAGGAACTCTTGGTGTGTGTTTTCAGAATGGGGAAGACCCTCTATTTGTAGAGGATGGGACTGTGTAGGGTGAGCGGATTTTGAAGAGTCAAGTAGAAGAGGAACGAACTAAAAAACAACTTCCAACTTCTACCCACGATTTGCGGAAGTGAAACTGCCTCCAACGTTCTAAAGAAGCTTCAACGTTCCATAAAAATCAACAACCTACCTTCCTGAAGATTGACTGCAAAAATTGCACCCGTTTCCTCCGCATAATGTGCAACGTTCAGAGTTTCTAGAAGACAGGTGGTTGCTGGAGAATTTTTGACAAATCTGTGGAGGTTGGGTTGTTAGGGTTCGAAAGCTTTCAATTTTCCCCTTTTTTGATTTTACAATAACTCTATTTTTACAACAAAACAATGTAGAACAAAATTATAGGCATATAATAGAAGAGTGAGGAGAACATTTGGACGCAATTAGTGAAAACATTTGGATGCAATAAGGAGAGATTTGGAACTTGTCTTGCAGGAATATTAGGTTGAGCTCCAACAACGTCAAATCTAATTACAAAACCTACATAGATGACCGATTGAATAAATTGATTCATGATACACAACAATCATTTGTGTTGAGGATTCATAAGTAACTTACTAAGCAGACTAAATAACCCACATAAGTGCTTAGTGCAAGAGATAAACCATCTCGATGATTATGAGCAACTTCTATTTTTTATACTAATGAAAATTGACATTCGTTATAGTAACCTGGAGGCAAAAACAATCCAAATTAGTATATTTCTTATGCAAAATTTTTAAAATGGTGTAATTTTTTTTTTCTGGATGTGGGTAAATTGTTACTGCAAGATGTCAGGGTGATTAATTTTCTCAATTGTTCCTCTTCTGCTTTCGCACATTGTCTTTTCTGTTTAGGTTATCTCTTCATATTTATTTTAATTATTTAATGACAATTAATTTCAATCATTATATATTCATAAAAAAAAAAAACTGTTTCATCACTATGTATTAATTTTATTTTCACAATTTGTGTCTTGATTTAATTAAATTAAATGGTGCAATAATGACATTTATTCCTATAGTAAAAGTATGCACGATTTACCAAACTCGAAACAAATATAAAAAAAAATATATTATTTTGAGAATTTCGTAAAAAAATTACACTAGTTTGAAAATTTTATCGCACCCTAACATGCAAAGGTATCCATAAAAGTTCCTATTCATTTATTTACGCATAAAAAGAAATAAATTAAATCCTAAAAGAGTAGCAAACTTGGTTTATGTGCATACTAATTTGCGACTTTTGACTAGGAAAAAATAAAAAGAATATAATCAGGAAAGTATTAAGATATGGCACACTAGTGGAGATACATGGAATGACTTTGATTATCTTCAAAACCTTAGAGTGGTAGCACTGTTAAAGCAAACGTAGAAGTTGTCTTGTTTAAAAATGATGCTAGGATGCAATTAAAACTATTTGTGACAATAGGCCTAAACAGTGATTTAAAATATTTTATTTTATATTTAGCATGTTTAAAACTATAATTTGTAATTTCAAGTTCGTATATACATTTTAGTTCATATATACGTTTGAGTAATATATTTAGTACGTTCAATTTGGATAATTTTTAGTAAAGATTTTCAATTATGGTATGCTTTAAAAAAAATTACAATAACATTCTTTTAAATATTATATATATATATATATATATATATATATATATATATATATATATATATTATAAACGTATTATCCTATATTTTTCAATGTAAGACAAACTTCATTAAGATGTTTTAAACTCATGGTCACTTGCACCTATGGGAATCTAAGGGGGTTGTGTGTACACTAAGGTTTAAACTAACTTGTTATTGGTCAAAGAATGAATTTTTCTTTCTTTAAACTCATTGTTGTCTATGTTTACCTCTCTATCCTTAGGGATAGTATACAGACAGTAATTGAAGATGATCACACATTGATAAACACTTAAGTTACTAATCATATGATTAAGGAACTAATCAAAGGTTAAAGTCCATGTGGATACATCATCAAGACCCGTACATATAAAAGCATATTAAAATATGGTGATATATATATATATATATATATATATATATATATATATATATATATATATATATATATGTATACTATTCATTTATTACATTTTTATATCTTGTAAAAGTCAATATTAAGTAGGGCATCATCTAGGTTTTGCTGTTGGTGGTGAAAAATATGGGTAGAGGTAAGTAGAGATAAAATGCACAAACAATAAACAAGTTTTGGACATAGCACTCTCGGGAATCTTGTTAATTTGCCTTTTTTTCTAAAAGAGTTTGTTGTTTATTATGAGATCTCTAATTTCAGGCAAATTTCCCATTTCAGTGCAATTTTGTTTGGAAATTCCCAGAATGAGTAATTTTTTTTTTAATTATCACTATGGGTAAATCTTGTCATGTCATAGTGATACCATAACGAAGAAATCGTGTCACTGTGGCACGATTTTGTTTAGCAGTCAGTGAAATCGTGCCAACATGGCACGATTTTATGAGTTAATTAAAATCGTGCTGATGTGACACGATTTCAAGATACTTTTTCTGAACTGAAATCATGCCACCTCAGCACAATTTTAGTTCAGAAAAATTACCCTGAAATCGTGCCACATCAACACAGTTTCAGTTCAAATAAATTACACTGAAATCGTGCAACCTCAGCACGATTTCCCCGAATATTTGTGATTGGTGTACATAAGTGATGTAGTGTGGAATTTTTCAAATTGATAACAAATAAATTAAAAGTTAAATGTGTTATTTTTCATTAAACTAAAAGTATAAATAAATTAAAAAGTTAAATGTGTCATTTTTCATTAAACTAAAAACATAGGTTACATTGAAAGATTATTATCTATAGCGACAATTTGTTCTATTGTGACCTTCGTTTCTACAATATGAACATTTCTTAGGCCTATAGGGAATTGGGCCATCCATTTCATTATGGATACGGTTTGTAGTTAGTCTTCCAACTTTGCTGCTTCTCATGTGTAGGTCAGGTATCATATTTGGACCCGTGTAAGGAGACCAATAGTCTTGGTTTTAAACTGGATGGAATTGAATTTCATAGGCCTTTAAAATGTTGCTAAGGCTGTAAATGGGAGAAACGAATGTGGCTAACTGTAGATGAGAAAATGAACAAACAGCTATGACATGTGGACAAGGTAACTTCAGGGCTTGAAATTGTCTACAATCACACCACTATTCATTTAATTTGACTTTGTATGACATAGGTCGACGAAGAAATTGGAGAGTGGGTATTTCCTGGACTTCAAACTCTGAGTTCTATCTGTCGTAGCGCTGCACAATGCACATAGCTGATTGTTGTTCATTTTTGCGTAGCTGTGCGGTAATGTCTTTCGGATATAGGTGACCTACTCGTAACATGCACTCCGCCTTTGTGCCTCGTTCAACAAACGAGTCTTTTGTTCGTTCAAATGTAGTCTTGACAATAGCACATATAGGAAGAGACCATGCACCCTTTAGAATCGAGTTAATGCATTCCGCTAGATTTGTTGTCATGTGCCCGAACCTTTTATACAAACTCCACACTACATCACTTATGTACACCAATCACAAATATTCAGGGTAATTATAAATATACTGAAATTGTGTTGAGGTAGCACGATTTTATTGTAATTTATTTGAATTGAAACCGTGCTGATGTGGCACGATTTTAATTAACTTTTTCGGAACTAAAATTGTGCTGAGGTGGCCTGATTTCAGTTCAGAAAAAGTACCCTGAAATCGTGCCACATCAACACGATTTTAATTAACCCATAAAATCATGTCATGTTGGCATGATTTCACTGACTGCTAAACAAAATCGTGTCACAGTGGCACGATTTCTTCATTATAGTATCGTTGTGACATGGCATGATTTATCCACAATGGTAATTAGAAACAAATTTACCCATTATGGAAATTTCCAAACAAAATTGCACCAGAATGGGAAATTTGCCCTAATTTCAATGTTTTTTGTTTTGGATGCATTAGAAATGGGGATCTGCAAGCTTGTGACACTATGCTAGTGTTGTTGGACCATATTTTGGCCTTGTACATGAGTTTGCATTTATGGTTTTTTTTTTTTTTAAACGAGCACGGCTTGATAGATATAAAAGGCTTTGTAAGTTTTATAAATTTAATTGGTATTGATTAGTATTTTCCATTTGAGATATGAACTTTATGATATGCTTTTACCAATTAAGTGTGATGGAATCAGATTCGAGAACCCAACATGAGTGTGTTTTGCGTAATCAATAGGTTTTGTAGATACACTATACCAATTTTTTTTCCTTCATTCAAATCCCCTCCACTAAATACAACAACGATTACAATAATCAACTTCTAAGGTTCTATTCTTTGAGTAAAAATCATGGAATTTTGGCCTACTTCATCATCAATATAGTAAAATCTCTTAGTTTGCAAATGGTTAGTTTGCAAATGGTTAGTACTAGTAGTTGTCACCAAAAAGAAGCTGTAGGATAGGAACTGTGTTAGTAAAGAAGTGGAGTTTTGCCAGGGAAAATTGGTTTTGTTGATAAGAATAAGTCATTTGTACAAGAATGTATATTTGAATCTGGTTGTCAATGTTAATTTTTTCTGTAAGTAACTCAAAAAAACTCTGACCCTTGAGATCTGTCCTAATCCTGATGAACCCCAAGACCTTATTTACCTCAACTTTTGGTCTTCACACAAAGAATGGTGCTTTTGGGATTTGCAATTGTAACAATTTCTCAAGGCTCACAAGGTTATGAATTGAGTTATATACACTAATGTCTTGTTTTATAATTAGGTGAAGAGAAAGATGATAAGAAGCTATAATGGAAGTCAATCTGCAATTGTCTGTGAAAATAAGGATTATAAGCAACCCCTTTACTTTCCTCCTCCTCTTCCAGTTGTCTAAGTGGTATAGCAGCAAGAAAGCGTTTGATGAACTCTTTACAACACTCTTGTCCTCTGCAAACTATCTCACTTCTTTGTTTCTTACTTCTCTTTTCATGCATAGAACTTGAACCATCAAACTTCATTATGAAAGCCTTTTGGCATCCCTCATAAAGCCTCTCCCCCAAAGTGTCAATCACATAACAAGCATCAACATCCACCTTTAGAACAAAGAAATGGTCATTCCAACTCACTATGTAAATTCTTGGCTCTTCTTCATCAACCTCATCATCCTTTCTAGTAATCTCATCCCAAATGTCATCAAAGGACATGGCTCCCTCCAAGCACTGAAACTTCTCCGGGGAGAAAAATCCTGTGTAGGAATTTTGAGGGAGAACAGCCACAGGCCTAATGTTGGCTTTCAAGACTGTCTCTAGATCAAAATGCTTATCTGGAAAGAGCTTTAGGTAGTGATCATTGTGGCTCAACCTTATCCATTCCGAGGAACCCCTTTTGATGAGGCTATCAAATTGAGTCCGTGTTGGCATGTTACGGTTTGAATGAAGCCAGTGTGCTATGAACACTGCTAGTGTTGTACATGCACTCTCACCACAAGCTTGTTTGCTTCTTTGGTCAAATGAAGCAAAAAACACATTGGTTTTGAGCTTTGCTTTCCCATCTCTGCTCCAAAATTCTTTATATTCCCAACCATTTGTAGTGTGATGAAAGTATGGTTCTGTAGAAAGTTCATTCAATTTCTGCAAGAAATGAATGATACCAATTGGTGATAAGTCTACTAAAGTAACCATTTTATGCTCATCGAAAAATGATAACTACTCAAATGATCCCAGAAGCTGTTAGATTAGAAAATTAATTGGAATGAACCACCTACAAATATAAAATTGAAAAACTTCTTACTATTTATAGAGATTGTTACATAATCTAAGATCATCAAGTGCTTATGATTCTGACAAAAGTTTATGCAGCACGTGACTCCATTTTACAGTTCAATTATGTGTCAAATAGATATTGTCCAAGATCATAATATTTGTGGATCATGAAATATTTCTTGTCATTTCACCAATCATAGATTACGGTATATGTTAAAACTGATGGTTCTGTTCTAATTACATTAAACTCATACTCTAATTAGTTGAAAGTATAAATCTAAATTCAATACCAGTATTATTATGATTCAAAAAGGAAAGTAAATGATGCTAATGTGATTGTTACCGTGCAATGACTTGAACGTGAGGTTAAAGTCTCTTGTTTCCTTGAGATGGCTCTTCTAAAACTCCATCCCTTGAAGCTTCTATTCCATGGCAGCATGGACCAACTCCTCTGCATTGTGTCCAAAAGGGTCTCTGTATCTGAGTCCATAAACCTCTCTGACTCGTTTGAAACTCTTGATCCTGCACACTGATTTCCAATGCTACTGCTACTGCCACTGCTAGAGGTTGTGGTGGACTCATCAGATGAGTCATCCGAATTAAACACGGCTAACTCGTCTGATTCAGAAGAACTCAGTTCCTCAGCTTGATCAAATTTCCCAATATTTTCCCCAATGTCTGTCCCTTTGTTTACAAATGTTCTTGGCAATGGCAAGTCATCATGAAAATTTTGTAGTTTCAATAAACTCAATGAAACCTGGTCAAGTCAATTAACTACAATAAGAATTGCTTTTATGAACTTTCATTCGTTTCAGATACATAAAATAAAAGAAATTAACAAACATCTAAGAAATCATTATATATTTTCTTCATAATTTGCACATTAATAAAGAGGCACTAGCATTTACATATATTGACAGTAACATTAAAATGATTAATTAAGGTGAAACTTAGCTATGTGAACTGATATAGGTTAAAAGAAGAGAAATAATACAAGTTAGAAGGATAAAATGATCAACTCAACACTTTTTTTAGATTTTTACATACATTTAAGAAAAAAAAATATATAAGATAAAAAAAATCCTGTGGTTGGAGCATACCGAAAGTGAAGCTTCCAAGAACAAGCCATGCACCTTCAATTGAATTGGAAGTGTTCTTTGAACCTCACAAGAATTTGACTGATTTTTCATTTCCTCCCGCAACATCAACTCAGCCATAGTTATGCTCATGGAAACTTCTCCAAACACCACCATTTCAGGTTCATATTCTCCTACATCACCCTCCACCTGCATTTCATATTTGGACAATTTCTAATCATACACATATCAATATCAGAATTTAGTTCAAGCACACAAACACTAAATGATGAGTGCAAACTCTTTTACACTAACCATGTCCTAAAACTATAAGTAAACAGTGCATTAGCTGAGATTTTAAAACTGCCATAGGATCAATATAAGTACTACATTGGAGAAAACCTTACATGTAAAACTAGAAATATGATGTGTAAGGTGCCATTGTTGAGGACGAGATGAAAGGCAGAGAGGTCACGTGCGTCCCACAGGAGGGTAGGTGTCCTAGAATTGATGACTCTTTGAGTCAAGGTGGTGTGAGTGGATCCTAGTTTGAGGGCACAATTTGAAGAAGAAAGTTTCCCTTTGTTCGTTGTTGTTCCAGTAATCTGAAGGGCAACTATGTCCTCATCCAAAGCACCCACCTTTGTTGCCCCAAATTCCAACCTCAACTGGGTGAGCTTAACAACGTAGTATTTCTCGACGTGCCCCCAAAACCATGGTCTCCAATTTTCCATCACCATGGTGTTAGTGTAGCACTAATCAATAGAGATATAATAAACATGTGAAGAACAAAACGAGAGAAAGAAAAGGTTGGATTTTTCATTATGCTATAGCATATCTATATCATATACTTTATATATGTATGAGATTTTAGTCACGTGTTTGTTTATGGTCTTTGGGTTTTGGTTTTGTTTAGATTTTTCTTTTGATTTGTGTTTTGTCGTTATGGAGAATGGAATCAGAGAAACGTTGTTCATTTAAACAACGTGAAGAAATGTGGGTTAGTTATTATGAATGGCAACACGGAAGAAAGAACACTTCACACCAAGAAATTTGGTTCTTGTGTTACATGTGTTATTTGATTTTCTAGAAGGATCAACTTTTTTTTTTTTTTTATGCAAAAGTAAAGAAAGAAAGAAGAAAAGAAAAAGGCTGTTTATTTTATTTGTATATTAAATAAACTGCTTTTTTTAGTGTGTGGAAATTTTACCCTGTATATAAGAATTAACAAATTTACATTAAAATATCAATATCTTAAGTTCCAATGATACTCAAGCTGGTAAAAAAATAGAGGAACGAAATTGCAAATGAAGAATTAAATAAAAACTATACTTACAATTTAGTAAAAAAGTGACACTTCAAGATTCAAAAGATGAATGATGAATATTCTTTTGAATTACCTTTTTTTTAATAATTAACATAAGAATTAAAAAATTTGCATTGATATTAAAAAAATGCACTTAAGATTCAAAAGATTATTTTAGTAATTAGTAGATTGAAAGAACTAAAAAATGAAATGAACAAAATTACATGTGTTGTTATTCTAGGAAAAATTTATCAAAAAAGTTAAACTATTATGTATTCTAATCTAATAAATAAGAGTACGTGTTGTTTCTCTTTTATTTTACGGTAAGTTCCTTTCTTGTATGAAAATTTTCTTTTTCTTTTCTATTTTGGCTCTTTTTGTTTTCTTTCATTGGTTTACTATCAGTAATTGTGGTTAATGTTTTCTTGGTGTGGAATAACTACCCTTCTTCAAGTTTCTAACTCCTTACTTCAATAGAATGATGTGTGAAAACCTAACTCTGAACACCTAATTCATGAAGAACAAAGAACACAAACCATATGCATGCCTGCAAGGACCTCCATTGTCATTTAATAGAAAAAGGATAAAGTGGAGACTTTCAAATTATGGGGTGCAGGAAGAACTTAAAGAGTATAAAACCAATCTCATATCACTAAGTTCCTTTGTTTACTATTCACACTACCTTTTTTTTTTTTGTTCGTATATAATTTTTATATAAAAGAAACAAGAAAAAAAAATTGGTGTGCTAAAAATTTAAAAAAAATAAAATATTACTATAAAAATATATATACATTATAACTCTTCGTCTCAACAAAATTATATATATTTCTTTTACAAAATAAGAAAACAGTATATATATATAAATTTTAAATTTCAACACTTTCACAAATTGATATTGTAAATCATAAAATCATCTTAATTAAAATTAATAATCTAGACCATGATTCTATTTTCTTTCAAAATTATGGAATTGAACAAGAAACCATAAATTTTTTCAACGGGACTTTTGTCTAAGGCAGTAGTTAGTACAGAGAAGAGAAAATAGAGAAAATAGGTGAGTGAGAAAAGAAAAGAAAAGAATATGAGGAATGGAGTTGTTCAATTGAAAATAAATAGAAGAAAAATAGTTAAAATTAACCTTTTAAATTATAACAATAATGATTATAATTACAGCTAATATAGTAGTAATATTATCATTATTTATTATTATTATTATTATTATTATTATTATTATTATTATTATTATTATTATTATTATGATAACTAGTGCAAACATTATGGTACATGTACATTTATATTTTTCTTATGTACTAAAATCAATTACCATAACAAGAATAATAGTAAACCAAATTCAATTAAGAAAATCTGTATTTTCTTATGTATATTAGTACAAACTATAATTATAATATAATAATAATAATAGTTATTATTATTATTATACTTACATGTATTTGATATATGTCAATGATACTTTTTAATAAAAGTTCAATTTGACTAGTTTATATTTAAAAAAAAAAAAAAAAAAAAAAAAAAAAAAAAAAAAAAAAATAAAAAAAATAAAAAAAAAAAAAAAAAAAAAAAAAAAAAAAAAAAAAAAAAGAAAA
>Ga0209700_102740_pt1 | contig 35112 bp, 50 predicted proteins | sample SiratroredBW_FD_187528 | JGI IMG/M metagenome (GOLD analysis project Ga0209700, IMG submission 187528) | Root nodule microbial communities of legume samples collected from California, USA - Siratro red BW (SPAdes) (version 2) | ecosystem: Host-associated > Plants > Roots > Nodule | place: USA...
TAATAATAATAATAATAATAATAATAATAATAATAATAATAATAATAATAATAATAATAATAATAATAATAATAATAATAATAATAATAATAATAATAATAATAATAATAATAATAATAATAATAACTTGGGCTTAAGTGAGTATAATGGAAACCATAACTAGACTCCTATAACCCTAATATAATATTAATCTATTTCAAGCCCAAATACAAACCCAAAATCCTATACTACTTGACCCAAAATGTCTTACACTACTTGACCTAACACTACAAGAAAAACCTATTTAAAGACCAATTTTTAGCTACCAAATAAAATGGTTGCTAATTATAACCAAAATAAGCACCAAATTAGGTTTTGGTTGCTAAATAACTACAAAATAAAAGTATGATTGAATTTGGTGACCAATTAAGTCAAGATAATTGGTATCTAACATTAACTACCAAGGTTTTAGTTACTTATACCATTAGATTCTAAATCGGTATCTCATTAAATTAAGTTAGAGACTAATTTAAAATCTAATGGTATAAGTGGCTAAAACCTTGGTAGTTAATGTTAGATACCAATTATCTTGAGTTAATTGGTCACTAAATCCAATCATTACTTTTATTTTGTAGTTATTTAACAACCAAAACCTAATTTGATAATTATTTTGGTCACAATTAGAAACCATTTTGTTTGGTAGCTAAAAATTAGCCTTTAAATAACTTTTTTCTTGTAGTGTAAATACAAGTCCAAAATATCCCATACTACTCTATACAATATATTTTACACTAGATTTGACCTCTTCATAAATGATCTTAGGGCTAAAAGGGATGTTGGAAACCCAAACAAGCCCAATTTTCTTGTTAACTCCTTGTTAGGGGTCCAAGTCTTCTATTTCTTTATTACGTCAATATGGTGACTCGATGGTTTCTATGACTGAAACTAACATTGTACTTCATGAAAACACTATTTATGCTTATTCTATATTACAAGGAATGTTTTCTTCCTTCATTTGCCAAGATAATTTATAAAAGCATATGTCAACATCAAAGATCTCTTAGGATATGAGCTAAAATTGTTACGCTTAAACAACTCCCTAACGTGTGCATTGTCTACTCTATAAAGGACTATTTGGCATGTATGGTTATTCACTTTACACAATTTCAAGTAAAGACATTCTAACCAAGGACACATAAATACTACCACTTATCGGGATATTGGGTAAAGAGGAGAAAAACATATAATGAGTTGAAGATGATTAGACGAAGGAAGACTTTCAAATAAGTTTAACTTGCTCAATGGTCAGAAAAGGATTTGTAACGACTCTTTCCTCTAACACTTATATAAAGACATCCTTCAAGAAGAAAAATAGTATAAAGGACAACTATGATTTGCAAATGTTGAAATACTGTTGAAATTTGTTTTAACCTTAAAAAACTTTGTAAGAACATTATTTGTGTTTATTAGCAAACTAGTATAGTGTTTAAACCTTGTAGACATTATAAAAGGCTAACCCTCTCTAGTGAGAAACCGTTATGATCTTTTTGATCACCTTTTAGACAAATCTTTGTCTTAGTTAAAAGTGGCTACGTTTTAAATAGTACTCGATAGGTTAGCAAGGACTTACTACATTTCAAAAGAATACTCAAGTTTTAGCCAAAAGTGGCTAAATGTTTAAAGATTACTTGGGTTTGAGCCAGAAATGGTTGTGTTCCAAACAATACTCAATAGGTTAGCAAGGAGTGACTATGTTCTAAAAGAATACTCAAGTTTTTAGACAAAAGTGGCTAAGTGTTCAAAGATTACTTGGGTTTTAGCCAAGAGTGATTGTATTCCAAACAATACTCGATGGTTTAGTCAAGAGTGGTTACATTTTGAAAAAAATACTCGGTTATAACTTATAGTAGTAATCTGCATAGTGAAACTCTTTGATAGACCCTTAGTCGTATAGAGTTTTTTAAAATAAGAGCAAGTTCCCCCTAATATAGTATATAGGCTAACCTAGGTTGAATCTCCAAAGACGCATCTCGTATGATATAGTTCCATTATTTAATATTCTCCTTATAAAAATTAAAATTGAGGAAAGAAAGGAGCGAAAACATTAAATATAAACGAAAATAATAACAATTGTCAACATCCAATTTCGTTTGGGCAAATAAAATTATTTATAAAGAAAATTGAAAAAATGTGTATTCAATTAATGAAACATGAATAAAAAGCTTTTAAATAAATGTTATAAAAATTAGAAATAATGACTCTCTTTTTAATAAAAATAGTTTGTTTTTATCTTAAAAGTAATAAAAAAAAAGAGATACATACCATTTGAGTCCATTAGTTTTTTCTTTTATATATATATATATATATATATATATATATATATATATATAATATAAAAAAAAAAAAAATAATACAATAAAACTAAAAATATACCTTTCATACTCTAGGATTATCTTTCACATCCCTAATTTTTCCATGTTGTTGTTTGGCATACTAGAATTATCTTTCACATCCTCTCTTTTTGCTTCACATACTGCCATTCTCTTTTTTGGTCTAACAGACCAGGTTTACTTCTCATACCCATTTCTTCTACTTTTTCACTCCTCCTCCGTCTATTCTTTCTATTCATTCACTTTTGGGGCTGGATCACATTACTCTTATTACACATCTTTGTTACTTCACACTTCTTGCAGAATAAAAAAAATAAAAAATAAAATTAAAAACAAAAAAGTAAAATATAAAGAAAAATAAAAAAAATGACAGTTTTAAAACTGCTCTCCACTCACTTACACTTCCTATTTTTCCTCACTCTTAACCCCCTACAAAATAACAATTAAAAAAAAATAAAAAACTTTAAAATTAAAAATAAAATAAACTTTAAAATTAAAAACGATAGTAGAAAACAAAAATGAAAATAAACTTTAAAATTAAAAGCGAAAATAAATGTATAAAAACAGAAAATGAAACGAAATATATTTTTAAAAAAAAAACAAAAAAGAGATAATTTTTTTGGAAATAAACAAATAAAAGTGGCAATTCCCTCCCCACTCGTTCACTCTCCTAGTTTTCTCTAACTCTCAACCCCCACAACCTCTTTTCTCTTAATTGCACTTACCCACAAAAAAAAAAAAATATATCTTTCACCTCTCTCATAGAAGTAAAAATGGGAGATTGATCCCCATATTTCGCTCTTCACACTCACGATTTAAATTAAAAGATGCCTCCATAATGAGCATCCAATTTTATATTAGAATGACCTTAGGAGTGCATTGAGGCATTGTCACATCCCTTCCTACTACAACAAGGAGCTTATGAATAAGCTCCATGGATGCCATCAGAAAGATGTGAGTGTTGAAAAAATATAGGCAGAAGATGGGGATCATGGAAGATAAGAATACCACCATAGCTAAGTTCTTAAGTGGATTAAGCCTAGAGATTAAAGATAGAGTTGAGTTGCTACCCTACAAGGACTTGAACGACTTAGTTAGAATAACAAATTTTGAGAAAATCTTTAAGCAAGAAAGAAAAATCTCAACCTAAAGATTGTCCACAAGAGGAGGAAAATGAATATGTTGAAATACAAAGGATAAAACCTCCTAAGAACCTAAAGAAAACCAAAATGAAAGAAAAAGAACAGGGTAAGTCTTCTACTTACACCCGAACTAGTGACATCAAATGTTTTAAATGCTTAGATAGAGGTCACAAGTCTTTTTTGTGCCCCAACAAAAGAGTCATAATCTTAAGGAGTAAAGACTTGTATAACAGCCAAGATGAGTCTAGCTCTTCTTCTGTTTTCTCTAAGGAAGAAGGGCCAAGACCCAAAACTTCCTATGCTATTTCTGCTTATCTTTGCTTTAGAGAACTTCTTTTGACAATAACTTCTAATAAGCTTGGTAGTACCCACAGAGAGAATATTTTCCAAATCACCGGTTAATTTTTTTTAACACAAATTAGTACTTGGTTGGTTAAAATGTTGAAACTTGTCAACACCCGATTTTGTCCGGGTAATCTTTTAAATTAAAACATAATAATAAAATGAATGAAAAAATAGAAAAATGAATAATAACATAAAAATATATATTTATTAATTTAAGTTTTCTTGAATAATAATAATAAAAAAAACATGGAATTCTTCCATAAAAAAAACTAAAAAAAAAGAAGAAGGTGGTAATTAAAAAAAACAAATAATAATAATAAAAAAAATGAAAATAATAAATAATAAATAATTAAATAACAAAAACAAAATAAAAATAAAAATATATCAAAAAAGAGAATAAATAATAAAAAGTAATAAAAAAGAATGGCTCAACTGAAGTACTCTCCCATGTTCTCACTCCTTAACTCCACTTATTTTTTTAAAAAAATATATATAAAATAACAACTTTGAAACTGCTTAGATAACAACCCACCTTCTCTACTACATAAAAAAAATTATAATAAATAAGAATGGGTCAAAGATTGATAACTGCTCTAAACTACTCTCACTTTAAAATAAAAAGAGAAAAGATATATAGGAAAAGAAAGAGATTCACGGATCATTAGTGAGGGGGAGAGAAGGAAAAAAGAAGCAGACAGAAGAAGCATGTATGTTTTCTTTTACAAATTTGCTTTTACTCTCATACTTCATATAATACATTGCAAAGTTTTACTATGCACCCACTTCATAAAAAAATAAAAATATCACGACATGCATAGCATTCTGCACCCAACCTGCACCTCGCTCCCACCTCCATGTCGCACCAATAACTCACACCAAACAGCCACCATTTACTTCCAAAAACAGCCACCATACAGCCCTAAAACAGCCACCGTGCGCCACCAATAACCACTTAAAAACACCCCCAAAATAGCCACCATGTAGTCCCTTTAATCCCAACAAAATGCACCCAAAACTGCAGACAAACAATACCCAAAACTGCACCTCCATAGCCAATAAGCTGCACCCAAAACAGTAGCCAAACAATACCCAAAATAGCACCATTTTGCCCAAAAAACAGCACTAGTTTTATCTCCAAAACAATACCATTTTGCCTTCAAAAACAACGCCATTTTCTCACCAAAACTCCACCACTTTGCCTTCAAAACAACACCCAAAAATTACACCACTTTACCTTCAAAACAACACCGAAACAACCATGAAAATGTCACAAAAACGGTGCAAAAAATGCCTCTGTCGACGCCACCGCCGTCGTCGATGACGGTCGCCGCCTTCGCGCCACCTCCGTCGACGGCGTTCATCGTCGTCACCTGCCGCCACCGCCTCCACCTTCGCCAACCATGTCCCCCATGTCTCGAAATTGGACCTGCATTTGCCCTCCGTGGCGCCGCATGTGCGTTCCAAACCCTAGACGGGTTTCTGGTTAGTGGGGTTGCTTTCTGCACCCTACGTATTTGTGCTTACACTCCAATTCTTCTTGATCCCCAAAATGCCCTCAACCTTAGATGGGTCTCTAGTTAGTGGGGTTGCTTCCTGCACCCCATTAATTAAGATCTGCACCCACACTCTTCTTAATCCCCAAAACGCCCTTAGCCATAAGTGGGTTTGTAGTTAGTGGAAGTACTTTATGCACCCCCATTAATCCAGACTTACACCCATACTCTTCTCAATGCCCAAAATACCCTTGGCCAAAAGTGGGTTTCTGGTTAGTGAAAGTACTTCCTGCACCCCCATTAATCCAGACCTGCACCCACACTCTTCTCAATCCCCAAAATACCCTTGACCATAAGTGGGTTTTTGGTTAGTGGAAGTGCTTCCTGCACCCCCATTAATCCAGACTTGCATCCACACTCTTCTTAGTCCCCAAAATACCCTTGGCCATAAGTGGGTTTCTGGTTAGTGGAAGTACTTCCTGCACCCCCATTAATCCAAATCTACACCCACACTCTTCTCAATCCCTTAAATGCCCTTGATCATAAGTGGTTTCTGACTAGTGGAGCTATTTCCTGCACCACCCCAATTAGTATTTGCACCTGGTACCTTATTCAAAGCCCAGACTTTAAACCTACCACCTTATTCAAAGCCCAGGCTTTAAACCTAGCACCATTTCTTAAAGCCCAGGCTTTAAACCTGACACTATTACTCAAAGCCCAGGCTTTAAACCTAGTATTGTTGCTCAAAGCCCATGCTTTAAACCTGGCACCGTTACTCAAAGCCCAGGCTTTAAACCTGGCACCTTACCCAAAGCCCAGGCCTTAAACCTGGCACCTCACTCAAAGCCCAGGCTTTAAACTTGGCACTGGTGCCATTCACTTACCTTATTTTGAAACACAAGCTTTCAAAAAATTCAAAAAAAATATCAAGACAACCAACAATCTTATCAACAAAGAACTACGTAACCCTGATTCTCCATCCTTGATGGAGATACGTAGGAGCAAGGTCAAACCTTGTCGGGCTCCCTAAAATTAAAAAAAAATATTTTGTTTGTTTTATCTTAATCTCTTTCTTGGGAAAATAAATGTTTTAAAAAATCACACTCAGATTACTTATTTAATTAAAGGTACTGCCTTAGGACGGGCGTTGTGGGGTGCTAACACCTTCCCCACACGTAACTGACTCCCGGACTCGAAATTCGTTTTCGCAAACGTGTCTTATCTTGTTTTTGGTTTTCCATAGTTTTTCCCAATAAACTATGGTGGCGACTCCACTATTTTGAAAATTAAATTATTTTGTTCGTCGTCCCCGTCGTGATCCCAGTTGCGACAGATTGCGACTCCGATGGGGACGTTTGAGAGTTAGGCCAATTTGATTAAATAAGTAAAATGAGTGTGGTTTTCTTTTTTTTATCTTTCCTTTTGTTTTTGTATATATGATTGTTTATTTATTAATGTTGGAATAATTGAACCCTAGGATAGATAACATGCTATATCTGTTATATATGTTGTATACCTGCTTGGCACTTTTCTGGCTGTTTTGCAAGTGGGGGTTGGGTGCATAAATTCTCCCTTCACACACACACACATATTTGTTCATATCATGAGTGGGGCCCTACACCCGGGTCTAAGGAATCTTAGAATTAGAAGGGGTTGTGTAGCAATGTCAATGAGGATGTATTTTCCATTCTGGCTATTGCGAGAATCCCAGCTAGAGTCTGTTCTCTTCACTTGTATGCTTACACAAGTTGGCTATCAACTGTTGTGGGTAATGCAATGAGGGGAGCCATAGCTCTAGTGGCTTTATACCTTTAGGAGTTAGGAGCTTACCTTTGTGAGTGTACATCTAATGCCTTAGACCCCTAAGCATATTGAACCTTGTTTAAGGCACAAAGGGAGATATGTTACGCACCTCTACCCTCCACCTCATTTTTTTTAAAGAAAGAATAATAAAAATATTTTTATCCATTGCATTAATTTCTTCTCTCATACCATTATTTTTATCATGACATATGAAGTTTAGCTCAGACTTTTCTTCATTGCATTGCATGCATTTCTTTTACTCACATAGTCTCAATTGTTTTCTTTTAAGGTCAAAAATTATAAAGTTGTGTCTTTTGTCAAAAAGAATGGAAATTAATCTAAGTTCTGGAGTCAAAATGAAATCTGAAGAGGATTTGAAGGTAAAACTGCCGATAAAAGCCAGAGAGAATAATCTGTTTGGAATCAGGGCAATGGGACGAAGGCTTAGGGCGGTTCAGAGAAACTCTTTCAGAAAGAAATATGGAAATTTGTTAGGTTTGCTCGACATAGAGGTGTAGACTTCCTTGATCACGGCCTTTGCGCAGTATTATGACCCACTTGTCAGAGCTTTCACGTTCCAAGACTTTTAACCGGTGCCGACACTTGAAGAGTTTAAGCAGATTTTAGACTTACCCTTGGAAGGGAAGTCTCCATATAAATACGTTGAACATCATGGTTCTGTTCCGACTCTATCTGGGATAATGAAAATTCACCCAAGAGAACTAGAAAGTGCCCTAGTGAACAAGAAGGGTGTACGAGGATTTACCCCAAAGTTTTTGGAAAGCTATTTGCATCAGTTAGCTGACCAAGAAAATTGAGAGACTTTCATGGATGTTCTAGCTCTTACACTATATGGTGTTATATTGTTCCCTAATGTCGAAGATTTGGTCGACTATGCCACAATCGATGTATTTGTTGCGGGTAAGACTCGATCGGAAAATCCAGTCCCAACAATCTTGGCTGATGTCTATATAGCTCTTCATTTGTGCTATGACATGGGGAAGAGAAAGTTGATGTGTTGTCTACCTGTGTTTTATGTCTGGCTCCTATCTTGCATAGGGGAAAAAGGCATCAGTGCTCAATGCCCTGTTGAAGAGGTAATGCAACGCAAGCTTGAAGTAAAGAAAATGATAAATTGGGGTGAGTTTCTCTCAAGACTGACTCAAGAAAAGATAAAGTGGTATCCATCTTGGTAGCAGAAGTTGAGCATCATATATTATTGTGGGAACTACCCAAACGTGCCACTCATAGGCACTAAAGGTTGTGTTAACTACAATCCGATTCTGGTCAAACATAGAGCCGAAAGGGATTATACACATAGGATCAAACAAGATCTGTCTGCAGCAAATAAAGAGCTAACAATGAGAGTACAAGAGCGGAACACGGCCTTATTAGCTGTACGTCAGTGGAAAAATTTGTACGAGGACATTAAAAAAGAAAAGCAAGAAGTCGTGAAAAGATTGCAAGATCTTCAAATACAGGTCAACGTCATGGAACATCAAGTGGAGGAGACAGTGGTTATTTGTGAAGAAAAGGTGAATAAGAGACGTTCGTTACTATTAGAATTGGAAGAAAGGCACCAAGCTGCAATGACTCGTGCAAGAGATTACATGGTTGAGCAGGAAAAGGATGTGGTACACTGGCAAAGGAATTTTTCCCAATTGGCTGCTCTAGCTAATGAGGCTATCGAGGACGTACCCAGAATTTACGAGAGGCTGATGCAGTGACGTTCCGTGATCCTCCACGAGAAGTTCAGATTTTTCTCGATCATTGCAAGTAGCTAGTAGAGCAAATGATTATTTTGATTGCCCGTGTTAGGGATTGATAGCAGTGTCCTTTTTTTTTCCGTTGAAGATGTATCAATTTGAATTCTTTAAATAAATCAGTTTCTTGAGACTCCATATCTGTGTTAATTTCCATTTAATTACGTATCGATTACACAATTTTATAATTTTCGACTAGTTGCATTTTGTTCATATTTCACTTTTTAATTTATCTTAAATAAAATTCAGAGAAAGCAATAACGGCTAAATTCCCACGACATCCATATAGGACTCGCGCCAATCGTCAGAATATGGAAGACTGAGAGGAAATGATGAAAACAATGAAAGCTGACATTAGTGATTTGAAAGATAAAGTGAATCAGATTCATGGCCTAAAAGATCAGTTGGGTCAGATTCTCGAAACTCTAACGATCCTAAACAACAAACGAGATGCTACTTCTAAGAACGAAGAGTCGGCTTCTTCTCACATGGCGGTGACACAAACTTAGTATGACGAGGTTCAAGGGATGTCTATCCCTTTTCCTCAATATGGGCTTCCGCTGGGTTACAACCCATCGTATGAGAATTATGTTGATAAGAATCAAGTCCCACCACAAATGCCGTATATAACGATAAATGCCCATGTCGCTGTTGAACAAGGGGGTAGGACAACTACTACTCAACCCAAGGTTTTAAATGTAACTTTGGGAGGTGAGTCCAAAACAGAAGTTGTAGCTTCGACTGTTGCGGTTCTTGATGCTGATAGAGCGAAAAATAAGTTAGCAGTCCTTGAGGAGAGATTGAGGGTAATAGAAGGTGGAGGTAATTATGAGTTTGGAGATGCTGCCGGTCTATGTTTAGTACTGAATGTAGTAATTCCCCCGAAATTTAAAGTGCCAGACTTTGAGAAGTATAAGGGGACCACTTGTCCAAAAAGCCATTTGACTATGTATTATAGGAAGATGACAGCTCATGCACACGATGAAAAACTGCTGATTCATTGCTTTTAGGATAGTTTGGGAGGTGTGACATTGAATTGGTACATGCACCTTGAACCAACTCGGATTTCATCATGGAAAGATTTGGTAGACGCTTTCTTGAAGCAGTACAAATATAATATGGACATGGCTCCGGATAGAATGCAACTACAGAATATGGCAAAACAGATTTCGGAAACTTTCAAAGAATATGCACAGAGGTGGAGAGAGTTGGCCGCCCAAGTTGAACCTCCGCTATATGAGAAAGAAATGATCACCATGTTCATAGAAACGTTACAAGATCCCTTTTATAAACATGTGCTCGGAAGTGTTTCTTCCAATTTCTCCGATATTGTCACTATTGGAGAAAGAATTGAACATGGACTCAAGAGTGGAAAGATAGCACAAGGTTCGTCTACAGCCACCAGTGCCAAGAAACCTGGGTTCGATCCCAGTAAAAAGAAAGAGGGCGAGGTTCAAGCGATTTCTACTGGACCTTATTGGGGAGGATATCGGCTACAATATCTTCCTAATTATAGGCCCTCATCTGCGTATGTTGCAAATGCCATGCCGGGTTACTCTCAGAATACTCCTAGGCCGCCAACTGCGTACAGACCTCCATTTACCCCTAATAATGCATTTCAGCCCAAAATCCAGTTGGAGGTCAGAGTTTTAATCAAGCACAAAATTTAGGCTATGGACAGAAGAATAATAGTTCGGGAGGGAAAGTTGTGAATTTTACTCCTCTTCCAATGACCTACACAGAGCTTTTTCCAGATTTGCTCAAGAATTCGCTAGTGGTCTTATGTCCGGCAAAGGTGGTACAACCACCATATCCCAGATATTATGACCCCAACGCAAAATGTGAATATCATAGTGGGGAGATTGGTCATTCAACTGAGAACTGTCGAGCCCTCAAGTATAAAGTGCAATCTTTGATTGATTCTAAGTGACTTACTTTCCAGGAGTAAAAGCCAAGTGTTGAGCAAAACCCGCTATCTGGACACACAAGCTCCACGGTGAATGCTATTATGAAAGAAGGAGGTCCGATTTTGGTTAGGAGTATCTATGAAATGAAGAAACCTATAAATGAAGTTTTTGAAGCAATTTGTCAGGCTGGATTATTCCAGTATGAGTACAAGTCCGAAGATGAATGTGGTTTCCATGCTTGTACTGCACATTCCATTAATGAGTGTGTTGAGTTTGAAAGATTTGTGCAAGACTTGATGGACAAACATGTTTTACAAGTTTGTCATCAAAGGAAAGAAGGAGAAGTGTTTACCGAAGAAGAATGCCTTCCACAGAGGCTAAAACCATTGGTCATTCAATTTACTAAAGCAGCCGCTCCCATGTCTTCAGGGTGGCAACCTCTAGTAATTCAAACACCATCGCCCTTTGCATATAAGGATAATAAAGTTGTTCCCTGGTCATATGGTGCTAGTATAGTTCAAGGAGAACAAAAAGAAGAATTGGTTGAGCAAGACAAGACAACAATCGATAACATCTTTGGAATTGGAGGTATGACTAAGAGCGGACGTCTTTTTGCTCATCCTGACTTAAGGGGTGAAACAAGCTATGGAAAGAATAGAGAAGAAATAGCTATGGAAAAGGCAAAGTCATATTTGAAAGGAAAGGTTGTGCAAGTTGATTTAGAGCCTGAAGAGAGAGGGAGTAAGGAGATTACTGATGAGGATGCTTCTGAGTTTCTGAAGTTCATCCAACAAAGCGAATACAAAGTGGTGGATCAATTGAACCGGATGCCTGCAAAGGTGTCTTTGTTGGAATTGTTAATGTATTCGACTGCTCATTGAAAGTTATTAATGAAGATCTTAAGTGGAGCTCATGTGGAACAAGATCTCTCCTTGGATAAATTTGAAGGAATTGTTAGTCACATCACTGCTAATAATTACTTAACTTTTACTAAGGAAGAAATACCTTCAGAGGGCAGAGGTCATAACAAAGCTCTTCACATTTCAGTCAAGTGCATGAATCATTTTATATCACGTATGCTAGTCGATAATGGTTCCTCTCTGAATGTAATGCCGAAAACCACATTAAACAAATTGCATGGTGAAGGGATTCATCTATGTCCTAGTACCATGGTGGTGAGAGCTTTTGACGGTAGTAAAAGAGAGGTCATAGGGGAAGTGGAACTACCAGTACAAGTCGGTCCATGCACATTCCAAATTGTATTCCAAGTAATGGACATATCACCAGCGTACAACTGTCTGCTGGGAAGACCTTGAATACACACGGCTGGAGTAGTTCCGTCTACTTTGCATCAGAAGCTAAATTTTGTAGTTCATGATAAATTGATTATAGTTTCTGGAGAGGAGGATTTGGTAGTATGTGGGTCGACATCCACTCCCTATATTGAAGCCACAGAAGAGGCTTTAGAAACTTCAGTTCAGGCTCTGGAGATCGTTAGTACAACCTATGTAGAGCCTTTCAAAGTAAATCCATGTCTGTCTAGTGCATCTTTGATGGTGGCTAAGACTATGATGAAAGAGAGGTATAAATATGGTAGTGGCTTAGGCAAAAATAATACCGGATCTGTAAAGCCATTGAAATTGGTGGAAAACAAAGGGAGATATGGTTTGGGATACAAACCTACTCACGCTGATCGGAGGAGAATCATTGAGGAAAGAATTGAAAGAAGTCAAGCCAAGGTAGAGGGTCGGGAGCCGAAAAGTAAAGAAATTCCCATGTGTAGCCTGGATTAGAGTTTCTACAGCGCCAGTTGGATCAATTTTGATCAAGTGGCAGTTATCGAGCAGAGGCATGGAGATCAGAGCTTCAATCATGTGCACCTTTGTCTTCCTGATGAAGAAATTGGCAATAGGGAATCTGTAGACGTACCTATGGTGTTTAGTAGCGACAAAATGTAATGTTTTTCGATCAACCCTATTGCTTTGCCCAGAGCTTTAGGGTATTTGTTGTTTCATGGGTTGGTTTTTAGGATTTGTTGTTTCATTCATTGCATTCTGAATTTTAATTGTTTTCCTTTGATAGTGCAGTATTGCGCATTTGCATAATAAAATCGTGTTTTCATTTTCTTCTTCACTTTTTATTTCTTTTCTATTTATTTTCATAAACTTGAATAATGCAGATATGCTGATGAATCTTTTGAAAATAACAATGTCAATATCTCATACCCTAATTTTACACTCCCCGTCAATAACATGGAAGATGATTATGAAGAAGACTGGGAGCCCCCTCCCGAATTGCTGAGATTAGTCAAACAAGAAGCAAAAGAGTTAAAACCACATCAAGAGGATGTAGAGGTAATCGATTTAGGGGATGAAAATGAGAAAAAGGAGGTCAAGATAGACACAGGGATGACGAAAGAAATACAGGGGAAATTATGTGCTTTGTTAAGAGAATTCAGGCATATTTTTGCCTGGTCTTACCAAGATATGCCTGGATTAGACCCTAACATTGTGCAACATAAATTACCACTCAAGCCAGAATGCCCTCCGACCAAGCAGAAGTTGGGAAGAATGAAACTAGAGGTATCGTTGAAAATAAAGGACGAGGTAGAAAAACACTTCAATGCCGGATTTTTAGCAGTAGCAAAATACCCTCAATGGGTGGCCAATGTGGTTCCAGTACCAAAGAAGGATGGAAAGGTTCGAATGTGTGTAGATTATCGAGATTTGAATTGTGCTAATCCGAAAGATGATTTCCCATTACTGCACATTGATATCTTGGTGGACAATACAGCTAAGTTTTCATTATTTTCATTTATGGATGGATTTTCTGGGTACAAACAGATCAAAATGGCACCTGAAGATATAGAAAAGAAAACCTTCATCACACCATGGGATACATTATGTTACAAGGTAATGTCTTTTGGACTTAAGAATGCTGGAGCAACCTATCAGAGGGCTATGGTGACCTTATTCCATGACATGATACACAAAGAGATTGAAGTATATGTCGATGATATGATCGCCAAATCCCGATCTGAAGAAGAACATCTTGTCAACCTGAGGAAATTGTTCAAAAGGCTAAGGAAATTCAAACTCAGGCTGAACCCAGCTAAATGTACTTTTGGAGTAAGATCTGGAAAGCTTCTGGGATTTATTGTCAGCCAAAGAGGGATAGAAGTGGATTCAGATAAAGTACGTGCTATCCTGGAAATGCCACATCCTCGCACGAAAAAGGAAGTTCGAGGTTTTCTGGGAAGATTAAATTACATTGCTAGATTTATTTCCCAGCTCACCGCCACTTGTGAACCCATTTTTAAATTGTTGCGAAATAATCAAGTGGTAGAATGGAATGAAGATTGTCAGATAGCATTCGATAAAATTAAATAGTATTTAAGAGAACCTCCAATACTGCGTCCGCCAATCCCGGGAAGGCCTCTTATTCTCTATCTGACAGTATTAGACGGATCAATGAGTTGTGTACTTGGACAACACGATGAAACAGGTAGAAAGGAACATGCCATTTATTATTTGAGCAAGAAATTTACCGATTGCGAGCAAAGATACTCCTCTTTGGAACGAACTTGTTGTGCTTTAGCTTGGGTAGCTCACCAACTAAGACAATATATGTTAAGTCATACGACATGGTTGATATCTAAGATGGATCCGATCAAATACATCTTTGAAAAACCTGCTCTCACGGGAAGAATAACTCGATGGAAAATGTTGTTGTCAAAATATGACATACTTTATGTCACCCAGAAAGCTATCAAAAGTAGTGCCCTAACTGATTTTCTAGCTCACCAACTAGTGGAAGATTATCAACCAATGTTGCCTGACTTTCCGGATGAAGACATTTCAGCTCTGTTTCATGCGGATGAGTATAACCATGAGGTGAATACATGGACTTTTTTTTTATGGGGCTTCTATTGTAATGGGCTATGGCATAGGAGCGGTGCTCATCTCCCAAAAAAATCAGTATATACCTGTGACAACAAGACTGTGTTTCGATTGTACTAACAATACTGTAGAATATAAAGCTTGTGCTATGGGAATTCGAGCGGCCATTAAATATAGAGTTAAGATCTTAGAAGTTTATGGCGATTCAGCTCTGATTGTCCACCAGATAAAAGGCGAGTAGGAGACTAGGGATCAAAAGTTGATTCTATATCAAGCATATATCAAGGGATTGATGGAATACTTTGATGCTATAACATTTCATCACATCCCACGAGAAGATAATCAATTGGCTGACGCCCTTGCTACTTTGTCGTCCATGTTCGAACTAAACCAAGAAGGAGAGTTGCCTGCAATCAAAATAAAGAGTCACGAACATCCGACTTACTACAACTTTATCGAAGAAGAGATAGATGGCAAACCTTTGGTATTTTGACATTAAACGATACCTCCAAAGTCGAGAATATCCGGAAACAACCACTGAAAATGATAAGAGAATGTTGAGAAGGTTAGCCTCTGGTTATGTACTAAATCGAGAGGTTCTGTATAAACGGAATCACGATATGGTACTCTTTCGATGTGTGGAGGCAAAAGAAGCCGAGTTGATATTGCAAGAAGTGCATGAAGGAACTTTTGGAACGCATATGAATGGGCATTCTATGGCTAGGAAAATACTAAGAGCTGGTTATTTTTGGATGACAATGGAAAATGATTGCTGTAAACCTGTGAGAAAGTGCTAGAAATGTCAAATATATGCTGATAATATTAATGTATCACTAACTGGATTAAATGTTTTATCCGCACCCTGGCCTTTTTCCATGTGGGGTATAGATGTCATTGGAACTATTGAACCGAAAGCATCAAATGGACATCGCTTCATACTGGTGGCCATTGATTATTTTACCAAGTGGGTGGAAGCTGCATCTTATGCCAATGTAACTAGGAAAGTGGTGGTAAAGTTTATAAAGAAGGAATTGATTTGCAGATATGAAATTCCCGAAAGAATTATCACTGATAATGCCACCAATCTGAATAATCAGATGATGTCAGAGTTGTGTTAAGAGTTCAAGATTAAGCATCATAATTCTTCTCCTTATCGCCCAAAGATGAATGGAGCGGTGGAAGCGGCTGACAAAAATGTAAAGAAAATAATTCAGAAAATGGTGGTAACCTATAAAGATTGGCATGAGATGTTACCGTTTGCCTTGGACGGATATCGCACTTCAGTGAGGACTTCAACGGGAGCAACACCTTTCTCACTTGTGTATGGGATGGAAGCAGTACTACCATTTGAAGTGAAAATACCTTCTCTTAGAGTATTGATGGAGACCAAATTAGAAGAAGCTGAGTGGGTTCAGGCAAGATATGATCAACTCAATCTCATTGATGAGAAGAGGTTAGCTGCTATATGCCATGGGCAGTTATACCAAAATAGAATGAAGAAGGCATTCGATAAAAAAGTTCGTCTGCAAGAGTTTCGTGAAGGAGATTTGGTGGTTAAAAAGATCATATTTGTTCAGAAGGATCATCACGGTAAATGGATGCCGAATTATGAAGGTCCCTATGTCGTGAAGAAGGTTTTCTCAGGAGGTGTGCTAATTCTCACAAGAATGGATGGGGAAGAGTTACCGTTACCGATCAACTCTGACGCAGTTAAAAAGTCTTATGTATAATATGATTCCATAGTCTGGGAAATGTAATATTTTTGGGTATTGAAATTTATGCATTGAAATTGTATCTGCATTATCTTGTGATGAAATGAAATTTTCTTTTGAATTCTTTCTTATGTGTTTTGATTGCTAAGTATACACCATGGGTTATCTACAAGATTTTCTTGAGGTTTGAATGATGTCGTGGGATGTAAATAATAAAAATTGCACAATAAATCATGTTTATAGAATCATTGATTTTATTGATAAAAATAATGAAAAGATTTGATGCAATTTTAAAGCTTGGCATAGAAAATGAATTAAATTGATTTCTTTCATAATAGCATATTGACATGCATGTGTTGGATACCCCTTTTGAGCCTTCCATCCAAAAGAGAAAGCGATTTGCCTCAGTAACATGTTTTTTGCCCACTAAAACTAAGAGTAAACATTATATTGGGGCAATCAATCAGATTTTTCACGCGGCTATGGATTTCAAGTTCTTTTCGCTAAAGACATTAAAAAAAAAATCAAAAGAAAAAAGAAATAAAGGTTTGTTAGATTGAAAATTCGCAAAGGGCAATCTAAGCAAAAGATAGGACAATAAAAAAAAGAAAGAAAAAAATATCAAGTATTTGGAATCGCTAGAATATGTTGTGGGAGTTAATCTCTCTAAACATCAAGCAATCATAATTCAAAATTATATATGGTCATGTTTGTCTATCCTAAAACATCAATAAAAATTCCATTGTACCCTCTTTCGGCCTAAAAAGTAAAAATTTATTTTAAAAATACCCTAAACAAGGATCATCAGCATGTTGGAATTCAGTTCAGGATAAGAGATCTATAAAAAAAGGGATGCATCAAAAGCTCCTAAGGCAGAAATTAAGAAAAGAAATTCAAAAGGAAAATATGTGTCATCAGTTTAAATGAGGATGACTCGCAAATAAAAAGGAAAAAAGGTGATCTCAGCAAGAACATGAACCGCTCTCTGCAAGACTTGGTTGATGATCTTTGTTATAAAAAAAATGATAATAACTGGTAAACAGTTTTTGAGCCTGTATATCCTTTTTCTTCAAAACCTTTTAAACATTGACCACATTACAAGCCATGTAAAGTCCATATTGATTGAAGAATGATTGTCGATGATTTTCCCAGAGAATAACCTTGCAACAGAGGAATGCAGCTGCCAATACAAGTCAAGTTGTAAGAAAAATGCCTTTTGCCGAAAGGATGATACAAATTTGCCAGCTGAATAAGGGTGAAATAGTGTCATTAAAACATAAATACTGGGGCAATCCTCTCTTATATGTGTCTTTCCCATATTTTTTTTCCTTCACCTTAGCCTGAAATATTCTTTGAAATCGGGGACACTTTCATGTGATTGAATAAGTATCAGTTCATTTTCCTAATTATGCAGCTTTCTCCACGTAAGTTGCATTACCCCGGTTTCCCACTAAATCTATTTTTACCCATCTAACCTAACAAAATTGGCTATCCCTTTGAACCTTAATTTCCCATTTTTCAAAAAAAAAAAAAAAAAACTGGGGCAACTCCATTGCCTATTTGAAGTTTAACATTTCTTTATCGTGGTTTGTTCATCCACTCATTCCGACACATATGCATCAAAATGTTAGAATTGATCGTATTAATAATTTTGTGTCAAGCGTTAAGATTTGTGAATGTTTTTCCCAAAATGAAAATTCAAAGTTCAATCAATGAATTCAATGATTCCACAAAAATATTTGGTTTAAAGAGAGAAGCAAATAGCAAATCAAAATCCTCAGGCATTAAAAATAAAAAAATCTCATACGAGTCAAAATTTCATGCATCAACATAAAGTCATTCCTCAGTGGAAAAGTCAAACTTGCCAAACATTTAAAAAATATATCATGCATTCATAGATGCATTCAAAATAAAGGCAAATCATAGATTCTCATGCATTCATTAAAAAAAAATCATAAATTGAATTTTTTTTAAAAAATGGTTTCATGATCCTCTCATACAAGATCTAGTGAAAATTTATCCCCTGATTCAAAGTTTTGATATGTTGATCTCCTGCAGAAGCAATGTCACATTTGATTTTGGTACTTGATCCCCTGCAGAAGCAAGGTCTTGGCCATTATTTACTTCTTGACTCCCTGCAGAAGCAAAGTCACAACCATTATTTACTTTTTGACTCCCTGCAGAAGCAAAGTCACAACTTTTCTTTAAAAAAAATGGTTTCATGATCCTCTCATACAAGATCTAGTGAAAAATTATCCCCTGATTCAAAGTTTTGATATGTTGATCCCCTGCAGAAGCAATGTCACATTTGATTTTGGCACTTGATCCCCTGCAGAAGCAAGGTCTTGGCCATTCTTTACTTCTTGACTCCCTATAGAAGCAAAGTCACAGCCATTATTTACTTTTCGACTCCCTGCAGAAGGAAAGTCACAACTTTTCTTTGAAAAAAAAAATGGTTTCATGATCCTCTGATATAAGAACCAGTGAAAAATTATCCCCTGATTCAAAGTTTTGATATGTTGATCCCCTGCAGAAGCAAGGTCACATTTGATTTTGGCACTTAATCCCCTGCAGAAGCAAGGTCTTGGCCATCCTTTACTTTTTGACTCCCTGCAGAAGCAAAGTCACAACCATTATTTACTTTTCGACTCCCTGCAGAAGCAAAGTCACAACTTTTCTTTGATATGTTGATCCCCTGTAGAAGCAAAGTCACAACCACTCTTTGGGATCCTCTACAGAAGCAAGATCTTCACATTTCTTTTCAGCACGTGACGATACCCGAACAAAATCAGTGTCTCTATCTTTACTTAATTTTTACTTTGATAATATGAATTTTTCTCAAATTTTCATATTATCATGTAAACTTAAGTAAAGAGGGGCAACTGTCAACACCCGATTTTGTTCGGGTAATCTTTTAAATTAAAACATAATAATAAAATGAATGAAAAAATGGAAAAATGAATAATAACATAAAAATATATATTTATTAGTTTAAGTTTTCTTGAATAATAATCATAAAAAAAACATGGAATTCTTCCATTAAAAAAAACCAAAAAGAAGAAGAAGGTGGTAATTAAAAAAACAAATAATAATAAAAAAATAAAAATAATAAATAATAAATAATTAAATAACAAAAATAAAATAAAAATAAATATATATCAAAAAAGAGAATAAATAATAAAAAGTAATAAAAAAGAATGGGTCAACTGAAGTACTCTCTCATGTTATTACTCCTTAAATCCACGTATTGTTTTTAAAAAGATATATATAAAATAACAACTTTGAAACTGCTCAGATAACAACCCACCTTCTCCACTACATAAAAAAATTAATAATAAATAAGAATTGGTCAAAGATTGATAACTGCTCTGAACTACTCTCACTTTAAAATAAAAAAAGAAAAGATATATAGGAAAAAAAAAAGAAAAAAAAGGGATTCACGGATCATTAGTGAGGGGGAGACAAGGAAAAAAGGAGCAGACGGAAGAAGCAGGTATGTTTTCTTTTACAAATTTGCTTTTACTCTAATACTTCATATCATGCATTTCAAAGTTTTACCATGCACCCATTTCATAAAAAAAAAAAAAAACATTACGACATACATAGCATTCTGCACCCAACCTGCACCTCGCTCCCACCTCCACGTTGAACCAATAACTCACACCAAACAGCCACCATTTACCTCCAAAAACAGCCACCATGCAACACCAAAACAGCCACCGTACGCCACCAACAACCACCTAAAAACACCCCCAAAATAGCCACCATGTAGTCTCTTTAATCCCAACAAAATGCACACAAAAATGTAGACAAACAATACCCTAAACTGCACCTCCATAGCCAACAAGATACACCCAAAACAACAGCCAAACAACACCCAAAACAGCACCATTTTGTTCCAAAAATAACACTAGTTTTATCTCCAAAACAACATTATTTTGCCTTCAAAAACAACGCCATTTTCTCACCAAAACTGCACCACTTTGCCTTCAAAACAGCACCCAAAAAATGCACCACTTTACCTTCAAAACAACACCGAAACAACCATGAAAACGCCACAAAAACGGTGCAAAAAACGCCCCCGTCGACGCCACCGCCGTCGTCGATGACGGCCGCCGCCTTCGCGCCACCTCCGTCGACGGCGTTCATCATCGTCGCCTACCGCCGCCGCCTCCACCTTCGCCAACCATGCCCTCTTGTCTCGAAACTGGACCTGCATTTGCCCTTCGCAACGCCGCATGTGCGTTCCAAACCTTAGATGGGTTTCTGGTTAGTGGGGTTGCTTTCTGCACCCCACGTATTTGTGCTTACACTCCAATTCTTCTTGTTCCCCAAAATGCCCTCAACCTTAGATTGGTTTCTGGTTAGTGGGGTTGCTTCCTGCACCCACATTAATTAAGATCTGCACCCATACTCTTCTCAATCTCCAAAACGTCCTTGGCCATAAGTGGGTTTCTGATTAGTGGAAGTACTTCCTACACCCCATTAATCCAGACTTGCACCCATACTCTTCTCAACCCCCAAAATACCCTTGGCCATAAGGGAGTTTTTGGTTAGTGAAAGTACTTCCTGCACCCCCATTAATCCAGACCTGCACCCACACCCTTCTCAATCCCCAAAATACCCTTAGCCATAAGTGGGTTTCTGGTTAGTGGAAAGGCTTCCTCCACCTCTGTTAATCCAGACTTGCACCCACACTCTTCTCAGTCCCCAAAATAACCTTGGCCATAAGTGGGTTTCTGGTTAGTGGAAGTACTTCCTGCACCCCCATTAATCCAGATCTGCACCCACACTCTTCTCAATCCCTAAAAAGCCCTTGATCATAAGTGGTTTCTGACTAGTGGAGCTACTTCTTGCACCACCCCAATTAGTATTTGTACCTGGTACCTTATTCAAAGCCTAGGCTTTAAACCTGACACCTTATTCAAAGCCCAGGCTTTAAACCTGGCACCATTTCTCAAAGCCAGGCTTTAAACCTGGTACTATTACTCAAAGCCCAGGCTTTAAACCTGACACTGTTGCTCAAAGCCCAGGCTTTAAACTTGGCATCGTTACTCAAAGCCCAGGCTTTAAACCTGACACCTTAGCCAAAGCCCAGGCTTTAAACCTGGCACCTTAGCCAAAGCCCAGGCTTTAAACCTGGCACCTCACTCAAAGCCCAGGCTTTAAACCTGGCACTGCTATCCAAAGCCCAAGCTTTAAACCTGGCACTCCCAAGCTTTCAAAAATTTCAAAAAAAATATCAAAACAACCAACAATCTTATCAACAAAGAACTAGGTAACCCTGATTCTCCTTCCTTGATGGAGATACGTAAGAGCAAGGTCAAACCTTGTCGGGCTCCCTAAAACCAAAAAACAATATTTTGTTTGTTTTATCTTAATCTCTTTCTTGGGAAAATAAATGTTTTAAAAAAATACACTCAGATTACTTATTTAATTAAAGGTACCATCTTAGGATGGGCGTTGTGGGGGTGTTAACACCTTCCCAACACGTAACCGACTCCCGGACTCGAAATCCGTTTTTACAAACTTGTCTTATCTTGTTTTTGGTTTTCTATAGTTTTTTCTAATAAACTATGGTGCCGACTCCACTATTTTCAAAATTAAATTATTTTGTTCGCCGTCCCCGTCGTGATCCCGGTTGCGACAAAACTCAACACAAATTCTCATCCACAACTTTATAAACTTTTTTTGATTAAAATATATAGGGATTTGGCGGCGAATCAACAAGTGAAAGTCAAGCTCTCTATAAGACACTACACTAAAAATGTGTTATGTGACCTAGTGGCCTTATAAGCTTGTGATATTTTGTTGAGGCCTTGATAATTTGATTATGACATTGTTTACCATGGTCATATTAATGAAATTACTTCACTCACAGAGGAAATAAGTTTGTGATTAGTTTTATATGACCTTCAAAAGTGGTAGAGAACCAATTACAAACAAAACAAAAAATAAAGAATCAAATAAAAATGGAAAAATGTCTAGCTCAATTAGATCAAAAACTTAAAAAGATAAATCTTAGACAAGAAAAATTAAATAGGAATATTCAGAAGAAAAAAGAAAGAAAATAAAAAAGGAAAAGAAAAAAAGGAAAAGAAAGAAAAGAGAGAAAAGAACAAGAAAGTCAAGATTTTTTTTTTGTCTGAAGCTGAACCAGATATTGATATAAAACCCTCTTCTTTAGAACCATCTTGTGAGAAGTTAAGTGAACCTTTGTCTGGACCTGAACTAGGCATTGATATAAACTTCTCTTCTTTAGAAAAACCTAGTGAGGAATTAATTGAAGAGCAGTCTTTATCTAGAGCTAAGCTAGACATTGATATAAATTCCTCTTTCATAAAAAATATTTGCGAAGAATTGCTGAAAGATTTTTGTTTAGGATTGAGCTATATATTGACACAAAATCACCTTGTGATGAGTTGCTCGAACTTAAACAGATCAAAATATTAGGCAATCTCATAAGGCAGAAAAATAGAAAAACACAAATAAAAGTGCTTATTGGTCCATATATCTTTATCCATCATCTAGTAAGGAGTATCTTGACAATGGGAGATTTTTTCTTGTTAATTTTACTTTTATTCTCAATTTATCTTTTGTCTATATATAATCTGTTTTTACTGTTTTCATGCTTTTAGAGATTAGTGTTTGACCCAGGTGGGAATCATGAATAAAGAAACAATAATAAGATTGTTGTCGATAATACACTACAAGGTTTAAGGACAAATTCCTTTTAAGAGGGAGAAGATGATGGCATATGCCTTAGCCACTCAAGTTATAGAATAAAAGTGACACAATCTGAGTTTTCACCAGAAACGACATAGAAGATTAGGCTTGTCTAAGCATATTTGGGCCTCTAAACAGTTCCTTGGGCCTAATTCAACCATGAAGAGATTCCTATGAAGAACATGGAGCATTGATAACAAGTCCTATACTTGTGTAAATATTTTAGAATAACTTAGAATAATTCATCATAAAAAATTAAAGGAAGAAATTCCAAAAAAAGGGAGCTCATAGAGGAATGGCATAAATAAGGGTTAACATGGACAAAGGTTAGGGCTTGTGCGGTATTTAGGGCTGATTTGAAGGATTGTAGCTATAAGAGGCGATTGTCACATGTCTTCACGACAATAGAGAGGATTTAAAGCCACTTGGCAGCTTCTAAATGAAGAGCATTTTTTAGCCAAGCATAGCAAGCATGATGTCCACTTGGCAACTTGCAATTAGAGAGTTTTTAATTTTAAATTTAATTTAAATTTTAAACTTTCAGAATATGCTCAAAATGTGGCTAGCTTCAAAATATGATAAATAATTATCTAGACCTCTTATAAATTTAACTTTGAATGAGTGAATAAATTTTGCGAAAATTGCAGTCCACTTGTTCTTGAGTTCTTATATGTTAGCATTCCTTTGAGAAAGTCTAACCTAGAGCATTGTTGGAATTTGGTCTCATCTCTTCTAACTTCATTTCCTCATGAGTTCCAGCAAGTCTATCTCCTCTTTCCAATGCTTCAACAATCCTTCATCCATCTCTAGTCCAAAACTAACAAGCCCACACAAGAGGAGTCAATCAGGGTGACTGTACAAGGAGATAGTGTCTTATTTATAAATGTATAATCCTCTTATTCTTCATATTTTAGGGAATGTGGGACATAAAAACAAAGTAAAATGCAGCTGCAAAGTGAGAAAATTCGGAGCTCCTACATACCAAACAAGGCGATTACAAAAATGGCCTATTCTAGGTGATATGAGACTTGTACTCTTCACATTATTCTCCTCTAGTTTTTAGCCAAATTTGAAGATAACTTTTAGGATTCTTTGAATAAATTTTCAAGTCCAAACCCAAGCTCAAAGGAAGTCCACATATGCCTCTAAAAAACCTACAACAATTACAAAAGAAACTACAACTATACAATATATATTTATACAATATATATTTATATATAAAACTAAGAAGAAGGAAAAAAATATTAGTATTCTACTTTTTATGTGTAGAGTCTTTCTCCATAAAACTTCATCTTCTTCTTTCCTCTTAACCAAAGATGTAGTGGCTGGATAGTTTATAAAAATCAAAAGATATTTAAATGCAAGTGGTATTCAAGAAAAAAAAAAAGAAATATCACACTGTGAAAAAAAAAAGATTAAAAAATAACACTAGTAATAAAAGGTTTTATACAATTAAAAAAAGTAAAATATAATTAAATTTTATCACTTGTGATAAATAAATCATTGTTTGATAAAACTATCAATTAATTAGTACAATCTAATGTTATAACAATTAAATCTCAAAACAACTTTTTCTTATGAAAAGTTAGAAGAAATTGTCTATACAACAACCTAAGAGTCTAGTAACAAAATATATATATATATATATAACTTAAAAACATGTGTGTTATTATTTTGTAAAAAAAACTGTCGTAAAATCTTTAACAAACTTTAAAAATATTTATTTATTTATTTTTATCTAGAGCGAACATCTTTAAAGTTTTAAAATTCGGTTCTTTTATGAAATATAAAATTTATATTACAAAATAGATATAATATAAGAGTGATTTTATATTATTTTTTAAAAATATATTTATTATTATTTTAAGTTAAAAAAGCGGTGGAATATATTTTTTTGCAATTTTCCATATTTAAAGAGTTATAAAATATTTTTTTATATAAGAGTGGTTTTATTATTGTTTTTAAGGATATATTTTTTATTTTAAGTTTAAAATAGTACTGGAATATTTCTTTTTTGTAATTTTCCATTTTTAAAGACTTATAAACACGATTTTATATATTATGAATGTGTTTATTTAAATATTTTAATGAATACCTTTAACTTAATCTTTTGCCTTCATTATTTTAGATTTATAAATCTTCAAAATAATATATTTAACAAATTAAAGGAATATTTTTAAAAAAATAAAAGATATATACTTAGTTGGAGTTCTTTTATCATATATACCAAATATAAATATTTTTGTAAAACTACTAAATTCATATTTGTAAAATAGTTTAAAAAAATTATAACCTTACAGGGTTACAATACAATAACTAGTTATCACAAATGTGCGATCGTCATCCTTTCTTCGTTTCCCAAACGTGGCCCCGTTTTGGCTTCGTTTTTTCATCACTTAGTTTCAAGACATCGTCTCAAACAACCTCTGTTTTAACATCATCGAATCCAACTACTAAGAAGCCCTTATGCAACATAACCATTTTTTCTAAACTCCAAACCACCTTATCTGTTCCATCTTCTTCAACTACAATGGTAGTAACTAAGGCCTTGTTGGCCCCTCATCCACACCCTCTATGTTCCCTTCCAATTTCAACCAAAACCAGAGGCCTTAACCTCCACCAAGTAGACCCTTTGGTGAGGTTCAAGATGGATCAGAGAAAGCCAAGGAAACATGTGGTTCATGTGTCACTCCATGACCCTTTGGTTTCTTCTTCTGCTCTTGCTGACTTCTTCATCCACCAACACCAGCAAAACCCTTATAGTCTTGTGTTCTTGGCTGATAGTGTGGGCTACTCTTTGGCTAGCTATTACACTTCTTTGGGTCTCTTTGTGATCTCTGTGCCTGGCCTTTGGTCTCTCATTAAACGTTCTGTTAAGTCTAAGGTAATTTCCATGTTTATTTGGTAGATTTTGTTTAAGAAATGCTAGCAAAACTCTTTTTTATTTTTTTTTCAATGCATTTCTTTCTTTGATTCTTTACACATGCTTCAATTTGTGTTAGTCCTTAATTAACTGTTTTAGTCTCTATAATTTCGGATGACAAAGACTAATACAGATTAAGAAATATGTTTGGAAAAACACTAAATGACTAATTTTTAAGTTTAGAAACCAGAACATAAAAGATGTACAAATAAAAGAATAAGATGAGTAATTAAACCTACCAAAAATTACAGTTTTATACGTCTTATTATCTCATTTAATAAACCCTGTTTCTAATTTTTTTTTTTAGTTTTGAATCAATTTTAATGCAACTAGCACTTTTCTTGTTCAGGTTGTTCCCTTTTCTTTTGTTGCATTGACTATTTTGGTGTGTTTTGGTGGATGGGGAAATAGATTGTGCAGAAGACGTTTATAGGTGAAGGTGAAAAGAAGGCACCGAATCAGGTTGCTGGGGAGATTTTATCGTTTTTCACTCGTAACAACTTTGAAGTTACTGATAGGGGAGAGACAATCACGTATGTCACAGTCTCATTCTTGTATTGTGCATGTTCTTGCTTGCTTTGGATTTTTCTTGGTACCTTTCTATCAATCTATAATTAGGAAACAAAATGTTTTGTTTAACTGTTCTTTAAAAAGAAAGGGGGCTGAACTTTGTCCCACCAAAATTCAATCACATTTGGAAACTGCAGTGGTTTTCCGTTTATAAAAAGTTCTCACAGGAATTATGAGTATGCTTATCAGGGTTATTTGTATTTTGAGGCCTCAAACTTTTTAAGGAAAGTTAAGCATCCATGTTAGTCCCTAATAATAGAAAGAGTTTAATTTTCATCAACTCTTGTATTTTACATTATTAACCAATGAACATTCATCACAGGATTGACTTTTAGAATTGTTATTATGATAGTCAACAAACTTGTCCATGGATGATAATGTGTGATTATGTATGATAAATATTTACATGATAAGTGTATTTTAAATCTCTTGGTATTTATATTCAGTTCTGATGTGTTCTTACACACAAGAATTCACCTTTTCCAAGTTCACCATTGGAGCGGGTAGGAGGTGTTTGCTAAAATCCAAGAATAGTTCTTATGTAAGAATGTGCTCTTAATAATTTTATTGCTCAGAATAATGTGGGATCAGTTCCTGTTGAGTTTATTGTTGGAATAAAAAGTTGCATAGTTCTTAATTTTGATGTGTCAAGATGGTCCGATAAAAAGTAATTTAAGGTTCTCCCTTGGTGATGATGCTCTAAAAAACTATGGTGGGATTTTTCATTTTCAAGGATCATGGTTTCTGTTATCAAATTTCTTGAAGACAAATTTGGTGATACCGTTTTCTTTCTTTCATTCTTTTTGTTTTCTACTTTTTTCTTTTCTGAGATTTCCCAATATTTTTTATGTTATGTGAATACTCATACAGGGGTGCAAATCCCATGTCTTCCTTACAGATGCTTTGTTGTGAGCAAGCTAAAATGTTGAACCCATTTTCCCTTGCAGGTTTGAAGGACAGATGGTTCCAAGCAGGGGTCAAGCTGCACTACTAACTTTCTGCACTTGCATCAGCTTGGCAAGCGTGGCCCTTGTGCTTACCATAACCTTCCCAGATTTTGGCAACAACTGGTTTTGGATCACCACCTTAAGTCCATTGGCGTAAGTGATTACACTGAAACTTTACACTACACTTTATTTTCCTTTTCATTATGGTTATTGTGTTCTTTGTTGTGAGGGAGGTTCAGCTGAGATTTTGCTGTTATTGTCTTGCTATGCTGATACTCAAATACATTCGGTGGTTAATGCAGAGGCGTTTATTACTGGACTCGAGCATCCAGAAAGGAGCAGATTAAAGTGAAAATAATAGTTGCAGATGATGGAAACTTATCAGAGATCATTGCCCAAGGTGATGATCAACAGGTCGAACAAATGAGGAAGGAACTCAAATTCAGTGAAAAAGGAATGGTGTATGTTAAAGGCGTCTTTGAAAGATGACCCTATTTCTTCAGGCGGTAGAATCAGAATGCTAAAGAATATTTTGTATTTGACAAAAGCTAATAATCAAAATCGTATTAAAAATGTTATACATGATGCGAAATTTAATATTCCTGAACTTGTCACATGCTAAGCAAAAGCCTAGCGATTATTGATACAGGTCTCGCCAAAAGGTAACAGTTACAATTTCTAAGTTACAGAAACCAGTTGCTAAACACAGTCAACAAGTACTTTTAAGGTAAAAGACGTCTTTAAGGCACATTATAACATTATCCAAATGTATTAAAAAAAATTTGTAAACTCATCTCATTTGTATGCAGAACAAACATTTTCAACCAATCAATAACTTGTTCTCATCCAAGAAGGAATAGGTGGGAACCTCCAGGTTGTATGGTGCTGGTCCCTTCCTTATTCTGCCAGAAATATCATAATGTGATCCATGACACGGGCAAAACCACCCACCAAAATCACCAGCATTTGGCAATGGAATGCAGCCCAAATGTGTGCAAACCCCAATTACAATGAGCCATTCTGGGTCCTTCACTCTATCTGCATCCTGTTGGGGATCGCGAAGAGATAGAACATCAACACTGTTTGCCAGCTTGATATCGTCCTCTGTTCGGCGCCTGATGAACACTGGTTTTCCGCGCCACTTAACGGTCACCGTAGTGCCAGGCTCAATGCTGGAGAGGTCAACCTCAAGTGAGGCCAGAGCAAGAACATCCTTACTAGCAGACATGCTAAGCACAAACTTGAGAACTAAGAGACGGACCAGAGAGGCATAAGCAAACCTACCACCTGTAAGGACAAAGTAAGCAAATGCCCTCTTGCTAGGGTCACCTGGGGGAAACCTTTCATGGTTGTGCTCATCATACACAATCGTGGAAGTAGGGTTCTTAACAGCAGTAATAGTTGCTGTAATCTCAGGAATAATGCTGTTTTTTTGTGTGTGGATCAGTGATTCGGTAGAATAACCTAGACAAAATCAAGTTACAGCAGTTAATTCAGTTCCTTTAGTTAAATAACGAGTTAAATACTCTTTTAGACATTAAAATAAGGGAATTGTCAAATTGTTTGTTTTTAGTTCCTTCCACTTAACACCTGAAATATATTATTTCCATAAATGACACACCAAATCAAACATTTTTTTTTATGTAGACTATAAACATATTTAACCCAAAGGAATTAGTGTATGAATTACCACACAAGAGGAATGGTTCAACCTAGTTGAAGAATCCAATGTACAAAGACTAGGCATAGGCACAATTAAAAACCACAAAACTAAACCCCAAAGTAAAACAACAAGCTTCCTCCTTTTCAGGAGTATACTATAATACTATAGACAATAAAGAGAAATTACTAGCAACACTATTCTCATTAGCTATCTTAGTCACACTTTTTATTTAGGACATGTTTGGATTAACTTCTCAATAAGCACTTTTAGTAGAAGAGAAAAAAGAAAACAAAAATGAAATCAACTTAAATACGTGCACAAGTTAAAAATAAAAATTTGGAGAAACTACATAAATATGGAAATATTCATCCAAAGAAGCCCCTAACTAGTTTCACCAATAATTTTGTAGTTTCTAATATAATTCAAGCAATAAAAATAGTGCCATAATAAAATGTGCGTTGGTAACGTTTTAGCAAAGGATCAGCAATGGCAACTGTAGTGTGACCGGAATTGCAGCACCACATCAGCTACAATAGAGAATTTTTTTTCAAAAGTCAAAATTAACTTATAAACAAATAAAAAATCTAAATTTGTAGAAGCTATACTAGAGAATTTTCTGCAAATTAGTTTACTTAAACAAAAATTAACTTATAAAGAATCAAAATTTGAAGAAGCTATAACAGAAAATAACGCAAATTTGGTTATTAACATGAAATAATGTTTTGGAAAGAGTAAAAAGAGAGGGGAAATGGTAAATCGGAACCTCTGAAGGGAAGAAGGAAATTGGAGAGGTGAGAGGAAGGCAGGGATCTGGGGTGATGAACGACGTCGTTTCGGGAGAGGAAAGCGGAAGCAGCGTGGTAGGGTCGGCACGAGGGGTTGGAGAGAGCAGAGAGTCTCTTTGCCGCAAGCCTGAACATTGTGTTCTTCCTCTTCTCTCAGAGTTTTGTTTTTGTTGCAGAAAATTGGGAGTGGTAAAGTTGAAGTTGGGGAGAGGGTTGGAGTCTCTCGTATCGTGGCTTTTCCAATTAAGAGGGAAAAGGAAAAGTCAGAACCGCTCCTTCAATGTCGGCTTCTTTATTTTCATTTCTGTCTAGTTTTCACAGGATGCTGCATTCGGCTCCTATTAATCTTTTTGGGCCTAAACCCCGGTTTGGACTTCTATTATTAATTAGCCTATTTCTTTTTGCACCCCATAATTCTCATGTGCACCTATGGAGGACAGCTTCTTTCTACCTCTAAGTGTTTTTGGGTGCCTCGAAAATTTAAAAAAATCCCAAGTCTGCCTTTAATAAATTATCATAGTGTCCTTCAGTTTGAAAAATAATAAAATAGTACATGGTGGAGGTGAGAGACGAAAGGTGAGATGGTGATGCTTCAAGGTAGTGTGGGTTGGTACTATGCATCGTCAGTGGCGGCGAAGGAGTGGAACTGTGGCGGCACGACAGAGTAACAGTGGTGGAACGTCATTCGAGGTAAGTAGGGTGGGTTGGGGTATTTTGGAACACGTGTTTCGGAACAATATTTTTGTTTTACGAATGAATTATAAAACCAAGTGTTCCAGAATATTAAATTTGGAGGTGCTAACATATTACGGAATGATCCATTCCATAATAAATTTTTTATGTTTCGGAACCACCTGTTCCGGAATAGTGTAAAGGTATAAGTCACTATTCTGAAACAGGCTGTTCCGCAATTCAAATATACTATTCCGGAATGACTTGTTCCGGAACTCATAATAACATTTCGGAACAGGTCATTTCGGAACAGTATATTTGAATTGCAGAACACCCTGTTTCGGAACAAGAAATGAATTTCAGAACAGGTTGTTCCGTAACATATTTTTGAAGATTTGAATTTAATGATGCTGATTTTTGTTGCAGTTGTCCAAAATGATTAATGAAGTTGATAATATGCAAGAATTACAATTAGTTAACTATGATGGTGGTGATTTGGCCAATCATTTCATGACTAATGAGGTAATTTTATTTTAATGTGCCATTTGTGTATGAAATTTGAAATCTATATTTAGTAGTTTTTATATAAGTATTTGCAACACGAGATGATTTACTAGAATGGGTTCGTAAAGTTGCATTTGATCTTGGGTTTGTGATTGTTATACTTAGATCAGACAAAGCAAACAGACAACCTGAAAGAAAAACATTCGTTTTATTAGGTTGTGAACGGAGTGTTAAGTACAAGAAATACAAAACAGTAGTAGACATTAGTGTTACTGGTTCAAGGAAGTGTGATTGTCCTTTTAAATTAAGGGCTAAACCAAGTTCCCGTGGAGATGGTTGGATGTTGAAGGTCATATGTGGTTTGCACAATCATGCATTATCACATACATTAGTTGGTCATCCTTATGCAGAAAGATTAAAGAAGGATGAACATGAGTTAGTTGTGAACATGACGAAGAGTCAAGTTAGGCCGGCAAACATCTTGCTAACGTTGAAGGAGAAAAATGCGCATAATGTGACCACAATCAAGCAGTTGTATAATGTTAGATATACTTATAAGAGATCAGTTAGAGGCCCAAGAACAGAAATGCAACAACTTATGACGTTGCTTGAGCGTGACCAATACATTCATTGGAGTAGGTGTCATATGTCTTCGGAGGTTGTGAGTGATGTGTTTTGGACTCATCCTGATTCTGTGAAATTGTTGAATGCATTTCACATTGTCTTGTTAATGGATAACACTTATAAAACACATAAGTACAGGTTGCTATTACTTGAGATAGTTGGTGTGACTTCTACTGGCTTGACTTTCTCTATTGCATTTTGTCTTATTATCCAATGAACGTGAAAACAACTTTGTTTAGGCATGGCAAAAATTGAAAGGGTTGTTTGTAACGGTCGATCATCCTGAAGTGATTGTATGTGATAGAGACCTGACTTTAATGAATGCAATTACATTGTATTTCCTGAAGTTCATAACTTGTTATGCCAGTTTCACATCAATAAGAATGTCAAGGCAAGATGTAAAATGCTAGTTAATACGACAAAGGTATGAGATGTTATTATGGAGGCATGGGGAAATATCTTTGATTCAACAAATGTTCGTTTATTTGAGGATTGTGTTAAACATTTTGAAAGTGTATGTGAGCCATGACCATTATTTGTTGAATATGTAAAGAAGACATGGTTGATTCCGCATAAGGAGAAATTTGTGAAGGCATGGATAGACAACTTTATGCACTTAGGCAATCTCACTTGTAAGATGTTTTGTTGTTTAATATTAGTGTAACTATATTTGTCAACACCTAATTTCGGATGGATATTTTTTTAAGAAAAAGGAAAGTTTCTAACAAAAAAAGATTTTGAGTTTTATTTCTTCTTTAAATTCGCAGTTATTTTTCTTTTCTCTTTAGCATTTAAAAAAATAATAAAAAAAATTTTTTAGTTTGAATTTAGAATTTTATTTTCTTCTTTTTAGATAACATGTTTATTTCATTCTTCTCTTATTTTTGTTCTTAAGCAAAATATAAACAAATTTGGTTTTATTTTTCATTTTAGGAAAACAAAAATGCAATCTTGTAATTAATTTTATCTTTCTATTAGATTTTTATCCTTCTTTATTAAAACAATATATATAATCAATTTCATTTTACATTTTTTTCCATTAAAAATAAATGATAGTAATGATAACAATAAAAAGACAAAAAAATTGATTGAGAAGCTTCCGTATCGAATACTCCATCACCCTCAGCACAAAACTCCAAACTTGCCATGTTTCTCACAACTGAACAAGTTGGAGCCTCCACTCTATAGCCAGCCTCCTTCTGCATATGTCACCTTGCATTCAAACAGAAGAGTCAACGCTCCAAGGAAGGATTCAAGTCTGTTTTTTACCTTTGTTAATGATACACACAGCACGAGGGGGCCGAGGGAGGCCTCTCAGTTCACTAGGTTTCCTTCTTTTCTATTGAACTCTAATTCCTACACTCTGCATAGCAAAAGGAAATACACAGAGAACTTGTTATGGTTTCACTTGGGCATAAGTAATAGACTGACTTGCATTTGAAGGAAGATTGGGAGAGAAACCGGGCACCCACGTTGCTTCCCTGGCTCCTTGTTCATTTCCACTCTTTTGGTGCCAGTAAAAGAAAACAATACTCAAAACCGAAGTTCTCCTTGGCACAAAATAGATCGGTCAAAAGAAAAGCAGAAAGCAATTGAAAAAAGGCAATGGAAATATGAAGAAACAGAGCAAAAAGAGAAGGTGTGAAGAGGTTATTAGTGTCCTATTTATGTTTCTTTTTGCCTTTTGCTTTTTCTATTACATTTTCAGTTGCATAATTTTGACTTTATCACTCTTGTTTTGCTTCACCTATATACACTTTCTCATAATATAATCAAAACCAAAATCGAATATAAGTTGTCGAATGAGAGCGTGAACAACTATAAACACTACAAATAAAGAGCTGCCTACTAAATCGCATTTTCATGAATTATTTCACCCTTAACAACCAAAACAGCACCTCCCCCCCTTCGTCTCCCTATCACCACCGCGCCTCCACCGTTCCTCTAATTTTTCCCACCATAAAACAGCCCCATCCAAGCCACCTTGCGCCCCTACCGTTCCTTTATTTTTCTCCACCAAAAAATAGCCCTTCCGTCCGTTGCGCGCCTTCTCCATAGCCACTGTTGCGAGTCGCTGCTGAAACTGTATCCACCACCGTTGCCCTCTTCTTATAGTACCTCGCTGCCACTCACAATCATCATCAAGCCGTCACTGTTTTTGTTTGAATAAGGTTAGGGCTTGAGAAGAGAGAAAGGAGTTTGAATTTTGGTAAAAAAGGGAGAGGAGAATGGAATGGCGCTTCCCTCTTTCCCTTTCCTAAACATATTTGCTAGTAAACCTAATTAGGTTAATTTGAAAAGAATCATCGTTTGGGCTCGGGCTTATAATAATTTAAAAAATAGGAAACCTTAGACTGCTTCTTCCTGCACCTCCATAATTTTCAAAATTCCAATAATAGACATCAGTAAATTACAAAATTATCCCTGCTGCTATAAAAGAAGGTTTTCCATTGAAGAGGTATAGTGCAGTTATGAACGGTGGTGGAAAGTGTCGCAATGGTGGGAGATTCCGACGGTGTTGGAGTGGGGGGTTGAAGGCACTTTGGGTGGCCGTCGGTGGTTGTGGGTGGTTGAAAAACAACCACAGTCGTCTTCGTCGAGGTATCTGTTATTCATTTTTTCTGATTTTCACAGATTGTAGAAACCGTAGAAGTTAAATATTTACGGATTCTGTAAGGCGTAAGTTTAAAATCAAGATATATGACTCTTATGAATTACACAATCCGTAGTTAATTTAACATTCGTAAGAGCTTACGGTTTGTACAACCCGTAAGTGCATAGGTGTATAAGAGAACTCTATGGGTTGTACAAACCGTAAGGTGTGATGCTTTACGGTTTGTAGAAACCGTAAAAGAAGTAGACATTACGGTTTCTAGAAACCGTAAAGCATTTGAATTTTAACTGCTTACGGCTTGTACAGACCGTAGAACATTTTTTCTGTTTACGGTTTGTAGAAGCCGTAAGCAATTAAAAAAATTCAAATGCTTACAGTTTCTAGAAACTGTAATATGTAGTTTATTCTACGGTTTCTATGGACCGTAATATGGAAGTGACTTGAATTTTTATGTTTGTTTTGATTTCTTAATGTGATTATTTTAAATTTTTTCTTTAGTCTATCATGGAAGGAGAATATTTGAGTAAAGTTTCTGAAGAAGTAGATAAGATATCAGATATGGAAGAAGCACATCAAAGTAATGTTATGGTTAAGGAACATGAATATGGTTTACATTTTTCAACGAATGAGGTAAATGAATTTACTTATATT
>Ga0209700_102741_pt1 | contig 35096 bp, 15 predicted proteins | sample SiratroredBW_FD_187528 | JGI IMG/M metagenome (GOLD analysis project Ga0209700, IMG submission 187528) | Root nodule microbial communities of legume samples collected from California, USA - Siratro red BW (SPAdes) (version 2) | ecosystem: Host-associated > Plants > Roots > Nodule | place: USA...
AAAATAAAAAAAAAAAAAAAAAAAAAAAAAGGAAAGAACAAAAGAATACACATATATAGAAAAATGTTAGAATATAAAAATAAAAAATTACTTGAATTAACTTGATTTTTTAGGTTAAAAAATCAAATTTAAAACAGAATGAAATGGTGAATATAAAGACCTTCATAAATTTATAAGAGAGAAAATGGAAAAAAAATAAATGCCTCTTCATTATTTTAATTCGTAAATTAAAATTTCTTCAAAAAACAAGTTTACAGTACTTTTCAACTGAAAGAAAAATGTACAAATAAGAGCAAAACAATGTATAATTAAATTATAAATAATACAAAACAAAATATGTTACTCACATCCATGTGTAACTGCCTCACACACTACCAAAATTAACAAGAAAGTTAAATGCTGCTGCAGAGTCTCGTTTTCTCATTTCTACTGTTGTTTGGGTTTAGCATATATTTCGAGAAAAATTATTCTTGTTATGAATTTTATTACACCAAAATATTTGATGTGAGATTCAATAAAATATTAGAGTTAAATAGAAAGAAGAATATCATATGTACAAGCTCCAAGGTATGTTTCAAGGGTGTGAATATCCAATAGACTACTGCAATACAAGGTCTTATAGAAAATAATTTCTCACTTTATTTTAAATGCGTACCATTTATATTATATTTGTATAGCTTTTGTTTTGATAATGAAATTTTATAAACAATACTTTTGTCATTTTTTACTTTCATTTATTATAACTTAATCAATTTAATTGATAAAATGTTATATTTTATAGTTAAAATTTCGGTAGTCTTATATAATATTATCAGATCTTTTTGTTAATTTTAAGATTTACACCATGATCTACCAATATGTTCTAAAAGAACATCTCCAAATGTTTTAAAAGACTTTTCTCTTTTCATAAAATCTTATTGTACTTTATCTACATCTCAGTATGTTATATCGTTTTTAAAACTGTCTTTCAGGTTTTACTTTAATAATAAAATCTTAAAAAACTGGTACTTTCATAACTCTTATTTGTATTTGAATAAAGTTAATTTAATTATTACGATTAAATATCTTTTATTCTTGAGAGCTTCATTAAGTTATATGACATGTTCAAATGAATTTTTTTATAAGATTTATGTAGTAGATTTAACACTAGTTAAAACTCATACATCAGAAATGCTCTAACAAATCATTCACCACCTCACAAACTGGCTGATAGACCCATCAATCCCGTTTCTTCCAGTAAGCAACACCAGGAATCTCAAGTCTAAGAAAGCAACGCTAACCGTGATATACTACTACAGGAAGAGTGGAAGGATAAATATTTCAGCCACATCTACATAGTCACAACTCTACTGTAACATGCCGAGATTTCATATAATCTCATTAAAATTGTTGCACAAAACCACTACCGAACATCTGATTGTAGTAAGATTGAGGCTTAAATAACCTGACTTTAAACAAAAAAAAAAAGAAGCAAATATCTAATGCGGTATTCTTTACCTTTCACTGTTAACAGGCTATCAGAGAGCATGTTTAAACTCAGTCAACTTTGTTTATGATTCCACGATTTCGTGGTTGAAATGAATAACTCTGCTTCTATCACCCCTCCTCTCCCAACTCAATTTGCAGCTTTCCAACTTTAACTGTCACTTCGTGGTTCAGTTCAACTTCATAATTAAAACCAAAATTTAGAACTTTAAAAGCAGCAGATGAGGCCACTAATGTAGCTATCTTCTGCGCTTTGATTCTTTCCGCATCTCTGCTACATAGCTCTCCATATTGGATTTCTCCCATAAGCGTTTGAGCACAAGATCTTCCTTTGTTGCTTCATCTATTAATAACAGGCACCAAATAAGAACCATTAATATGCATACTGGTAGGTTAGGCCATGCTTGTACAATCCAAAACAAGTAACCAAAAAACCACACATAATTCCCCTATGTCCATGGTGTCTAAAGGAAGAAGGTTCGTCGTAGATAATATAATTTACCTATATTTCTCCATCTATCGAGAGGAATACCAAGGGATCTTTGTGTCAGATAAGACGCATCTTCCCAAGAATAAGAGTGCTTCTTCACTTTGTATCTCCAAAACCAGCAGGCAGACCACAATAGCAGCTGAATGGAAACAGACTGATCAGTAAATTTCACACGCAAAAATATTAATTTTCAAGGTTCACCACTATTTGTGGGAAAGAACCTCATTAGATGTTACCTTGAATTAAAATAGAGCAATGAAAGATTCATTGTAGTAACTGCATTATCTAGATAAAGATTGAACTCTAACCTTGCCTAAGGTATAAGGTAATAGAACAAAGCGGACACCAAGAAGTTTCCAAACAGAGGCCCTTTCAGCTCCAGTTATCTGCAGGTCGAGTTCATTGCTAAGGTCTTCCTCCCCTTTCCTGCATGAATAGATTCCTCACATTGTTTTCAGAAGTAAAGAAATCGCAGTCAACAAAGCACAATCTTACATATGGCAGACAAACTGATTTAAGAAAGGAAATAAGAGTTTTCAAAGTGGAGAACCAATTTGAACAGGCCACTGGATACTAGATATAGGTGCAACTGAAAAACTTTAAAGGAAATTACGTGCAACTATGGGTGAAATTTATATCAAGCGATGTAATTAAATTTTCTCCAAGAATAGTATTCCTGCGCAAACTAAATGACATGTTTGGTTAAGCTTTAACATCTTGATGAATGTTTTCAACAATCAAATATTAAAAAAAAAAAAATAGTGAGAAAGAAAGTTATTAGTTGGTATATATGGTGACGTCCAACAATCCCATGGGAATGAAATCTAATCAAAGTATGAAGACAATTCGTTCATAGGAATCAACTACGTATGGGAAATTTTTTAAAACTAATAACAGAAATATAATATTCCTAAATTCATATTTCCGGAATAACTTTGCAAAACTTGAAACAAACACAGACTCATACAGAATGAGAATAATAGCATACTTGACCATGTTCTTCTGACTCCTCTTCTTGTTTGTAATCCCTCCATTGCGTTCAAGTTCCAATGCCCTTAGTTTATTTTTATATGCAGGTGTCTTCTTGACCATGGCTACAGCCTAATCACAGAAAAGTAGTGCAATGAACGTAAATGTCTTAATCTTTCAAAAGCACTTTGTACAAATAACAAACTAAGCTATTTGCACATAAGAAATGTATATATATCCACCAAAGAAAATTAGCACAGCCCTGACCTATTTCAAATCTTATGCAAGTATCTAAGAGTAAAAATCAAGGTAAAACATTTTAGTGGCAATGATGATTGGATTCACAGGACCTGTATGGAACAGGAATTTTTCACCCTAAAACTTGGAACTGGCAACCCTTGATTTCATGACCTACTTACTTTCCTTGCTAAAAGATTTTCCAAAACCCTTAACAGCATTGGGCTCAATTGGCATTAGTCAGATAAGTAAAATCTGTTTTATTGTGCGTACAATGGTAGCAATGAGGTTCAAACCAAAAAACTACCCAAAGGCACTAACACCATGCTGACCTTAGTGGGCTAGCTAAATACAATCTTTAACACCACAGGTGCAGTTCTTCAAACTTTAGCTAGCCAATTTGAGAATTGTATAAAAGTACATTTTACATAAGAAAATTCTACTATTCCTGAGTTTTGATATTACACAATTGTATGGTACATTTTCACATCAGGGGAGTTTAACAATAAATCGTATGATATTCAATATATCACAATACCTGATTATACCTTGTTGATTGATTTAGATATTGAAAACCTGAAAGAATAATAAGAAGGCCAACCAACACAGCGCGAGGATCCTGGCAGGTTAAAAAGTACGTAAGTACTACAAACTGAGACTCACTTGCAAAAATCAATAATTTGTAATCAATTCTATCCAAAATTCATCACTGATTCAAATTGTAAACCAACAAATCTCACCGTCTTATGACCATAGTATGCCCGATAGTAGCGTGCAGTATTATAAAACACCTGAAATCAATAGATGAAAACACATACTTCAACAAACACTTAAAGGACAGAGATGAACAATTCATGGATATTGACCCAAATTTTAAAAATAAACCAAACTTTCTATAAAAGTCTACAAACCTCCTCTGGATGTGCAATTGCATAATCATATTGTTCGCGCGTGGCCTCATCCTTCAAAATCTGTAAAGTTATATAATTTTCATTACCATCAGAACAAATATTTCACCAAACACAGAACAGTGTGGTCAATTTTCAATTTACTCCACATTGACAATGTTCAATTTTATCAAATACACATTCCTACATCCAAATCAATGAACAAAAAGAAGCTAGAAAACCAAAGCACCTCATAAGCATTGGCGATTTTAACAAACAGCTTTCGCGATTCTGGATCAGGGTTCTTATCTGGATGACTGAATTAAGCACGAAACCAAAGAGAAAGTAGTTATTATAAAAAAAAATAAAAAATAAATAAAAAAGTAAGAGAGAGCGTCTCAAGGGGGAGAAACACGTACTGCTTCAAGGAGAGCTTGTAGTAAGCTTTCTTGATTTCGGAAGCATTGGCACTTTGAGAAACCCTGCGAATGAGAAGAGGGAGCGTTACGATAAGAAATAAAGCATAGGTTAAAAGCAATTGAAGGAAGAAAAGGAAGGTAACCCAAGCAGATCGTAGCAATCATCTTCGTCGCAGTAGATTGCGCGCGAAGGGGAGATGGTGGATAGAAGGAGGACCGCCACGAGGTACGCGATGGCGGTAGTACGCCACCGGAGCGCTGCCGGCAGCGGATCCATGACGCCGAAGACGGTGAGGCTTTCTTTTTCTTCTGTTCCCTACTTTCTCTCTGTTGACCCAAACTCCACAAACGAACGCTCTCTTGCCACAGTTCCCATCTAAATTCGGGTCTTCCATGCTCGAATTCGTTTTTTTTTTTTAATTATTATCTTTTATCTTTTACCTTTTTATTATATTTAATTTAATTCTTTATTTTTTAAAGTGTTCCTACAGAGTCTGAGGGCTAAGAACAATAAAAGTTATTGCGAAGCCTTGAGGCTGAGAACAAAACTTCGAGGTGTCAACTACCCTAGTCTCTCTCTCCCTGGTCTTCTCAGAAGTACACCTTCAGTTATCAGAAGTATATTGTATAATAAGGTAGATTTTTTTCCAAAAGTTCCTTTCGCTACACTTACTATATTCTATTTATACTGTTGTGGTTGGCATTATGGGGAAGACGTATAGCCTCTTAGCCTTCTGAGATATGATGATTGTTCTGCACTATGTCAGAGGGAAGACGTATAGTCTCTTAGCCTTCAGAGATATGATGACTGTTCTGCACTGTGTCAGAGGGAAGACGCGCAGTCTCTCTTGCATGAGGTTGTTGTTCTGCACCATGTCAGAGGGAAGACGTGTAGTCTCTTCTTTGTCAGGTAATGCGAGCGCCGTTCATTGGGATTTGTTCTTTTGTCAGATGTAAGGTGTCTATTCCCAATGCAGAGGAAATGGAGATGTTGGTATTGGCTTGGTGCCTATCGTCTTGGGTACTTGTCGGCTTGGTTACCTGTTGGCCTGACACTTGTTGGTCACTCATGTATGCTTGGGCACTTGTCGGCCTGACACTTGTCGAACATTCTTGTAGGACCAGGCACTTGTCGGCCTGGTTACTCCTCAGCTTGGTCACTTGTCGGCCATACTTGTAGGCCTAGGCATTAGCCATATGGTACACAATTGGTCGTGGGCATTGGTTTGAGGACTTCTCGGCCCGGTACTTCTCGGCCTCTCTTGTAGATTTGGGCACTTGTCGGCCTTATTTCTTTGAGGACTTCTCGGCCTGCTACTTCTCGGCCTTTCCTGGAGATTTGGGCACTTGTCAGCCTGATTTCTTTGAGGACTTCTCGGCCTGCTACTTCTCGGCCTCTCCTGGAGATTTGGGCACTTGTCAGCCTGATTTCTTTGAGGACTTCTCGGCCTGCTACTTCTCGGCCTAAGTATTTGTCAACGGCCGTACGGTACACAAGCCCCCCAAGCTTGAGTAGTTGTTGAAGTACGAAGAGTTTCATAAGCAGTGTTGTCGGTCTCGCTCTTTGGTGGTCCTATATCTTAACACGTAACATTTTTGGCTATACTCACCTTGATGACCGTATAGTATACGGTCTTCCCTGCTCTCGAGGTTTCATCATTACAATGATTCCCGCCCGTTTGGAAATGGTTAGCCCTGTTGACTGTGGGAGATCCGCACCGTCCTTTACTTGGTGCGGTATCCTTCTCCTCCTTTAGGTTAAGTGTGACTTTTGGGCCTTGGGCCTTCCTTTGATGGGACTGATGTGTTACACCCCTCGAGATCTGTAAGATCAAAGGGTTGGAAGGTGAGGGGTCATTGATCCCCTTCCCAACATTCTCTATAAGTGAGGGTTCTGGAGTTTATTTTGGCATTTCTCAGTGTTTTCTTCCATCGAGGTCCGATATCTTTTCTCATCCAGGAGCTTGTGTGTGTTGTTGTCTCTTCGGCTTCAAGGTAATCATGTCCTCTTCGTCCTCGTCTTCTACTTCTCGGTCTTTTTCCACTTCCCGGTCTTCTGCTACTTCCCAGTCTTCTTCTCTTTCTATACATTCCTCTGGTATGCCTGAAGGGTTGGTTGGTTCTCCCAAGGATTCCCCACCTTCAGGCGTCTTAGTGGTGAGGGATACTGATGCGGCCGAGGACTCCTCGAGAAATACCACATTTAGTGACCCGCCACTTAGGTCGGGGTATAATTGGGTGAGTGATTTGGTCTTGAGGCAGTCTTCCAAGTATCGCTGGTCTTCGTCTTTAGAATACTTCATAGCGAGTGTTCCCATGGTGGTTCCCGAGGTTGAGAGGGGTTTCGTTTCAATGGAAAAGTGTTCGGTCAGTGACCGGGTTTGTTATGGCCGAGAGGAGGGTGAACCTGATTTTTTCTTCATGTATTCGGCCTTCTTTACTGATGTCCATGTTCGCCTTCCTCTTGATGAGTTCACCATGGGGGTGTTGCGTATTCTAAACGTCGCCCCTACTCAATTACATCCTAACTCCTGGGGTTATCTCCAGTGTTTCCGGCTTCTTTGTGAAATGTTCGGTCTCGTCCTTTCTCCCCAATCATTCCTTCATTATTATAGTGCTCGGCCTAGTGACCCTGTTCGTTGGGTATCATTGTTTAGCCAATCTGGGGGTGCCTTGTTTGCCCCCTACACTGTTTCTTATAAGCATTTCAAAACTGGGTTCTTCCGTGTTGTGATAGAGCCGACAGGGCATCAGCACTTCTATTATGGTGATGTTCCCAAGTTTCCCCTTCATTGGACACCTAATCCCGTGCACTACTTATACTGGGCTAGGTCATCAATGACCGATGAGGACCAGATAATATTCAGTCTTTTCGATAGGCTTCCGAGGAGGTTACCTACCCGGAAAATTCTCAAGTTTTATCTTTGCTCCCAACGCTGGGTCGATCTGAGTGGTATGTGTGTTCTTGCATTTTCGTATGGTTCTCGGTCAATATTAACTTAAATAAACTGTTCATCTTGTTGGCAGGTATCATGGCTCAAGCAGGTGCATCTGACATACTCACCAAGCTGCGCTTGGAAAAGGCTCAACGCTCGCGAGAGGCTGCTAAGGGTGCCTCCTCCAGTGCAGCTAAGGTCTCGGCTTCCATCCAACAGGTCCCTCCGGTTGACCTTGCTCCCCCTCTGATCGAGACAAAACAGAGGAAGAGAAAGAGCAAGTCCAAGGAGAAGCACCAGGATGCCCCTGAGCGTACTCCCAAGAGGGCTAAGACTCTTGGTTGGGGTGCTGGCAGCAGTGGGGGTCATGCTTTGGTCTCCCATGATCTCAAATTTTATAAGGGTGTAAATGTTGCCCTTACTCATACCGAGAACGATGTTCTGTTGTCGTGCTTCAAGGGAGGAGACTTCATGACCGACCTGCTGGAGCTCCAAGCACGAGTCATGGCTGCTGTTCGGCTCTTAGCTCACGAGCGTTCCCAGGGGTCGGCTAAAGAGCTTGAAGATTTGAAGTCTAAGTTGGCTGAGTCCCGGGGTTCATTGAAGAAGGTGTTGGAGGCGAAGTTTGCCCTCCAAGATCAAGTGACTAAGTTGACATCCGAGCTCTCGGCCTCCAAGTCCGACATCTCTAAGCTGGAAACACGATGTGGGGAGCTGGAAAGGAAGAAAGAGGAGTTGACGGCCAAATTGTCTAGACAACATGAAGAGCTTCACGGTGTCATTCAGGATCGTGACGACACCTTGCTGATGAAGGACGGACATATTGCTAGGCTTGAGCAAGAAGTGGTTGCCCTTAAAGATTGTGTTTTAAATGTTGTAGAGGAAGGGTTTAATCAAGCTGTTCGGCAAGCTGTCCTATTGTATGGGGTGCCTGCTGATAACAATAAGTTTGATGTCGGGAAGGAGGTTTACGAAGGTCAGCTTATTCCTATTGAAGACATGCCTGATAAGGGGGTGGACGGGGTTGGCGAGGAAGGGGAGATTGGTGAGAGCGAGGAGGATGCCCCAGGGGATGAAGGTGAAGGCGAAGAGGGCACTTCTGAAGTAGGGATGAAGGAAGTGGAAGATGCTGAGGGGAGGATTTCTGAGGTCGAGGAGGCCGAATAGTTTGCTTATGAAGTAGTTGTTAGCTTATCTTTGTAAATGGCTAGATTCACAGCTATACCAGTGTTGTGATATTTTGTTTTTTGTAATTTTTGTCTCATCAATGTATAAAGGATGTTCGGTATATTTGTTGGCCATATTCTTTCCATCTCTCGTTTTTTATTTAAGCCCCGTAAGCATATATACTTATAATATTTTTCTGATTTTTGGATTGAGATCAATAAGTTCTCAGTCCTGTTATCAATTTTGTTTGGACTTTCTAAGTTGAGGCCGAGAAGTTCTCGGTCATGTCACCAATCGCTCTTGATTGGGTTTTGCAAGTTGAGGCCGAGACGTTCTCGATCTTGTTACTAATCGCTCTTGATTGGGTTTTGTAAGTTGAGGCCGAGAAGTTCTCGGTCCTGTCACCAATCGCTTTTGATTGGGTTTAAAGAGTCGAGGCCGAGAAGTTCTCGGTCATGTCACCAATCGCTCTTGATTGGGTTTTGCAAGTTGAGGCCGAGACGTTCTCGATCTTGTTACCAATCGCTCTTGATTGGGTTTTGTAAGTTGAGGCCGAGAAGTTCTCGGTCCTGTCACCAATCGCTCTTGATTGGATTTTGCAAGTTGAGGCCGAGACGTTCTCGATCTTGTTACCAATCGCTCTTGATTGGGTTTTGTAAGTTGAGGCCGAGAAGTTCTCGGTCCTGTCACCAATCGCTTTTGATTGGGTTTAAAGAGTCGAGGCTGAGAAGTTCTCGGTCATGTCACCAATCGCTCTTAATTGGGTTTTGCAAGTTGAGGCCGAGACTTCTCGATCTTGTTACCAATCGCTCTTGATTGGGTTTTGAGGCCGAGAAGTTCTCGGTCCTGTCACCAATCGCTTTTGATTTGGTTTTATGAGTCGAGGCCGAGAAGTTCTCGGTCATGTCACCAATCGCTCTTGATTGGGTTTTGTAAGTTGAGGCCGACTTGTTACCAATCGCTCTTGATTGGATTTTATAAGTCGAGGCCGAGAAGTTCTCGATCTTGTCACCAATGGCTCTTGATTGGATTTTGCAAGTTGAGGCCGAGAAGTTCTCGGTCTTGTTACCAATCGCTCTTGATTGGGTTTTATGACAGTATAATTTACAGTTTATTGGGTACGACTACAGTTTGCAAAACAACTGAATAATTTCATTAAAGCAGAGCCTCATTAAAACCTTCTCAGCCAAAGCCCTCCTTAGGGAAAAAAGACTGAGGTAGGAAAGAGTGCCCTATTACATTGCAACAAGACAACAAAGCATAGACTGAAATAGAATTTGAAATAGACAAAAAGCATAAACTAACTAAAATAGAATTTGAGATGGGATGCGTTCCAAGTCCTTGGTATTGCCTTTCCCGATAAGTGTTCCAGGTGATATCCCCCATTTCCTGCTACTTGTCGGACCCTAAAGGGTCCCTCCCAGTTGGCAGAGAACTTGCCTTCTCCTTGTCTTGCTTCACTTCTCATTCTCCATACTAAGTCCCCAGCATGGAAACTTCTCGGTTTGACCTTAGTTATATTTCCTTTCAGCCCTTCTTTTGCTTGCATGTTCTCTCACTCGTGCCTTGTCTCTTAATTCGTTGACTAGGTCTAGGCTAGCCATGAGACTTTCACTGTTAAGCTTTAAGTCGAACATCTCTCTGCGTAGGTTGGGCTCTTCAAGCTCCACTGGCAACATAGCGTCCGAACCGTAAGTGAGGCTGAAGGGGGTCTCCTTGGTTGACGACTGTGGAGTGCACCGATATGCCCAAAGCGCTTCCAGTAACTCCTCAGTCCATCTTCCTTTGGCTGTGCCCAGTATTTTCTTCAATTCATTCAGGATGACTGTGTTTGCGGCTTCAGCTTGTCCATTGGTTTGGGGGTGTTCTACGGAGCTGGTAATGGAGCGAATTCCCAATCCTTTGTAAAAGTCTTGGAGTCCCTGGTCAATGAACTGCCTCCCATTGTCTGAAATGATTGTGTTCGGTAACCCGAACCTGCATACTATATTCTTCCACACGAAAGACTGGACCTTGTTGGCAGTGATGGAGGCTAAGGGTTCAGCCTCTATCCACTTAGTAAAATAGTCAACAACAACTAGGAGAAACTTACACTGTCCCTTCCCAGGGCTGAATGGTCCAATGATATCAATTCCCTACTGGGCAAAAGGCCATGACGAATTCATATGATGCAACACTTCAGGTTTAGCCCTTAGTATATTGCCAAATTCTTGGCATTTTTGGCTCTTCTTCACGTATTCTGCAGCATCACTTTCCATTGTTGGCCAGTAGTATCCGACCCTCAGTGCTCTGGTTGCCATCCCACGTCCTCAAGAGTGAAGTCCACAAATACCTTCATGCAATTCGGCCATGACGTACTCTGCCTGATTTTTGTTGATGCATTTTAACAGTGGTCTCGAGTAGCTTTTTCGGTACAGCTCCTCCCCTATCAGGGTGTATCTTGTGCATTTTCGCTTCATGGCAGTCTCCTCAGTTTCTTCACATGTGCCTTCTTTTAGGAACTTGATGATAGGTACCGTCTAGCATCCTTTGTCCTCTTCAATATTCATGACTTCCTCCCCGTGAGATATGCTTGGTGCGGGGACTGTCATCTGTATGACCGAGTGGTGGTGATTCTTGCTTTTGGTGCTTGCAAGTTTGGCCAACAGGTCGGCCCTAGTGTTATGTTCCCTTCTGACATGTTCTACCTTCGCTTCTTTAAAAGTTGAGAGGAGGTTCAGCACTTTCTGATAATATTGCATCATCATGTGGTCTTTGACTTGGAACTCTCCAGTCAGATGTCTGACAGTCAACTTTGAATCGCTCTTACACTGGATCTCCTCTGCTCCCATTTCTTTAGCCAAACTCAGTCCTGCAATTATGGCCTCATATTCGGCTTGATTATTAGTAGTTTTGAAATCAAACCTCAGCGACTGCTCGATGGTAAGTCCCACTGGTCCCTCCAAGATGATTCCGGCTCCACTTTCTTTGGCGTTTGAGGACCCGTCGACATAAATGACCCATTTAGGTGCTGGGACTCGCAGGTTCCGGACTTAATTCCACTAAGAAATCGGCCAGTCACTGAGATCGAATAGCCCCTCGCGGTTCGTTAGTGATTCCGAATTCCGACAGTTCTACTGACCATCCTATCATTCTCCCCGCAAGATCAGGCTTCGTTAGCACTTTCCTGATGGGGTAATCAGTTTTGACAATTACCGGGTGATTCTGGAAGTAGGCCCTCATCCTCCTTGCTGTGTGGACCAGTGCTAGAACCACCTTCTCGATCGTTTGGTACCTCCTCTAGGCATATTACAGTGTTCGGCTCACAAAATACACCGGTTTCTGTTCTTGGTCGGCCTCTTGGACAAGCACCGAGCTGATCGCTTCTTCAGAGATAGACAAATACACAATGATTGCTTGGCCGTATATTGGCTTTTGTATCACTGGTGGGGTTGCCATGAATTGCTTGAACTGTGTGAAGAGTTCTTCGCACTCTTCGTCCCATTCAAATTTCCTTCTTTTCTTGAGTAGTCGGATGATGGGTCCTGTCTTCTCGGCCAATCTTGGAATAAATCGTGCCATAGCTGTCAGCTTTCCAACCAGCTTTTGGATCTCTTTGACATTTTTTGGACTTCTCATCTCTACTATGGCCCGACATTTGTCCGGATTTGCTTCTGTTCCTCGGTGTGTGAGCATGAATCCCAGAAACTTTCCTCCTTCTACGTCGAATACGCATTTTTCAGGATTCAGCCTCATATTATACTTTCGCAGTGCCTCGAGGACCTCTACTAGATCGTCCCTGTGTTGTTCACAGGAATCAGACTTTACGACGATGTCGTCCACATATACCTCGACATTTCTCCCAACCAATCCTTGAAACACTTTGTCCATGAGTCGTTGATACGTGGCGCCCGCGTTCTTTAAGCCGAATGGCATGACCTCGTAGTAAAAATTCGCTTCCTCCATCATGAAGGCAGTCTTCTCCCTGTCTCTGGAATGCATTCTGATCTGGTTATAGCCAGAGTATGCATCCAGGAAACTTAACATCTTGTGTCCTGCGGCCCCATCAACTAGTCTGTCAATACTCGGCAACGGATATGCGTCTTTTTGGGCAAGCCTTGTTGAGGTCCGTGTAATCAGTACACATTCTCCATTTGCCATTAGTCTTCTTTACCATCACAACGTTGGCAAGCCAAGTAGTGTACTTGGCCTCCTTGATGAAGTTTGCTGCCATCAGCTTGGTCACTTCCTTCTTCGCTGCTTCTCCTTTTTCCTTCCCTTGTTTTCTCTTCTTTTGGGCTACAGGTCTCGCCTCTTTGTATACTGATAGCCGATGAGACATGATCTCAGGATCAACTCCCGGCATGTCCTCTGTTGTCCATGCAAACATGTCAACATTTCGGACCAGGACTTGTCTGATCATCTCGGCCTCCTTCTCTCCCAAAGAGATCCCTAGTTTTGTGTCGTGCTCTTTATCTTTCAGTTCTATCTGGATTACATCTTCCCCTGGCTCCACACGTGCGTGATCCATCCTCGGGTCTAGGTCGGTCACGTTCACGCTCTGCGCGCCTTCCTCTCCTTTCGTCTTTTTCTTATACCTTTCGGCCTCATGTTTCTTGGGCTCCAACTTTAGACTAGCTGCGTAACATTCTCTTGCTGTCTTTTGGTCGCCGTGGACCGTGATGATTTTTCCTTCGGAGGACGGGAACTTCATGGCCAAGTGGACAGTGGACACAATGGCTCCAGGCTGATTCAGCGAAGGTCGGCCTAAGAGAATGTTGTAAGATGTGTTAGCATCAATGAGGAGGTAGCGAACCTTAATGACCCGTCTTTGATGCCCGGGTTCTCCAAATTTGGTGTACAGATCTATGAAACCTCGAGTGTCCACCCGTTCCCCGGAGAATCCGATAATCTGATCGTCATATGGTTGGATCTCGGTGTCAGGGATCCCCAGCTTCTTAAACGTTTTCCAGTAAAGGATGTCGACCGAACTGCCCTGATCTACAAGAGTTTTCATCACTGCAAACTCGTCAATGGCCACAGTTATTACCATTGGGTCGTCCTGCTTGGGGTCAATGGCTTTGAAGTCGCGGTCTGTGAAGGTTATGGGCGACATGCTTCTTGCCATTCCGGCGTGCACATGGTGCACGGCTTGAACGTTCCTCAGGTGTCTTTTTCTTCCAGATGCTGAAGGTCCTCCTCCAGCAAAACCTCCTGCTATGGTATTGATGACCCTCCGGACTGGAGTTACTCTACGATTTAACCGTCTGGGTGACCTGGAGCGGTCGGTTCTCTGCCTCTGTCCTCCATTATGCGGGCTTCTTCTGGGGCTTCTTCCCCTCAGACTTCTTTGTGGGGAACGGTTCGTAATTTTGTTCTGGACAAACCTTCCCAGGTGCCCGGCTTGTATTAGTTCCTCGATCTTGTCCTTTAAGGCCCAACACTCGTCAGTGCTGTGGCCGTAGTTTTGATGATATCGGCAATGTTTGCTGGTGTCGGCATTCCTGGGGGTAGCCAGTTTTTGCATAGATGGAATGAGGTCGGCACTCAATGCTTCTTCCAAAATACGTCCCCTGTTGGCGTTGAGGGGTGTGTAGTAGGCAAAGCGAGGAGGTTTGGGCTCCCTTTGCTTAAACTGCTGAGAGTTGTTCTTTTCTTTGCCCTTGCGCCTCTCCACATTTTCTCCAACTTGGGCCTGACTTCTGAATTCTCGTAGTTCCTCCAATTACATGAACTTGACGGCTCTGGCTCTTAATTCATCAAGATCCAGAGCCGGTTTCTTGCACAAGTTGTCCTCAAACGGTCCTGGTCGTAGGGCCGTTATCAAGTGGTGCAAGGCGACATTAGGATCCAAGTTTTTGATCCTCAGAGTCAGCTTTCCGAACCTTTCCATAAAGTTTCGCAGGGATTCTCCCTTCTCTTGTCTTACATTTATCAACGCTATGGAACCAATATGGTGTGGTTTTTTAGTTGCGAAGCGAGCATTGAATTTGGCAACCAACATATCAAAATCAGTGATGGAGTTGGGAGGTAGGCTAGAGAACCAACTCAACGCTGCTCCCTTTAAGGACGTGGGGAAAATTCGGCGGAAAACAGCATCATGATTGGAATAGAGACTCACTTGGGTGGAGAATATACTGATGTGCTCATCAGGATCCGTCGTACCGCCGTAGGGCTCGAAGGTCAATCCCTTCCAACGGAAAGGGAGTTCGACATCCATGATTTGATCCACAAAGGGGTGTCTGCGGGTTCCCTTTGCGCATCGGACTGCTTCTGTCTCGTGCATCACGGATGGACGCATGGATCCTCTCGCTTCAGTTTCGTTTACTACAGTCTGCCGAGTACTCTCCCGCTCCGACAGGGAGGGTTGATGGTGGTGGAGCATTTCTCTCATCTCTTCGTTCTCACGCTTTAAGGCATGAATTTCTTCTTCGTTTCTACGCCTAAAGTCATTGATTTCTTCTTCATTCCTTCGCTGCATAGCCATCATCTCCTCCTGCAAGGCGGCCAACATGGCCACAGGGTCACTTCCCATGTCAACGTGTTCTGGCCTTTGGTCTTGAAGCTTGCTCCGGGTTGACACCATTGGAGTTTAGTCTGCGTACCTCTCGGCCCCACGGTGGGCGCCAATTGTTCCTACAGAGCCTGAGGGCTAAGAACAATAAAAGTTATTGCGAAGTCTTGAGGCTGAGAACAAAACTTCGAGGTGTCAACTACCCTAGTCTCTCTCTCCCTGGTCTTCTCAGAAGTACACCTTCAGTTACCAGAAGTATATTGTATACTAAGGTAGATTTTTTTCCAAAAGTCCCTTTCGCTACACTTACTATTTTCTATTTATACTGTTGCGGTTGGCATTATGGGGAAGACGTATAGCCTCTTAGCCTTCAGAGATATGATGACTGTTCTGCACTATGTCAGAGGGAAGACGTATAGCCTCTTAGCCTTCAGAGATATGATGACTGTTCTGCACTGTGTCAGAGGGAAGACGTGCAGTCTCTCTTGCATGAGGTTGTTGTTCTGCACCATGTCAGAGGGAGGACGTGTAGTCTCTTCTTTGTCAGGTAATGCGAGCGCCGTTCATTGGGATTTGTTCTTTTGTCAGATGTAAGGTGCCTATTCCCAATGCAGAGGAAATGGATATGTTGGTATTGGCTTGGTGCCTATCGTCTTGGGTACTTGTCGGCTTGGTTACCTGTTGGCCTGACACTTGTTGGTCACTCATGTATGCTCGGGCACTTGTCGGCCTGACACTTGTCGAACATTCTTGTAGGACCAGACACTTGTCGGCCTGGTTACTCCTCAGCCTGGTCACTTGTCGGCCATACTTGTAGGCCTAGGCATTGGCCATATGGTACACAATTGGTCGTGGGCATTGGTTTGGGGACTTCTCGACCCAGTACTTCTCGGCCTCTCCTGTAGATTTGGGCACTTGTCGGCCTGATTTCTTTGAGGACTTCTCGGCCTGCTACTTCTCGGCCTCTCCTGGAGATTTGGGCACTTGTCAGCCTGATTTCTTTGAGGACTTCTCGGCCTGCTACTTCTCGGCTTAAGTATTTGTCAACGGCCGTACGGTACATAAAGTATTAGATTTAAAAGTTAAAATATTTTCGTAAGTTTAAAAGTAACTTTTTTAATAAATTTAAATATAATAACAGCTTAAAACTGCTACCATAAAATGATTTTTTTTCTTATATCCAAAATTTTAAAATTAAAAACGTTTCATCATCTTCCTCCTTCTCCCTTTCTCTTCTTTTTCCCCCTTTTTTTCTTTTCACTACAGCTTTTCACTGTCGAAAAACTTAAATAATGTGAATGCTTTAAGAGTATATTTAACTAGAGGGTGAGTGAGAGTTTAGGGTTTAAGAGAAATTAATTAAATAAAGAATGTTACGAACTTTTAACAATGTAATTTTTAGTAATATGATAGTAATGTTTAGTCATTCGACACATTTTAACAATGGTCACGAACTTTTTTTATCTAAGTTTTCATACATTTACTAGGTGAAAGAATAATTTATTAGAGAGTATTAATTCTAATTTTACTACAATTCTTTAATTTATTTATCTTGCTCAGTCAAATTAAGATGAATTTTTACTGGATTTAATAAAATTATATAAGTGCATAATTACATTAAAATTCAAAACATTTCAAAATATGCAATTTGAAATGTATTTTTTCAGGGACAATTTTATCATTTCTTATTGGGGTGCAGGTTGAAATTCATGGAGGTGCAGAATATAAAATCCTTCCTTTCATAGGCTTCCAAATGGCAGCCCACAAAGTTGGCCCAACTACACCTTGAGTCCAAATTATGCAATAACACACAGCCCCTTTTTAAGTCAACACGTGGAGTTAAGTTCTAATCATGCAGCCATTCTCGAGGGCTGGGAAATAAATGCAACCCTCTTTGGTCACTATATTTTTATTTTATTTGTTTAATATTTCCAGTTAAAGTTTTCTTAGAGATTTGCAATTGAAGTTAGATATTGCAAATGATTAAATAAAAACCAATCATATGATTTATTTAATATTTTATAGATTGAATAAATTGAGTCATGTTATTCTATTAATATGAATACAAAACTTAATTAAATGATAAAATGTTACAAATTCTTATTTGTCCATGCTGAAGTTGAATTTTAAATTAAGAAATGTTTATTATTTAATTAATATATCTTAGTTTACATTTAATGTATCATACTTTATTTTTTTCAATTATGTATTTTTTTCCTACGTTTGGCAATATAATATTTTTTTTTGAAGTAATTAATTTTGGTAACCGGAGTTAGATTGTCGAATATATTTTGTTGTATCTTTTTTAAGAAAGATATTACTATCAAGATGATGAGTTAAAAATTTTCACTTTTTATATATTATTCAATTTTTTATTTTTGTTTAATATTAAATTAGAGATTTTACATCAATTAAAAATAAAAATAAAATATAAGTAGAGATCGAGGTTTAAATTTATTTGTAAATGAATAGATCTTAATAAAATTTGTTGTGATTAATTGTGTCATTTGTCATGAAAGCCTATCCGATTATCAATAAATATTTAGTTTCGATGTATATATCTCTTTTATTGAATATTCTATATTAACTAAAAATATAGACAATCTTTCTCTACAAATTGATTTTATAAATATGAGTTAAATTTAAATTTATTTTTTAATATATAAAATAAATTCAAACTCACACGTTCACTTTCTAATATTTAGGTAAGTCTATATAATTAATATAATATAATTGAGTCTATATATACTTAATATGATTGAAGTACTTCATTTACTTAGCTACATATTTTGCTTACTTGGAGTCTACGAAGAACTCTAGCCACAGGTAAGACATAGTTACTGTTTTTGAATAAGAGTACATGTTGTGTATAGGCATGCACTTTTTGGTTTGATTAGCCAAAGTGCAATTGTGATAAGAGGAGGTAAGGGCCACTCCCACACATCACACACAATCCAAATTTCCAATCAAATAAGATTTTGATTATCTCTATCTCAATTGTATTTCAATCAATTCTCAAACAACCTATGATCATAATTACATTATACAGTGTCAATTTGCTGTGGCTTTCGGATCATCAACATGTTGACTTTGAAATCCACATACAGAGAAACATAATCGTGGACTTTTGATTTTCTGTGGCTACAAATTATTTAACCATTATCAGAGCTAAACGTACACTCTCACTATTTTTGGCTCAAAATTTCATTATAATTTTTAAAAAGTACCTATAGTTATCCTTTTTCTAACTTAAGTTGAGATAAAAAAAAATAAAAAAACAAGAAAGAAGCGAGAGTGGAAAATATGTCTGAAAATAAAATAATACGTTTTTTTCGTGTATAGAAAATACGTTTCTTTTTTAATATTTTACATTATACTACTTATTTCAACCATTAAAATTTAAATAAAATAAACTTCCATCTATTGATTGTTTTTATCTAATCTCTTTATCGTGCTGTATAACTTATAATCTTCAATATATATTTTTCTTTTTCCTTATATAAGATTAGTTTGGGGGTCATAAAACATTTCCTTAAAATTATAACAGGTCTCACATGTGATGAGTTGCTAACATTACCGAAACATATGTAATCAACCGATTGCTTCGATTATGAGTATACCAATGTCGTGAACAAGGTGCCTCAATGTATTGAAACTCTTCCCACCTGAAAACATATATTTCAAGTACAAACAACTTTTTCAGTAAGCAATTCAAGACATGTAATCACATTTAACATATGATATAAGTGTGTAATATGGATTATATATATATATATATATATATATATATATATATATATATATATATATATATATATATATATATATAATATGATCTTAACATATCTAATTTTATTATGTCTTATTAAACTTTATTGAGATCAAACTATAATAAATTCAAATTTTAAATATGTCAAAATTTTATTTTTATAAAAAAAAATTGAACCATATATATTTATGAATGCATCGAAAATTATAAAATTACTAAAATTGAATATCACTTAAAAAGATAACATTTATACAACTCTTTTTTGATGAAACATTTTGGGAATTAACTTTTTAGTGAACAAATCCGCAGCCATAGAGTTTATATTAATATATTCTAAAGACCACGGTTTATTTGAATTTTTTTTTTAATAACAACAAATTTGATGTTTATATATTTAAACTTTGTTAAGCTTCTATTGTTGAAGAATAAAAATTATTGATTTGTTATCATAAAATAATTTAATTAGTTCTTTTATGTCATCTATAGTCCTATGATAAAATTTCACAGTCAAATTTTGTGATTAATATTTTTTCACAAAATAACATCTCTAGATAGTATGGCTACATCGCCTGAAGTGAATTTCATATTATCTTGATATCTAAGAAGATTGAAATCGGTTTACCTAATATTTTCAAGTTGATAAAACCTTTGATAAGTGAAAATATAATCTTTTATTGTGTGCAACCGTTGACACATTTTGACTACTTTTCATTGGTTAATTACAGATTATTTTTTTTTGGAAGATTTGAAATGAGTTTATTTCTAAGTAAACAAATTTTTATCTACAAAAGCCTTTTAGAAAACACGGGTAAAAAACCTTTTCAAAAATACTATAAAACGGATTAATTTTTCTCCAAACTAAATTAATTCTCTTTTAAATTCTTTTGTTCTTAATTTCTCCCGGAGTGTATTGCTACTGTGTGTTTAAATTGATCGATCTGATATATTGAAAAACAAGAGTGGATACATTGCTTGTATCAGAGTGGAAAATTAAGATCTAAATATGATAAAGTTTGGAAAATTAAGATCTAATTAAGACCGTGTAAGCAAAGTGGGTCATATATTGAGATCTAATTATGATCAAGTTTCGTCTGAACGCCAAGATATGCAGTTAGAATTAAACAATTAATGTCAAAGAAATTAATAAAAGCACCACATAATATAAGAAAATGCTAGCACTACATGTTGTGTCAACTTAAAGACATGCACCTAGTTACGTATCTTTCAATCAAAGACGAAATATGAACAGAAAAAGGAAAGCTACAGGTACTGGTTGCCTTTAATTATCTCTTTTTGTCTCCATCTATCAAAATAAATGAAGAAACAAGAATGAATTATATTTTCCTTAAAATTCTCTCTTTTCAGCCACCACTAACAAAGCATGGACTCGAATTCAAACCCACCCCTTCACGAGGCCTACGAGATGCTCTTGAGCAAGACCCGAAACAGTAACGAACAGAGAGGTTTCGATGATGAACAGCTGTTGGTGGTGGAGGAGGTAGAGTTGCCAGTGATCAACGTGAGTCATTTAGCAGAGAGTGATGAAGTGAGGAGGGAGGAGTGCAAGTCTGAGATAGCTAAGGCTTCTCAAGAATGGGGTTTCTTTCAGATCGTAATCATGGAATTTCCAAGGATGTTTTCAGTGGTTTGAGGGTGGAACTGGAGAAGATATTTAAGCAACCTTTTGAGAAGAAGAGCAAAGAGAAGAAGCTCTACAACTTTTCCGCTGGTAGCTACGGTTGGGGTGCCCCCACTGCAACATGCATTAGGCAGTTATCTTGGTCTGAAGCATTCCATGTTCCTTTAACTGATATACTGGGTTCCTGCAATTCCAACACTTTTAGGTAATCACGTTATTTTAACACCACTGTTAAATGCACGCCCATTTCGCACTGCCATATATTATTATTTTATTTATATACAATATTATATTAATAAATAAAAGCGTTGGAAGTTTTTTTCAACAGAAACCACCATTTTCCGATGCGATGAATATCACCACTTCATCGTACCTCTACTTTTTCACAACTTTGGTTTGCATGCCTCCACTTTAATTTAATACATATATTATATAGAAAAGGATAAAAACAATAAAATCATGTCTTATGAGTAAATAAAGAAAAAAAATAATAAAATAATGTCTTACATAGGAAAAAGTAAAATAGAAAAATAAAAAATGAGAATACATATAAAAAACTAGAAGCTAAATGTTAACTGTTTTAAAAAACTCTGTTTTATACCAAAAAAAAAAATTGTATACCAAATATTACTAATAAAGTTAAATAAGCTTTTCAGTTAACAAAAATAAAGAATAAAAAACTATCTAACTTTGCGTGCCAATAAATTTCTTGATGATGGAAAAACTACACATCTTTTTTTCACTAAAAGAGAAACTATAGAAGGTATTTACGAAACACTCACAATAAATAGTGTTGAATTCATTTTGGAACATTGGCTCGTATGTTTTTTTAATAATCATAAAAAGTCACATGATTTGTCGTGATTCCTATTTAAAAATATTATAAATATGATATAAAAAGGTTTTTGTCATGATACTAAAATTTTGTAAATTTAATAAGAAAAAGGTTTTATTTATCCCCTTTCTGATGATGCTGGTTGTTTCAAAAGGAGGAGAGTTTGAAATAGGGGTGCATAAAGCAAGGAATTATTTTGGGCCAAAACGAGCCCTTAAGAAGATTTTGTGGCTGTGCTAAGGAATGTCATACCACTCTTCATCAATCAAGAATGTGAAGCGAAACAAACTAGACAAAGCTCCTAATTTCGAAGATAGAGAATTGATGTTAAGAAGTAGAAAATTACAATAAGATTGTTGATCTGAGTTATATATAAAATAAAAATCAAAATAAAACATGGCGAATTAAGTTAATAAAACTATGAAAGTAAAATAGTAAGTTACAGATATAAGTATAACCCAATAATAATAATAGCAATCAAACGTCTTTCTCTCAAAAAATCAATTGTTGGTGTTTGGCCATGTTTTCATTATCCTAATCTTTCCCCGGCCAAGGAAAAACAAGAAAACGGAAGCACTTGTTTAGTCATGCCAATTTCGCGGTTATGTCCTTCTATTCCTCAAATCGTAGCGTGCACGCAAAACGACCAAACCGGGTCGAAGTCCGTTTCAGGGAGACCCAAGGGGAGCCCCCAGCTGAACCGGTGGTCCAGAGCCCGAGCCGTACGGTCCGGGCAGAAATTGGACCGTTCCAGTCTCCGAACCCAACCGCCGGAACCCAACGCCCCTCTACGTCAAATTCCTCCACCAGTGGACCCAGACGATGCCGTCAATTTGGACGGCGCAGATGCCATGGCCGTCAAGTCCATCTACATGATCTCCGACGGAACCGGCTGGACCGCCGAGCATTGCGTTAGTGCCGCTTTGGGTCAGTTCGATTACTGCTTGGTCGACCGTGGCTGCCCCGTCAGTACCCATTTGTTTTCTGGGGTAAGCAAATGCAAACACATCTTTCAAAAAATGTGCTTTACCAATTTGAATCATCTCATAGTATGAGTTTAATTTTTGCATCTCCATTAGTAATTAATAAATTAAAAATGTTAGAATGTAAATTTTGTTGTTGATTTTATGGTTAAGATTGATGACACGGAGAAGTTGCTGGAGATAACAAAGCAAGCAGCTAAGGAAGGTGCTTTGCTAGTGTATACTTTGGCTGATCCCCAATTGGCTTTGGCTGCAAAGCAGGCATGCAAGTTATGGGGTGTGCCTTCCACTGATGTATTGGGACCCATCACAGAGGCCATTGCTTCTCATTTGGGTGTTTCTCCCTCTGGCCTTCCTCGTGGGGCTTCTGGTCTTCCCCTATCTGATGATTACTTTCGTAGGATTGAAGCTATTGAGTTCACCATCAAGCAAGATGATGGGGCATCACCCCAGAATCTGGCCAAGGCTGACATTGTTCTCACCGGCGTTTCGCGCACCGGGAAGACCCCCTTGTCCATTTATCTGGCTCAGAAGGGGTACAGGGTGGCCAATGTGCCCATTGTCTTGGGTGTGGCAATGCCAAGGACTCTGTTTGAGGTGGATCAGAAGAAGGTTTTTGGCTTGACTATAAATCCTCTTGTCTTACAGAATATTAGAAGTGCAAGGACTAAAACCATGGGATTAAGTTCGGATGGTAGGAGTATTTATTCGGAGATGAATTATGTCAGGGGGGAACTTGAATTCGCTGGAAGGCTCTTTGCTCAGAACCCTCTTTGGCCAGTCATCGGTAACAAATTTATTCTTCTCAAGTCCTCATTTCTGTCATCTTTGATGTTACATTAATTCATCTGATGCTTATGACGTCTTATTTTGTTATCTATTTACAGATGTGACTGGAAAAGCCATAGAAGAGACCGCAGCAGTTCTGTTGAGGCTGTACCATGACAGGAAGAACAAGTGCACCATGTCCAAGATCTCAAAACGCTATTAGAGAAGAGAAGTTTTTATCGTGAACTTCAGATTGTAAAGTATAAAATTTGTATAGTGCTATAATGTTGTATTTACTGAATACAACTAGGTTAATCACTCGATTAGTCGCTATAATTGAATAAACATTATTTTTAGTCCCTATATTATTAATTGTTCATTTTAGTCCTTATACATACTATTTCAATTTCTTTTAGTCTACATATTTAGACGGTGTGAACTAAAAAAGATTTAAAATGATATGTAAAATAACTAAAAGAGATTAAAACAATATATGTATATGGACTAAAATAAATGTTTTTAAGTTCAGTAATCAAAAACTGAAATTTTTATAATTATAGGAATTAAGTAAATAATTAAACCTAAATTTTATATGCCACTTACTTTTTGGGGTATTCTTTTGCTAACTAGCACGGTATGTCTTTTTTTAAAAATTAACTACCAGATTCGTCTTACATATCATTATGTGGTTAAATGCTACTATTGACAGCTTGTATCATAAGTAATTCGATTCTAAGAAAGAGTTGAACGTGTCTTGGCCCAGCGGCAAAATAGTTGCTTTGCTCGGTGAAACCTACTGATCAGTTGAAAAACTGCTTTCAAAAAATTTGGTGAGTGCTGGTGACTTCTCTTTTTGTGAAAATTCTCATGGAGCATAATGAATGAGTACAATGCTCTTTTCCTTCAAGGGAAAGGAAGTTCTGTTTCGGCCAAAATAGTGAAGTATCCCTCCATGATTATTGGCTTTATTATCTTGTTGGATCTTAGCTACACTTAACTGGTATGCTGGCAATATTTATTGGTATGTAAGCCATCAATTTTCTTGCCAAAATATCTGGTGGATTTTAATATTTTATGCTAGTTTGGTTGTCAACACTTGTAGAAAAAAATACAAGACATACTAAACATGCTAAAATCCTACATTCCAAGCAACTTATGTCATTTAACTTATTTACGTAAACTTGCTGGTGTACCAAACTTGCCTAAGGGCACAAAAGCATGAGCAGGTGGGTAGTGAGGGGTTTCTTTGTTTTTCTTCCCATTGTGAAATTCAATAACTCACAAATTTTGTAGGTTGGGTAGCCAATGTTTGTTAACCTAACTGGGACTGTGGATTAACAGTTTTGCATCAACCTCAGAATAATTGTTACCTCAATTACCCAAGGAGTCTAACTGATCTCTTAATATGGTAGAGGACAAATTTAACACTTAAAGTAATTTAGGGTTGTCCTTAAGTCCGCAATCGAAAACTCGCATGGCTGTTTATGTCTTCTGCCAATGGAAACATTTATCTTAATACGGTTGTTAAGGAAAAGGATCCCAATACTTATTATGTAGACCACAGTACACAACAGACAAAAATTCACTAAATTAATCTTAATCTTCCATACACACTGTTTTTTTCCGAAAGGTTTCCTAATATATAAACATTCTTTGTCCCTAGAAAAGGCACTCGTGGATTACAGTTTCTTCCAGACAGAAAAAAACGTCTTTTAGCACGCATGCCGTTTGTGCCTACTTTTGTAGCTTGTAGGTAAGTAGCTCTCACGGTTTTGGTTTACTTTCCCCAACCTTTTTCCCACAGTTAACATTAAAGTTACACACACTAGAAAAAGATTCACTTGCCATTACATGATCAAAACAAAAGATACAGGGGATAAAAATAAGGACGGAGTAGATAGAGCAAAAAGGGACTTTCTGATCCTCCAACACCACTATTCCCTTAGATGACACTCCAAATAAACTATAGAGCACTCTCTTAATGTGATCTTTATCTGTTGCTGTATTCCATTCACATAAAAAAAATATTCCTTCCCCTTTATCATAGTGCAGTATGTCATTGAATTTGCCTTTCGTAGCCCCCCAACAGGTAACTGATTCTGACGTCAAGTGGTGGAAGTTTTAGTTGCCTATTGAATGTTTTACAAATTTGTCTTCAAACTTCTTTCTCCTGAGTTTTGCTCCAATCCTAGGATCTAGATTTTACACAACCCATTATATCATTTGTCCCATTTACATCAGTGGCATCAGGAACTTCTGCCAGTCACCCCCTTATTCATCTGCACTTTGCTTACTGATAGCAAGAGTGAAGTATATTAGCAACATTGTTCCCATGCTTGACCTGTTTCAGAGCTGGGAATTAAGACACATAAAATAGGGTGAAAGACAGAACAGAATCCAAGTACTGAAGCTAATAGGAGATAAATCTTACAAGGTGGCAAAGAAAAGAAGCACTCTTCTAGGGTCAAGGAGGCATGAAGAAGGTCGTTTAAAACTATTTCTTCTAGTTACACATTTGCTTTCGGTGTTGGTGGTGCACATGTTACTGGCAGTAATAGTAATCTGATGATGAACCTGTGTGTTTGTGGAGTGTTGCGTGGACCCTACTGCTACCGCCGCTGACTTTTCAGCCGTGCAGGATCCTGATAGAGCAGCTGCATTTCCATAAAATCCACATCACAATATTGTCTCAATTTCTGATAATGACAATACCTGTGGCCCCCAAGAATGGGTTACCAACAAGATATTAATATTAATATCTATCTCATGATCTGTAATGTCTGTAGAAATACACATGGTTGACCCAGAATTCTGTTTCAGAGAGCTATAATTAATTGACATGTTCTCATAGTAGGTTTCCTGTTTTACACCCGAACTAATCTCCACCTACCAGGGACTAGGCCAAACTAATTTCACCCGCCATCATAATTTTTTATGTACGTAATCTCAGTATGACTTTTAATCATGTTGATGTCATTATATTCCGAAACCTAAATTAAATTGGATCTGAGATAATGATACTGACAACTATAGTATATTCATAACAGACAGAGTTATACAGCAATGAGACCTAAGGATCAGGGGACAACCACTTTGGCCTCACAGGTACAGGTTGGTGTTGAAATATTTAATGATACCACTAATTTTGTCACCTGTGTCTACGTATATACATATCGATCAACCCAAGTTCCATAATGGTCAAACAACAGAAACAAACCCGACTGTTGGTAATTTGATTAAAATTATCTTCAACACGAGATACAGGAAGACAAATCTTAAGTTGGCAAATCACTCGGTCTAGGATAGTTTGGATCCTCTCATGTGTTCTTTATGTGGTACACATTTTTTATATATTTATCTGCAAATTACTATGCGCATGAAGGGACTCAAATGAAGATCTAATTCTAAAGAAAACAAAACATACTATATTATATTTTAGATTAGAATAATGCAACTAATGAGTTCACAATTTTATGCTAAGACAATGGTATATGGTACCTTTTGGTGAGCATATAGTTGGGACAGTATCCCTATCATGAACTGTATTCACCTTCCTGTCGCCCCCACGCTGAGATCCTTTCCTCGAAAGGTTCCGCTGCAACTGTACCGTTAAAATCAATCAATCAATAACGTGAAAAAAATATTGAACAAGTCAACTTTGGGTGGGGAGTTAAGTAAGGGATACACAAAGGTGAAACTTAAATGATTATATTAAACAGCTTCATCTAATTTTCAACGTTTCATTAATTTAAATTTATAGTTAAGGTTGAGGGAATTGAGTGGTGGAAAATCAATAATAAAATAATAATAATAGAGCCTGAGAAAGACATTCGATTTCAATGGCCGCAAAGGTTTAACAACAGTTGGTAACGTGTGTGTTTTCCTTCTCATTTTCATTAATGCCCCAACCATTAGTGTACATTATACTAATTGCAGGAAGAACAAAACACCACTGATCCTGTTTTGGATGTAATATGTGCCAAACAAATTAAAACGAAGTAATTATCGCGTGGTAAAATACAACTTAAAAAAGAACAAAAAAAAAGGATCTTACTGTGATTCTGGAATTAGCATTGATGCTATCTTTGTTGATGGCGGAAGAGAAGGAATCCATGTCAATCACAAAGCTATCAGCTTCCTCAGCTGAATACTGATACGCGTTTATGTGATCTGAAACAGAGATTCTCTGGGTACCCATGTTCTTCTGTTCTGATTCCAGAGCCTCGCGAGAAGAAGAATCACCCGAATTCTACAAAATCCAAACCCATGGCAACAGAGCTACAAGGATTAAGAACTATGGAGGAGCTTGATGACCGAAAATCGAAGAGCCAGAAGACCCAAATTTTCAATGGAACAGTTGAGAGATAGAAAAACCGTAAAAGAAACTCTTACCAACTCTGGAATTTCTTCCATGTCCATCACTTTCTAATGAAAAGAAGAAGAAAAAAAAGGATAACGAAGGAGGAAAAGTTGCGTATGGAATGGGGCACAGCTCAGACTATAACTACACAGCACCTGATTGCAAATGAAAACGAACCCCATAAGTCAAAAAGGCTAAAGATTATATATATAAAAATATAAAATAAAGAAAACATACCCGTGAACAAAGCCCAGAAATTTCTTCTTTGTTCCTTCTTCAGTTGCAGGAATATTGGGAAAGTGATTGCGGCAGTGAAGATGAGTAAAGGGTCGCAAAGGACACATAGAAGAGCAGTTGGGAAGGTGTTAGTTTGTTCTGGTGAAAACTTTGTGCAAATGGAAGAACGGAATGGACTTAAAACTAGTCTTCTTTTTGTCTGATTAGAAGTGAGAGATTTTTATTGGAAGAAAGAGAGAGGAAAGGACGAGAGAATGGATGGGAAGAGTGTAAGAGGAAGAAGAGAGAGAGAGAAGGACATCGCCATCATCATCATGATCATGCGGATTGTGGGGTTTGCTCTGTGAAAGAAAAGATATGCATTCATAAACAGAGAAGTAAGAAGGGGATTGATTGCAATCTTAAACTTCTCTCTCTCTTGCTTATGTTTGCTTTCCTATGTACTTTACTGTGAATCTGTGACGTGTAGCAGATAAGTTCACTTTGCAGCTATAAATAGAACAATTTTTTTTAAGTATACTAATTAAAATTTAATGACTGTGTAAAAAATGTTTCCATTATCAGTCAATAAATAAATATTATGAATTTAATTTTATTCATAAATACCAAAAATGGAGTTTAGTTATATATTTTACTATATAAAATAGATTTTAACTTATTTTCTTATAAACTGAAATCAGTTGATTTGGATCTTGATACTGTTGAACAGGAAAGGATAATGATTATCTTTTTGATATTTGTGAAATAATTTTGTTTTAAAAGATTATGTGTTAAATGTACGCTTTCTTATGATTAAGGAAATAAGCTTCAATCAACCATTTTAAGTAAACCAATCCACTTTCCACTTACTCCTATATTGCCTTTTAATCATTGTTGTTGATGATATTATTTATGGTTATCTTTATTATAAATTTGGAAAACAATATTACCTTTATTTAGTAAGTAACTTTTTTAAGGAAACTTAATTTTCGTCTGTTCTCTCTTTGTAAGTAATACGCGTATTAATAGCTATTATCTTAAAATCAAAATTCTTTTAAATTAATTATATACACTTCAATCAAATTTAACATATTTTGATTTATATGTTTACAGTTAACTAAAATGATAATTTTAAATTCTAAATCACCTTGTACCAATAACCCTTGAACAATTTTCACTATTTTAAAATTTATAAAAATATTTGTCACAAGTCAACTTGAACTACGGCTTGACGGAACAATAGTTCAGCTGTTAGTCAGTTAACCCTACTAGTCCAACTTCCGTTCCCCAAATTCTGATTTGGTTACGCCAAACAATTTTCATAACGAACAAGAGGAATAATATCTTTTAATTGACAAATTCAGTTTAATTAATTCACTTTTTGAAGATTTACAAATTTTAAAAAGTTGACAGTTGTATAGTTCAAAAGACGAAGCAACTTGATATTTCAATTAAATATATTATGAAATAATATATATAAAATAAATTTTCTCGATTTAACTATTAAATTATAATATCATATCATTAAAATTAATCATATTAAAGTTTAATAAAATTTAACAAAAATAATAAAATATTAAGTGATTTATATGGTAGTATATTTATTGTGTTGATTTTAATCTATATAAATAAATTATTAAATAATTTTATTTTATATATATATATATATATATATATATATATATATATATATAATATTTGTTATATATACTTACACTCAATTACATCTATTGTAATTCTTCAATTATAAATTGAATCATTTACTAAATTAAAGTTAACCAAAACATATCATTTTTATTAAAAACAAAAGATGGTTCCTTTTGTCCCAACATTAATTTTTATTTTAATTCAATTAAATGAATTTTGTACAAAAAAAATTGATAATAATTTAAAATTTTATTTTTTTTTGTGTTTGTAAATGAACAAATCGTACAATATCATAAAAAGTGAATATGCATTTCCTAAATCATACAAGTCATACTTTGTTCATTATTGATCATCTCTAATTTTTATTAACAAATTTATAACTTAAAATTATTTTTTTAATAATTATATCAAATTAATTATCAACATTTTATTTTTAATAATTTTTTGATCATATTAAAAAATTGTTTATCATCATACACATAATTATAACATTTATATACATATATATTAATTTTATTATATATTATATTCAAATAAATATATTTTAATTATTTTTAAATTATTATCATATATATTTTTATTTCAATTGTAATATATATTATATTAATTAAACATATTTCAAGAATTTCTTAAATTATTATTATGATTTACTTTTAATAATTATTATATTAAACTCAATAATCATCTACAGTTATGTATTATTACATTACATTAATTGTTAATCATATGATCAACGGTCCTAAAGGAAGCAGATATCAACTGGGACCAAAATTCAGTTTTTGTAAAAATCAAATTCAAATTAAAATTAGCTAAAACACACAACACACTCTTTTATGTCATAAATTTTTCTCTTTTCTCATCATTTTCATTCATCAATACATTTGATAGAACTTTAATTAAATTTTTACTTATTTTATTTTATGAATGTAATTTTAAGATTTCATACAAATTCAAAAATATCTTCAAACTTTAATTTCACAAATTTCAATATACAAAAGTTCAAAAAAATTTAGTAGTGTTAATTTCCTTAGATTCAATTAGTATCTTTTATTAATTTTCATAATAAAAATGTACGATTTTATTAACGTACTATTTATTTGTGTAGTTAAAATTAAAGTTATAAATATAATAATGTAGATTTACAAAATAGTAAACTATGGATACAAATTTTAACTTTTATTTTCTTGAAAACTATGATATATATATATATATATATATATATATTATATTAATTATAATTAAAGTTAAGTTTATCAATTATTTCCCATTTATCTAATCTTACTTATAATTAATGCATAGGTGCATTGTTAACTTTGATACCATTAAAATAAAACTCATATTCACTCTTGTGCTTTTAAACTTACAGCACACTTTTATCTTAAACTTGCACCACACTTTATCTTTGTTAATTTAGATTTAATCAAAACAAATTATATATTATCTTAAAATTAAGAATATTTTTTGTTCATTAAAATATTTGTAATGTGCACCTTTTATTTTTTTTTATCAAATTCATTCAAAAATTACAATTATATACCCAATTCAAAAATCTCTAATAATCAAATTGTTTTATGTATATATTATCATTAAATATATTTGTTGTTATTTTGTATAACTTTTGTTAGTTGCAAAATTCTTCTGTTTGTTAAAAGTATTAAAATAAATTACTCATAAAAGAACCATCTTAATCATGTTCTTATTGTTTTTATCCTTTTTTAATGAGTATTTGCACACAATATAGCTAATTTATCTAACTTGATTATGATTTTGAAGTTTTAAAATACTTTTAATTTTTGAAATTAAGTAAAAATATATAATCAATCACTTTAAATTATAGTTTATTATTCTTTAAAAAATTATTTTAAGAAACTATTTCTTAAATATAATCAATTATCTAAATAAAAATTTAAATACAACTTCTACAAATAATCGATTAGTATTTAAAATGATTTATTATATTATTGCCCTATAATATTCATATTCAATAAAAAAAGTAAAATACTTAAGTATTGTTTTCAAGAATACGTTAAAGTTCATTATAGAAGTTAAAAATGAGTTTTTAATAAAACACTTATACCAAAATTGTTAATTGAATAATTGAATGAAAAATTAAATTTAAAAACAAAATTATTTTTAATATATCAATTTACATTATATATATATATTTATATTATAATAATATATATTATAATAATAAAGTAGCTGAGGTAATTATGTATACATATTACGACAGGTTATATATGAGATTATGTACGAGGACATGTAGGTATGAGTTGTTATTATTATTAAAAGACGTTCTTATCAGAGTAAATATTGTCTTTATAGGAGTGTAGTGTATAATGTGCTTACATTCTATTACATTTATTATAACTTTTCAATTATAAATTGAATTATTTACTAAATTTTATTTTTTATTCAAATATACTAATTTTGTATAAAATAAACTGATAATTATTTAAAATATTATTTTATTATCTTTATAAATGGACAAATCATACCATGCGTCAACTTTCAATATATATTTGCTAAATCATATTTTGTTTATTATCGATCATCTTTAACTTTTGTTAATAAATTTATAACTTAAAATATTTTTTAATAATTATATCAAATTAATTATCAATATTTTATTTTTAATAATTTTGTTCATCATACTAAAAAATTATTTATCATCATACACATAATTATAACTTTTATATACATATATATTAAGTTTATTACATATTATATTCAAATAAATATATTTTAATTATTTTTAAATTATTATTATATATATTTTTATTTCAGTTGTAATATATATTATATTAAATAAACATATTTCAAGTATTTTTTAAACTATTATTACGTTTTACTTTTAATAATTATTATATTAAATTCAATTATCATTTACAGTTATGTATTATTACATTAGATTAATTATTAATCATATCATCAATGGTGGTCCTAAAGGAAGCAGATAAGCAGATATCCACTGGGACCAAAATTCAGTTTTTCCAAAAATCAAATTCAAATTCTAACAGTAAATAGTTATGTCTGCTATCTTAGTAATTAAAGTGCACGTTATGGTATCTAAATAATTAAAAACAAACAATTAAAAGTATAAACAGTGGCATTGTAGTAAAAAATACAGAAAGATAAATTGATAATCATAACTTTTACCTATTTTTTTACTGTAATATTTCCTAATATAGTTATCTTCTCTGTATCTAACTTCTACTATACTTTAACACCTTCAAATATATTTTTCTCCAATAATCTATCTAACTTAAAAGTTTCATCTCATTTCCACTTTACTTACACAATAATCAAGATTAAGAGTGCTTCTTGCATATTAATTTTTATCACAACCATCACTTGAAACTCTGAGATTCTTAAATTTTAACTTCACCAAACTCAATTGAAAATCCCAATCCATCCAAAAGTTTCTAACATTAATACATCTTCGTGCTTCGCCATTTCCAATGCATATTCTTTCAAAATAAACCCACTTTCTAATCTCATTCACAACATCACCACACTCATTTATGCCATGAGTTCTTTCTTTTCACTCAATAATAAATTTAAATTTCAATTCTAATGTTCAGGTTCCTAATCTTCCCATCTATCACGGTCACTAGGCCACATTCAGTTCTTTCCAACCTCAACACTAATTTCAAAACTCGAATCTTTCCACAAATCACTTAACACTTCCATAACACTAACTTTCAAAATTTGAATTTTTCAATAAATGACTCAATACTTCTACTAGTAATGGAGGTTGATATAGTTTGGTACACATGTTAGTGATAGGTCATGTTTGATGATATGTAAATAGGAATTGTTATTATTATTGAAAAATTTTCTTACAACAAATTATCTTTATAAGAATGTATTGTATATTGTGTTTACACTTTAAACATCAATTGTAGTTCTTTAATTATACATAATTTTCATTTACCAATACATTTGATAGAACTTTAACTAAATTTTTTATTTATTTTATTTTATGATGTAATTTTAAGATTTCATAAATTCAAGAATATCTTCAAACTTTAATTTCACAAATTTTCAATCTAGAAAAGTTTAAAAATTTAGTAGTGCTAATCTCCTTAGTTTCAATTAGTATCTTTATTAATTTTCATAATAAAAGTGTATGATTTTATAAACGTACTATTTTATTGGTGTAGTTAAAATTAAAATTATAAATATAATATTGTAGATTTACAAAATAGTAAACTATGGATACAAATTTTAACTTTTATTTTCTTGAAAACTATGATATATATATTAATTTACAATTAAGGTTAAGTTTAACAATTATTTACCATTTATCTAATCTTACTTATAATCAATGCATACTTACATGGTTAACTTTGATACCACTCAAATAAAATTAATATAACCAATTCATTTATATTTTTCAACCCAGAACAATTATTTGTTTATTATCATTAATATTCTTTATTTTTAGTGTTAAACTAACTATGATTAATAATGAAATCTACAATTTTTAAAGTAGAATTCTTCCTTCTCCGTCAATCTTTCTGTAAATTTTTTAATCTAAAATTGATAAATTTTAAATTTATCTACTTTAGAGAATTTAAAAGAAAAATGTTTAAGAAATAGAAGTTTTATGAAAATAAACTATAAATCTTAAAAAAAATAATAATTATATAAATCTTCCGTTGCATAATCGTTATTTATAAATTTTTTCTTCATATATATATAATATAAAATTTTCTTAGATCTTGATAAAAGTTAAAATAAACTAAATGATATGCATAAAAATTAAAGCCATATTTAAACATAAGATTTAAAATAATAGAATTTTATAACCATGAAATCAACTATAAACTCAATATCCTCACTTGTAATGAGATTGAGGTAGTTTGATCATGTTTGCTGGTATGTAGGTATGAGTTGTTATTATCATTGAAAGACGTTCTTACAATAAATTGTTTTTATAAGAGTGTATTGTATAAGATGTTTACACTCTAGTGCATCCATTGTGGTCCTTCAATTATAAATTAAACCATTTACCAAATTAAAATTAGTCAAAATACACACACTATTTTATGTCATTAATTTTCTCTTTTCACATATTTCATTCACCAATACACTTGATGAGAACTTTAATTGCATTTATTTATTTTATTCATGTAATTTTAAGATCTCCTACAAATTCAAAAATATCTTCAAACTTTAATTTCATATAAAAAATTTCGTGTATATATATATATATATAATATTTTCTTATATCTTTATAAAAATTAAAATAAACTAAAATGATATGTATAAAAATTAAAACGATATTTAAACATAAAATTAGAATAATACAACTTTGTAACCATAAACATGAAATCAATAATTAAGACTACATTAACATAATAAATAAATTAAAACTTATATTCACTATTATTTTTTCAACTTTACAACATACTTTATTTTAATGTAAGTCTCCAAAATCATACAAATCATACTTTGTTATTATTAATCATTTTTAACTTTTTACTAATAAATGTATAACATAAAATCATTTATTTAATATTATATCAAATTAATTATCAATATTTTTTTAATATTTTTTTCATCATATTAAAAAAATATTTTTCACTATACACATAATTATTTAAATAATTATAACATTTACATATATATATATATATATATATATTAGTTTTAATATTTGTTATATTCAAATAAATATATTTTAATTATTTTTTAAATTTTTATTATATATATTTTTTATTTCTATTGTAAACATAACCCACCCAAAAATTCTCTAACCTTAAAGTGTCTTTTTTTTTTTTTTTCTTT
>Ga0209700_102742_pt1 | contig 35095 bp, 13 predicted proteins | sample SiratroredBW_FD_187528 | JGI IMG/M metagenome (GOLD analysis project Ga0209700, IMG submission 187528) | Root nodule microbial communities of legume samples collected from California, USA - Siratro red BW (SPAdes) (version 2) | ecosystem: Host-associated > Plants > Roots > Nodule | place: USA...
TTTTTTTCTTTTTTTTTTTTTTTTTTTAACAACTATCTGCTGGAAATTGAAGTAAATTTTTTGACATTTTAGGACATTTTATTTTAATATGCTTTATAAATTAAAATTTATTTCTTTATAAACTACTGAAATATTAAACAAAGTTATAAATTTAAAATTTAAATTGATATATAGCCACCATGCCTTGAAAGCCATATACACTAGTTGATATATAAACAAATAAATGCAGACAGTATGAAATTCTTGTTTTAAAAATACCTCAAATAACATCAGTTTTAACCCAGATCTTGGTTTACATTCACCATTCCAGAATCGTTATTTTACTTTTGAAAGTAAAATTTATGCGAGTAAATGATGCAATAGTGGTAGTGGTAGGAAAATGGAGAATAAAAGTAATTAACCTATGTATTCATTTTAAGAAGATTAAACCGAAGTCCCAGTAAATACTTGCTAGAAGAGCAAATACAACGATTAGTTATTAAATCTTAAACATTTCTCTAAAAGTAATAATTAAGATTTTAATTTAGTATCTAATTATTTTAGCGATTAATTCTTTGAATTTTGAGATCATTAATTCAATTTCTAGAAGATTCTTTTATTAATTTGACAATAAAAAAATTTTAAAAAAAATCACAATTACCTTAATAATTTAATTTACACGTTTAAATTTAAAAGACCGAAATTAGAAAATTATAATATCCGACACACTAATATTTGAAGTTGGGCCAATAAAATGATCCCTTGTATGTGTGCAAAAGGTATGCTTTAATTTGGACAAATTCTTCCTCCACCCCCACACTCTCTTCCTGCACCCTCATATAAAATTTTAATTCCACAATTATTTTTGAAGAAATTACTCAAATACCCTTCTTTTTATTAAGTAACTTTGAAATTTTTGGTAGGACACCCGAATGAGATCATTCGGTTCTATTTTTTAAAATTTGAGAACCGAACAGTTTGACGTCCGGTTCATAAATTGTTAACCGGATGGACTGGATGGGGGTGTCATCCGGTTTGTAAGTTGTGAATCGGACGCCATCCCATCCGATTGTCATAAGGTAAAAAAATTGTAAACCGGATGGGTGGTGGGTGGACCTCATCCGGTTTGTAAATTTGTGAACCGGATAAGGGTGTCATCAGGTTCACATTTTTTCAATTTTTTTTTAGACTGCACTGTGACAGATTGGTGAGGAGCATTAATGTACTTGAAAGTACAAAAGAAATGAATAATCTCTTCTTTTGTTGTGTTTACTTCTCATCCGGGTGCCCTATCAGAAACTTTAAAATTACTTAATAAAAAAAGGGTATTTGAGTAATTTTAACAAAGGCAGTTGTGAAATTAAAATTTTGTATTGGGGTGCAGGAAAAAGGTATGAGGGTGGAGGAAGAATTTGTCTTTAATTTGTGAAATGATGTTTGATTAAAAAAAATGTGACAAAATGGCCTGTGAATTAAGCCTGGAAGCAACGGAAGTCCAGGCCCAGCTTGGTTCATACAGTTAGGGACACTTGACTAAGATCCCACACTTTGCAAGACTGAATAAATTTTTAACAAAATAAAGTTTGAAAGAATACTATCAATTTAACTAATTAAATAAAAGTCTCATGAATAAGTTTAATACGTGCATTATTGATATGCATTTTTATGTGTAATATTTACAATTATTATCATCATTGTAAATTATTTTTTAAAATTATAACTTCTAGAGTTTTACTTAAAATTAATTATTCATGAGACATAAAATAGCAGTGTATAAATAATTTATTAGATTATAAAAATTTATTATTAATTTTATAACTTAAAAGGTTAAAAATAAAATTAAAAAATATAATTTATATTAGACTAAATTGTATATAATGTTTTAACCGAATCCTAAACCCTATTTCCTACCTCCTAAAATGAAATATGAGTTTCATTGTTTCCAAAATTGTTTAGGTTAGTATAAACTCATGAAGATTCATACCCAAATTAACGTAGTTCAAAATAGTGTATTTCAGACATCTTCATATATCCATGATAAACTACCTGTTTGATAATCAAGAAACTTAGGAGATAAAACATTTTGACAAATACAAAGTCTTTGTCTTCAAGCAAAATAAAATAGACCTCCCACATAAACTTAATATTTAAGAATATATAAACATTATTAATGGAATTTCACATCATAAAATTAACTTAACTTAAAAGAGATAAAGGTATATAGTCACCTAATATCTCAAGAATTTCTTATAAATAACTTCTGGAGTCAATATTCTTAATACTTTTATTAAAATAAATTTTTTACTAAAATTAATTTAGTTAAAACATAAATGAATAAAAAATATATAAATATGTCTTAAATTTTACAATAAAACAAATTATATATTATCATATCTAGTTATTTAAATAATATCTCATAATCCAGTTTGTAAAAGCTGTCACATGATAATATATAGTCTAATTATACTTAAGTTGTCTCAATCATTCTTTATAAATAATAAACAAAATTTATGTAAAAAAATACATATAAAATCTCTTATGATTAATATTCTGACATTAGTTCACTGACTTTGACATCAGAATATCTTTTACAGAAACTCTTCACTCTTTGGACGAGAACGAAATCTTCTCACACAACAAACGAGAAAGCTACTTATATCTTAAACTTTAGAATAATAACTACTTCAAAAAGACTCCAAATATGAACGATTCTAATTATAAATTATAACTTTTAATCATCGAATGAATCCAACTCACACTCCATAATTTAAGTTCCAAATTTTGTAAATACAAGAAAAGGAAATATTTTGAATAACAACATTAGGAATTGGGATGCAGCCTTTTTGTAGTGCTAGTGTGTATACATCTATTCGGTTCTTTAATTCTTTAACTTTAAGAGTCAACTATGGTCCTGCTTGATATTGTATATCATGTAGAAAGATGAGACGATGCTAAAAGCTGTCAAAATCAAGTGAGCCTAATTTTTATACTCTCCAGTTTAGTGGTCAGTTATAACTGTGTGAAGTTGATCACAGAAGAATGAGTGCTTGGTCTAGTCGAAGCTAGGTGTAAAATTGCTAAGAAAAATAAGTTTTATCCATTTATAGAAGATAACCATCAAGGACGATAGCCAAGGGAACAATTTTATCTACAATGAATAAGAAAGAAAAGAAAGGTGAGATGGGAAAAGATATGAAATCTGGAACCAGATTCATCAGAAACCGATTCCCGTGTACCTTGTCCTCCTTCATTGAGTGGTTTAAAAGCAGAAACTTTTGACAACTCAGATTCACCTATGAGTGAGCTAAAATCCACTACTCCTCAACCTCATGCCATTTTATTTATATGTGAAGGACCACACCCTTTTGATGCTCAAGCTATCCCTTCCAAAACTTTCTTTCTTCTTGGCCATTTCTTATGGCCTCAACCACTTTCCCCAAACAAAGGCCTTGTGATTCGTGTTGGACCCCAAAACAGAACAAGGTATTTGAAAAGGCTCTTGCAAAGTATGACAAGGATACCCCTGAACGCTGGCACAATGTAGCCAGAGCAGTTGGTGGTAAAACCGTTGAGGATGTTAAGAGACACTATGAAATACTCTTGGAAGATCTCAGGCACATAGAGTGTGGTCATGTTCCCCTTCCCAATTACAAATCCACATCTTTGAACAACTCAGGTAAATCATCCTAGTCACTTGTTCCATTTTCACATTTACTTGTTCATCATTTTGTTTGATTATTTTTCATTTGCTTGCTCCAGGCTTCTCAAGTGTCTAAAGCTGAAAATAATCTGAAGCAATGGCCAAAGAGCATGTGTGTGTTTGTACTATGAAATGAACCTGTATATCTTCCTACACCTTTCTCTGCAGTTGTAATTTAGGCCATTTTAGAGAACTATGGTATTTCAGAGACAGTGTCAAGTCCCACTCCAGGAAAATTAAGGGAATAACAAAGCTAATTTTATAGAAGAATTTGTGTTTTTCTTAATTCTAAAACATTAACTAATTGGCTTTTAATCATAGAGTTGTAGCTTTAGAGAGAAAATTAATGCACTTGTTCGTTTCAAAGAAAATTATAGACTGGAAAATGATTGCAATAAGTGACCGGACAAAATATTAGTTATTTCATAAATAAAAATAATAAAAGAATATGTCAATTTTTTGGTTTTTTATATAACCTTTTTTCATCATGAGTGAAAAAAGAATAAAGAGAACTAGTACTTTCTAAAAATATTATTCTCCCATAATTTCAAAGATATACAGGTTAAAGAGCATTCGATTTGATATTATTTGATTAACTTAAGTAACTTAAATATTTTTAAAAATTTATCATTCTATGATAATATATGTATTTATAATTATTTATCAAAATATAAATATATTGGATAAAAATAGATCTCAATTTAAAAGGTTTTTTCGATCATAAAAAATTAAATGATAAATTTATAAATAATTTGCAATTATAGAGTTATTTTAATTTTATTTATTTATTACTTTTTAAAATAATATTTTTCTTGATTCTCGTGTCATAAAACAAATATATATTTATTTCTTTATTTTCTCATCATAATTTATTTCATTCTTCTTGTTTGTAAGAGAACACTGTTCATTTTCATGTTTGACTTTTTGTTATATCATCATTATAATACTTTAAATAGCAGTTGTAACTTTCGAATGTGCTGCAGCTAGATCGGATGGTAATAAATGCTATATATGGTGTTTTTTGAACTGGTGATAACATTCATGTATTTAATACTTTTTTTCTTATTATTTGGTGAAACAACTTGTAAATTACTCATTTTCTCCAACCCTTTCTCTTGTCTTTATAAAACTTATTAGGTCAGACTAACTTAATTCATTTGAGTTAAATGGAGATTTTAAATCAAAGATTCAAACCAGATCAACTCCCATTTTTGTGGGTCAAAATAAATTAAGTTGAATTAGTTAAACTGTTCCACCAGTATGATGAATACCCATTTCCAATTTACTTTGTGTATAAAGAGTTCATCTTTTATAATTTGTTTTTGTGAATAAAGAGTTCATCTTTTATAATTTGTTTGGAAGATGGTGAGATGAAAAGAAAAAGACAAAAAAAAAATGAGATTATTTGGATACAGAGAGAATGGATTTGAAAGGAAAATTTGGATTAAATACGATTGATCTGAAAAAAATATTTTTTTTTATTTTAATCATATATATTCATTATTTATTTTATTATAATTTGAAATAAAAAAATATAAATCATAGTTGAAATAAATTTTAAATTAAAATAAAATTTTAGTAAATAAAAATGTGATATTTCAAAACAAGAGTATATTTAAATAAATTAATTTAAAAAAGTCAAAAATTTAAATTAATTAATTTTATCTAAATTATTATTTTAATATTTTTTATTGTAATTATATGTTTTATTGTAATATAAAACATATCTAATAATAATATTAAATTAGTTATTTTATTTTATTTGTTATTTTAATATTTATTTTAATTATTTATTTTAATAATATAAAATGTATATTAATAGAATATTAAATTTTTTTATTTTATTATATCATAATTAAAAAATTATATTAATAAAATAATAATAATATTTATACTTGATATAATTTAAACTGCATGATGGATTATGCATAATCGTTTTAAATATTTCATTGTTATTTCCATTTATGAAAAAACTATTATGTACATCTTCCTTGGCAAATTTGTTTATTTATATCAGCTTTTTTTTGTTTTGTACTTCATTCTTCAAACTTTCAAACTACTATGTACATCTTCCTTGCCAAATTTGTTTAGAATAACGAAGAAATTATCTGCTTATATGGGTTTTTTTTGTTTTGTAATTCATTTTTCAAACTTTCACTTTAAATAATATATTTACAGTTTTCGTCCGATCCAAACAACCTGTTAACCTCCTACCTCACATTTGGGGACAGAACTAAAAAGAATACTATAATCTTGTTGGTAGGTACATACAGGAATCGAAGCTCCATTAAGTAACCGTGATTCATGAGTGTTGTTGGTATTCTTGTGGACTTAAAATTCATGGATTTGGGATTTTGATTGAATGTTCTTAGTCTGCAAAAGCTAAGAAAGAAAGGAAATTTCTTAATTGCGTGTAGAAGCTCTAATATAATATTGACACCCTTGGTGGTGGTTGAATGACCAATATGCATTGTAGAGGCTATTGCTTACACCAATAGCCACCTTCATATCTTTTAAAATTAAATATACTCCTACCATGGAATTAGATGCTAATCAATGTACCTTCCCTCACCAAATTATCCATTACTTATGCACCTTTATTTTAGATCCCATCTTAGACTATTCTAGGAGGGTTATCTTTTCATCACTTTTCTGCTAACTCTAAAACCATAATAACCTACATCATCCAAAATGTTAAACAAAATTTAGTCTTTTTGTTTTTAATTATATTTTTTTTTGTATTTTCTATTCTTTGTTTTTATTTAATAACTTTTGACTTTTACAGAAGCAGTAATAAGGATTTATGGGCATAATTGGAGAAAAAGAGGTGCTGCATGCATACTAGTGCGGTACCTTGGAACTGTATTGCTGTCTGATATAGATCTTGGTGATGAAAACAGGGAAAAAATAGACAGCAGAATAAAAAAAATCATAATCTATTCATTTCCTGCTTATTTCAAATGATGTATGAAACATTTATTTCATTACAGTTAAAATTATCGAAATAATAAAATAACAATTTTAATCCATTCTATTATTATCTTTGAAACACGCTACGCTCTTGGAAATAGAAAGGAGAGGTGTCTCCCTCTCCCTAACAAGGCTGAACTCAAACAATTGTAAGTGAGATGGGGCAAAAAATAATACTATTTTTTTAAGGGAAAAAAGAAGAATATTTTATTCAAGGGAAACATGCATAGCCAAAAACACTTCATGTGTCAGAACAGGAAATGAGCAGAAATAATAGCTAAGCTTGTGTGTACCCCATGACACAATCCTTTATTTGCCCCACTCAATTTTCAATCTGTATAAATGGTTTGTCATTAGTGTTTTAAATTTCCAATCTAAGCTGTGATTAAAAGAAGGGAAATAAGAAAATAAAGTGATAAAATATCTCTAATCTTGTTGGGCTCCTTATTTGGCCCCCCATTGTGAAGAAAAATCAGGTTGCCCAATCATAAAACTTTAATGGAGATTATTAAAGAAACAAATTATGCAACAAAAGTTGTGCACATCTCATCTCAGAAAACAAAGTCCATTAAACAAGTTGACTAAATCTCATTTATTGTTTGTTTAAGACTGTAAAACTCACTGATATAATGTTTAAGACTGAAATAATCACTAATCTATATATAGCAACTAGCCAAGAGTGATTTTTAATGTACACGCAATCATGTTTATACCTAAAATGAAATAAAAGACGCGGCGTGCAAGGAGCCTGGCCATGTGCCATTTTATTTATTTTACAAAGCGAGCATCTTGAAACAGTTAGGTTATGCTCTTTCTGTCCCCCTCGCTTTTCATATGCTTAATTGGTAGGTACAGTGCACTCAGTTTGAAGACTTGTTCTTCACAATTCCACATTTTAACGCACCACAAAAAGCTAATTTCTTGGGGCAGGAAAGTTCCAACAAATTTCTGACTAAATCCAAACAATTACACGAACTATCTACCTACAACAACATCCTTTGAAACCCAGCAACAAAAATGCACGCAAAACGACATTAACACTGATCTGAAGATTAAAAAAAATGATGTAATCATGATCAGAATACAGTCATGTCTAAAGCTCAACTAAGGAACCATGAAAACAGAATAATTTGATGAGAGGTAGTAGAACAGGAGACATATGATATGATGCAACTAATCTAAAATCAAAGGCAGAATATTTGAGATGAATAAGGAAGCTCTTAAAACTACACAATCTCAACTGGGTACTTATGAATGCAATCTTCCCAGGGACTATTGGGTGAGGGATTCCCATGTCTGAGAGCTTCCCAAACCGCACTGTTGCACTTAAACCCACTCCCAAACGCAATCTGCCACACTCTGTTTCCCTTTCTCATCCTTCCCTTAGCCTCCGTGTAAGCCAACTCGTACCAGATTGAACTCGACGAGGTGTTCCCGAACCTGTGCAGCGTCATCCTCGAAGCCTCCACGTGCAGAGGCAGAAGCTGCAGATTCTTCTCCAACTCATCAATCACAGCCCTCCCACCAGCGTGAATGCAGAAATGGTCAAACGCCAGCTTGAAATCAGGGATGTAAGGCTTCATTTTGCCATTGAAAAGCTTTTTCACAACGAGTGTGAGAAAGAAGAGAAGTTGCTCGCTTATAGGCAACACAAGGGGACCCAGAGTGGTTATGTTAGTCTTGAGAGCTCCACCAGCAATTGCCATGAGATCCTTCGACAAAGACACGCCGGTTTTTCCGACCTCGTCTTGTTCCTGGTACACGCACCGAAAGGCCTTGTCATCCGCCCCTTTGTGAGTCCTCACCACATGCAAGAGCTTGTATTTGGCTCGTCTCTTATCGGAGCTTTTGTTGGAGAGGAGAATGGCGGCCCCACCAACGCGGAAGAGGCAATTAGGTATCAACATGGCCTTGTTGTTCCCGAAGTACCAATTCTGAGTGATGTTCTCCATGCTGACGACGACGGCGTAGGTGTTGCGGTGGACCTGAAGCATGTCTTTGGCGAGATCGACGGCGATGACACCGGCGCTGCAGCCCATGCCGCCAAGGTTGAAGCTTTTGACATTGCCGCGGAGCTTGTACTTGTTGATGATCATGGCAGAGAGGGAGGGCGTGGGGTTGAAGAGGCTGCAATTGACGACGAGGATTCCAATGTCCTTGGGCTTGACGCGGGTGTTGGCGAAGAGGTTGTCGAGGGCGCCGAACATGACTTGCTCGGCCTCTTCCCTGGCGGCGGCCATAGAGGGGCGAGGCGGGATGGAGTGCATGGCCTCGGGGAGGTAGGTTTCCTCGCCGAGGCCGGAGCGGAGGAGAATCTTGCGCTGGAAATCGAGGGAGGCGGGGAGGAAGTCGCCGGTGAGGGTGGAGTGGTGGAGGAACTTTTGGAAGTGGACGGTGAGGTGGTCGGGGGGACGGTAGCAGGAGAAGTCGAGGAGGTAGATGGAGGTGGGGCGGGTCATGATGTAGAGGGTGGATCCCAAGGCGAGGATGGCGGATATTGCGATGACGCTGAGGAGGTTGTACTGGAGGTGGGCCCACAGCTCCTGAATGTCCTGCGCCTTCATCTGCGAGGCTTGGATGAGGATTACGGACATCAGAGGGAGCAGGCACAGGGTCACCAGGTGTGCCATCAGGTAGTGGTACCCCAGTTTCACATACTTCAGCTTCACGCTCTGTACGAAATCCGGCAACCTCCTTTTCGACTCATTCGAGGTTGAGCTCGACCCTGTCTCCCTATTCGTGTCCGAACTCATGTTGGGATCTGATCTGATCGCAAATCTGGTTCACGAGAAACAGAGAGAGAGAAGGAATGGGTGAAAGAAGTGAAGGGAGAAGGATATATATGTATTGAATGTGAAAGAGAGAATGGTGCGGTGAGGGTCAAAGGGAGAGAAGGGGCGAACCCTGGCTTCGATGTCACTCCTTTCACCCTCGCCCTCCTCACACTCTCTCTCTCTTCTTGACTTTCTGTCTGCAACAACTCTGTTGTTTTTGGGATTAATTAGGTGTTTCTGTTTCTGTCTTTTTCATCTCTTTCTTCTCTCTGGACATTTCTTCCTCCTCGACCACACCATCTACTTAAAGAAGGACTTATATTTTAGAGAGAAACTTGTATATAGAAATATTTACAACCACACAGAAACTGTTTTTAATAAATTAAAATTAGATTGTTTTCTTTCAATTCTGCATTTGAACAAATTTATCTATAAAATATTTTTTGTAAATTGAAATAAACTAAACTTGTAGTAAGTTGATTTTAATTTACGAGCTTTCCTTTTGTATAGCTTATGTTTATAGTTATAGTATTTTTTGTTGAAATGCATAATCAAAATGAATTTTGGTAAAATGTTTATATTATGATATATTTACGATGTTTGTTTTTCTTCTTAATTTTTTTCCTTTTTAAAAACTGGTTTGTACAATACTTCTACACTGTCCAACATTCAGATTCCAAGTTAAAATTAATTAAATTTAAAAGTTTTTCCAGAAAGTGTTCTGACGAGTGAATATGGAATAACGGGAAATTTTCTATTTTTTACTTGTTTTAGTTGTAATGTTTTGCTAGAAAACAAGAGGGAAATGGAGATTTTCTTACAAAAAATTATTTATAACAACAATATAAGAGAGTTAGGCATGAAAAAAAATTGCATGATATTACATTTTTGAAGAGATTACCATTAAATATATCAAATATTATTATTATTAGAAGATTATATTAATAAAATTATTTTATTTTTTTTAATCTAGAATAAATTTCGTCTCCAAGATAGATTCTTGAGCTCTAAAAACAATTTATAATGTTGATGTTCATCATTCTTTTAACAAATTTATAATGTGATTCCTAAGACTCCTGCTATAAGATATTAGTATGCTTTTAGTTAACAAAGTAGTTATTAGTTAAGTATTGGTTTCAATTCATTTAGGATTAAATTACTTTTGATTTGTTAATAGGTTCATTATTTTAAATTTTATTCATTGCTTTTTTTTAAACTCATGGTGAATGGTTTGCTATTTATAGATTAAATTTGTTATTTCATACACTTTTTATTTTATTTTATTTTTTCTGGCGTTTTAGTTTTGCTATAATATTTTGAGGATATTACAATTTATGGTTCAATCTATGGTGTCAAAGGATAACCATATAATTACTTTAGAAATTTGTTTCTTACTCTCTTTAATTTTATGATTCAATTGATTCTATTCTTAAAAAATTACTGATTAGTGTTGATTCTATTTTTGTTTTTAACTGTCATCTTAATTTAATAAATTCTTTGTAAAAAATATTTATCATACTTTCTGACCAGCATTTGTCCCAACTAGTGAGTGAGCCAAAAGGACTTTAAATAGGCTTATTCATTTCATATTTTGTCTCAAAATATTATGACCATTGATAGACTATCACTGATTATGACAGAAAAAGAGATTCTAACACAAAATCCTCCTTTCACTGGTTAGTCACGGAATATTATTACTCTGACAGAATAATCCGTCACTAAAATCGATTCTTCTAATAATGTTATAATATAAAATTAATTTATGTATAACTTACATAGTATTACTTTTAAAAGCTAAATAAAAAATTATATAAATTAACTTACGTATGAAAGTCAGTTTTAACTTAAAAAATATTTTATTTTATTTCTTTAATAGTGTTTATGCAAAAATTGATTCAAATATGTTTCTAAATTACTGAATAAGATAAGAATAAAATGTACTCAATTGGAATTTTAACATGCAATGAAATGTAAAACTCTAAGAAATGTAAATTGCTTAAATTTAAATAAAAAAAATGCACCTTGAAAATAAGTGGTTGAAAATGTAAATGATAAAAGGATAAATATCAAATGAAAACATAAATCACTGTATTTGTAAAGAAAATAAATGTAATAGTAAAATGGTTGAAAATAAAAATAAAAATGGGTGTATTATTAGAGTGTAATAAAGTGCTAGTAGTAAGCGGTTAAGAATAGTTACTTGCTATATTGATATAGCAGAATTTATACAGTGAGACTCAATCTCTTCTACATTATAATAAAATGAATAGATAAATAAAATAATATTAATTAGGTAACCTGAAGTCAAAATCAATGTCTTTTACATAACATTTAAAAATAAATAGTGAAAAAAAAAATAAAGAATGACAAGAATATGAAATAAAGTATTAATGAAAGGGAGGATAAGAATACAGTATGTTACTTTTATACTCTTAAAAGTGTATTTGATTCCAGTGTCTCAATTGTCTATTTTTAAGAATATGGATAAAGAGGATAATTCTGTTGCATAAAGTTTGACTAGAAATGGAATTCAGTTCCTTGTTCCTCTTACAAAAATAAGAGTTACTTTCACTATATTTTATTTTATTTTTTTTGTCATCTGTTATTTTGTTTTTTGTTTTAAATTTTTCCGATATAATTGTAATATAATCATGTAAAATATTTTGTGCTGACATATAATATTTACAGTATGTTTTCTATTTTATATTATAATTCTATGTTTTATTTTGTTAAGTTTTTTTCTTTAAATTTAAGATACAAAGATTAATGTAAATTGAATTATTTTAAGTATTTTTAGACCTTCGAATATTTGAATTGTAAACTGTAATAGTTGTGTTATGTTGTTTAGAATAAATTAAATGAGTGTAAAGTATTTTAAAAGAAAAAATATCGCCAATCAGTCTGCTTATAAAGAAAATTTATATGCTTTGAACAAGTAGGACACTCTAATGTTTTTGCTTTTTCAAATACCTTACTAGTTTAAAGATAAGTGGATTGACTATTTAGGTGTAGGATAGTTTAGATTGGTTTCTAAAATCATTAATTTATTATGAAAGAACTTAAATAAATCTATTTTTTATTGTTTTATATTGTCTATTTTCTTATATTACAGTTTTTAATTCTTTTACTTTATTATTATTATTAATTTTTCTTACAAATAAGTAAGTTTTAAACATTGATTAATTATATTTATTATTAGATTTATTGAAAAGATAAATTTTTTCGTGATTTTTATATTAAAGTGTCAATACTAAATAGCTAGTGAACGAACTATAATCAAAAAGTTAAAAAAGTTAAAAATATGATAAAAGGAAAAAAAAAAAAAAAAAAAAAAAAAAAAAAAAAGGAAAAAAAAAAAAAAAAAAAGAAGAGAGAGAAACTGGTGTTTGGTGTTGGACCTTGCAGTTAAGCTACAACTATGAATTGAAGGTTCTAATTGAGTTAGCATGGAAGGAGAACTACCATATCAGTCTCTCAAAAAAAGACTCCCTAATGTTTAACATATACTCTACAGTCTGGAGACATCCAGAACATTAAATGATGTTGCTACTCTTTTTGGCCTTGGAGACATGCAACTATTGCAATTGGAGGGAGTGGTATCCGATGATTCTCACTCCTTCATCGATACTAACAATGTTGTCTATTATGAAATCGTGTTTTTAATTTTAATTTTCTATACACATGGGACCTTTTTCCTGATTGGTTTACATGATTTTGTACATAGCATTTCTGCACATCAATGCATTGTTTTGAACTGTTTCATACCTTATGTAATATAAGAGAATTGAAACACAGATACATGGGGTTGCAAGATATACAGGAATTCTCTTTAAAGAAAATACCCATATAAAGTGTATATAGATTAAAGCACCCATTTGTATCTTTTATATATTTATTTTTATAGGAGAATTAAAGAAATATTTTACATTAGTATATTTATGATTAAGATGATTTTAATTGAAAAAGTATTCATCAAGGGTATATTTGTATATTTTGTATTGATAGTATAATAAAAAATATTTAAGAATAAATTTGTAAATTTAATAGTATGAAAATTTTGAATAATTAACCATTATTAACATTTCTATCGTTCCCTTCATTTAGAGTAGTTTTAAAATTAAATTGACCTTTCTTAAAATCCTCATGTTATATAGCTTAAATTAATTCAACTAACCTTCTGATATTAAAATTGTGATTTAAGACTTACAAAAATTATATATATTTTTCCTACATCCATTTTATCCTCCCTTGGACCCCTCCTTATCAAAGGTCCATATCATAAGTTATACATAAATAATAATACAACAAAAATAATATTAATAATAATAATAATAAATAATATTAATTAAAATAATTGAAAATAATAATTTTTTCATCTCTATTTATACTACACTTTCAACCAATTAACATTCTTCAAAAATATAATTGAATTAATTAAAATAAATAAATTTCTTATCATTTAAGTTATTGTTCCAAAATAAATAGTCAAAGTTAAAATAATTTGGAGAGATTTCAGTATTCGTGAATTATTATATTCTTAAGCCAGATTAAGAGAAAAGATTTTATGATCTATTTCAGAAATTTAAATAATATATTTTTAAAAAAAATAACCAATATACCATTCTATTATAAAGGGATCTATAGAAGGAGAATTTTGTGAAGAAAATGTTATAAGTAAGATAAATATTTAAAAAATAATAATTTAAAAAAAATCTTTATCTTTTTCTTACTGAGCAATCTCTTATTTACTTAATTATTTTTCTGTTTTAATTTTTTTTATAGACAAATGGATTCTGATGTAGGGTGGGACGATTGATTGATTTGAAAATGGATAATTGAGATAATAAACAATGATGATTTTATGATAATGGTAAACTTTCCCAACCTTTTGACCAAAGTATGACATTCACACGTGAAAATGGCAGAGACTCAATGATTGCCATTAGTTATGTCCCCACCGCACAAAGTTCATGATTTGATTCCACACAATTTTTTTCTTAATATCTTATTCTTTATTATTTGTCCCAAAATTTAGTGACTTTCATTTAACTTTAGTATTTTTTTTTTAAAATCTATCTTTTACTTGACATTTTCTTCATTTTACCGTTTGTTAATTAAAAAATAAGATAAAAATATGATAAATTAAATATTAATTACATAATGATATAATAAAAATATATAAGATTTATTCAAAATTAACTACTTTTTTGGATGTTTATATTATTTAGGATAGAAATCGTTACGTTACCACTATTTAGATAAAAACTATTTCTTTATTGATTTATTTATTTTATATATAATTTTATTTATGAAATAAAAATATTTATTCATTTATTTTATATTTAATTTTGTTGATAATGGAAGATGTCCTCCTATTTAAGATGTTGGAGAAAATTATGATTAAATGTGATTTAATATACATAGTCAAGTTTTATAGTATTAGTATCTCTTATGTCAAATTCTTCAACTTTAATTTTATTATATAAGTTTATTATACAAGGTGAATCTTTGCTCATTTTATATTTTTTTTCTTATAAATATTTTTCTTATAAATATCCTTCCAACGACAATAAAAATAATAATATTAGTATAACATTTTCTTATTTCAAAAACAATAATCTTTTTCTATATAACAAGTAATATTTGTTATTTCAATTTCATGATTTTCAATCTCATTCACAAAGTTAAGTCATGGTATTATGAGTAAAAAAATTGATATTTTATAATAAGATATAACGAATTAAAAAGAAATTATTATAAACAAAAACATGGTAAGTATTTCATAAATAAAAAAAATATATATATCGGTTAAGATATAATCAAGATAATAAAACTCATTTTGCATATGTTGTTGGATATAATCGATATGAAAAATAATTTAAGAAAATTTCGGTAAAAAACTTTTTAAATCGATTGTTAATCTGCTGATGTAATCAAATGACTTTCTATATTGGTTGTAAATTCCAACCAATGTGTAAAAGTGACGCTACATACTCTAATTAAAAAACACATTTTGGTACAGACTTATTATTTCGGTTATTTATACAACTGATATAATAAATATCTCATTACATTGCTTATTTTAGCAACCAATGTAATAGATGTATTTTTTAACTTCATATTTTCACTGCTTTTGCTATTCATTTTTCACTTGTGTTGTTGAGTATCTACTTGTGTTGAGTCTCTCTTGTGTTTTCGCCCATGTTTGGACCACATTTGTTTCCATCCGAATTTGGTTCCTTCATTGGTAGGCTTTGTTTACTTTGTTTTGTTTCGCATTTTCAACTGTGGTTTGTTTAACTTGTTTTTACGTTGATGTCGCGGATTACTAAGGGTGTCATAACAATGACCTTACTTGATACGTGAGTTATCTCAACCATGAACAGTGAATGTCACTTTCTACTTCTCTTTGTAATAGGTCAGTGAATTTGTACAATTCACTAAAAAATAGTTAAAAAAAATTAATCCAATTTTTTGAATAATAACTTTTATTATTGTATATTTGATAATATAGTTGTTAAGTTACATATATTTATCATAGATTTTGAGTTGTCAAATTTAGAATGAAAAAACTTTAAATAATTATAACTTTTGATATAGAGTTCGGATTGAAACATGTTAAGAATGAAAATTGTTTAAAATGAGATAAGGATTGTGATGACGAACGTCAAAGGGGTTTAGGATTCTCCATTTTCCAAAATTTTATTATTTTTATTTTTTATTTTTTTTTAGGGATTTGAGGTACACTTATTTCACACATCTATACTTATTATAAAATTCTAAAAAAATGTATTTTGTATTTTCTTATATTAATTGTAGATCCTTTAAACCATTACATCTAAAAATTAAAAAGAATACATATTACATTTCTTTCAACTTAGAAACAATATAATATATATCAATTTTTATTTTTTTAAATGTTCTTTTATATCGGTTGTATTATAACCGATGTAATATTAATACATTTTATATTGATTATTCAACTGATGTAAAAAGTTATAGACTTTATACATTATTTAATTGTCTACATCAACATCGATACACAATTCATATAAAAATTCTTTAAAATCTCATATAAATTTTTTTCTACGAGTATATTAGCATCACTCATAATGTGTTTGTTTCCCAATCCCCAAAGTTGATTAAAGTTTAGGTTATAAAATTTTTTGTCAAGTTTGGGAGATACTACAAAAAGATTTTTGTTTAAGTTTAAGAAAGTTGTGTTTAAGAGAAACTATTCACCTTTGACTTGGTATGTGATGAAGTATTTAAATTTAATCTTTAATAGAAGGTTACTTTGAATGAGTTTATAATATTTAATACCTTTGTATTGAGGTAATCCTATAATACATATAATCTAGATTTGAGCGACTTGGAGGAAAAGACAGTTTTAAATGCGCACTTGATTTTAATTAATGTGACATTGTCTTCAATTCACTTGTTTGTGATTGACAGGTTCAAAGTTGAGGGAAATGATAAGGAAAGAAACCAAGATTTTCAGGAAACAAACTATTATAAAGCAATATGGGTAAGGATGTTGTATTATTTGAGAAATAAGAGATTCTAGGAAAATTATCTACACATCTCTCTTCCTTATCTCCTCCTCGTCATGTTGTTAGTGGTTAATATGGAATTTAATCTATATTTTATTAGTCACGTAATTTAATTTGTCTTTCAATTGAAAAATTAGTAAAATACATATCTTTTGAACTTCTATGATATAATTAGAAAAAAAATAATCATAACATTTTCAAAAGTGTCAAAGCTGACTTGTAAAAAGTGTAAGTCATATTTTTTATTATTTATCGTTTAAAATTTATCTTATTAATATTTTCACTATTTTATACTATTTTTTCATTGATAATATATAAGTTATTCACATTATTTCAAAATAATTATTACTTATCACTTAAATATTGGTATTTAAATTTTCATTTAGACTAAATTATAATCTAAATTTTGTTGCCTTATTTATTAAAATTAGTTTAGAAATTTGTTTTTAAAATGTTAAAATTAATTTTTTATTTTATAGAACTGTTCCCGTTGATTTTCATCATCAGTTTAACATTAACGTGGTTAATATTTTTAATAACAATTAAAATCCACCTGAGAAATAATATTTTCTGCAAGAATCATGTCTCTAAACCTGAGCATTAGTCTCTTGCAGATCACAGGGGTTTTGATCTTCCCCGAGAAATGTAAAGAAAAGCTCCGAACAAGTTAAAATCGTTAGAAAAATAATGAAACACGAACGGTGATTATTGTTGTCTTACCAAAGTCATTGTAGTATTGTTACGAGAACATTTTCAGTGAAATTTTTTATCAGAATTGATTCAAATTAAAGTATTATTTTAATGTAGATTATATAAGTTATTTAAAAGTGAAAAGTATTTATAAATAAAAAATATTAAATTTATAAGTAATATCTTAACTTAAAGGATATGTGTGAGCAGAGTAACTCTCAAGTTAGTTGATAAACTAGATTAAAAGTGTTTGCTAAATTAACTAATAAACATAAAATGACCCATATAAATTTTATTATATAAATAAAATTTTATTTTTTAATAATTGAATTTTATTAAATTTTTAATATTTATTTTTAAAAAGATATATAAGTAATAAAACTATAAATAAAAGTAGTATAAATTATGATAATAATAATAATAAAGTAATAGTAATAATAATTTTTAAAATAAAAATAATATTCTCTATATTATTAAATACCATAATATTATTAACAGATAAATCTATTACTAAATTATCGATAGATTTACTCATCAATAATATTAATTTTTTTTAGTAATTGTTAGTTGTTAAAAATCAATTTTTTTAGTGATTATTAGTTGTTAAAATTCATGCTTACATTAGTATTTTAATTGATAATCCTAATTCTAGCTTATGGTTTTTGGAGTTAAAAAGTAAAAGTATTTTATAAAAGTAGCTAATAAACTAGTTGTTAAATGTAAAATGACATAAAAAAATATAAGTTAATAGTTTTATTATATAATTATTTTTTGATGTTGTTATGAGATTGTAATTTCAAATTTTTTTTAAAATGATTTTTCATTAAATTTTTAGTACTTCTATTTATATTTTAGGTTTGATAATTTTTTTTATTTGAACAAGTCATTTCATATAGATAAATCGATCTAATAAGTACCAATTAAACTTATTTTTTATTTATTTTTAGATATTTTTTATTTTTCAATTGAAATTACTTTGTATCAGATTTATTTTTGTTTGACTTTTTATTGTGTAATTTTCACATATCATCATATAAAAAAATATTAATTAATTAAACTTGTAGTGATAAATATATTTTTATTTTGAATTACAATGAAAAAGCAAACCAGAAAATTTTAAAAATAATATAATAAATATTTGTAACTGAAATAAATAATAAATAGAAAAAATCAAGAATAATAACGTAATCGATAATAATTAAAAAACTAAATACATCACACAATACAAGCTAATAAATTCTAAACAAATTTATAAGTTACTCAAATAAAATAATAGTTAATAGTGAAATAAGTTAATAATTAATTTATTAGCTTACCAAACACATTCAAAATATTTATATTGAAATAATGATTTTTCTACAAATAACAATTATGTTTGAGTTGTACTACTTGAACCATTTTTAAGAAGCAAATGATTTTTAATATATCATTGATTTTTATCCATCTCTATAAGAATTGCTTGTAATAATAAAATATTAAACTGCAAAAAAGTCGTATATTAATTATAATAAAGATACTTAATATATTAATACCTCATAATAGTTAAAGGTAATTTTGTACATGACTTTCTCGTACTTCTCCATCGAGTCACTTCGCGGAGCACGTATGGAGGATCTACGCAAGCTTTCTATCTCGAACTCGTCACCTTCTTGGAAATCGTACCCTCTACTGTAGTCATTTTATTACTACTTTTATGACTATATAATAAAAAATTTCTAATTCCACGTAATAAATATGTATACATATAGTTAAAATGTGTTCACTAAATTAAAATATGATTTTAACGCGAAATATATTTATATTTTTTTATAAATTTCAGTTATTGTCACTGAAAACATTTATGAATACACATTTAATTTCATTTATGGAAACACCATTTCAATTATATCAATAGAATACATACCCATTATTATAAATGGTAAAATAATTAAGTTCGAAAGTTCAATTTCACATTTATTTTTCTTAATTTTCAACTCTTAGAAATCACACATGGTTTGCAAAGTGATTAAGAAATAAAAAATATTAAACTTTAAGAACAAGTACACAAATTCTAAGAATGGAAAAATCGAAAGCTTTAAGAAATAAAACAGAAAAGACACAAATTATAAAAAGACCTAAGATCATAATTTATGACTATTCATCTTTTTTTTTTTTTGGATTGTTTGAAATCAGTACACAGATTGATTGAGAGGTCAAAAACGATAACCACAGTACAGTAACACTGAAACAATAACAAGAGCTCAAACCATAAAGGATATTCCAAACCTAAAATTACCACAATATTTGAAGGGGGAGGAGGATACAACACACCCTCCCCCTTTTTTCACCCACTAAACCCTACATCCAAACAACCCTAATTCCTCCAGCTTCCACCGTCCGAAGCACCACCTCCTCTTGAGTAGCGGGACCCACCATCGCCATATCCACGGTCTCTTCCACCTCCATAACCACCACCTCCGTATCCACCACCACCATAACCTCCACCACCACCACCATTACGGTTATAACCACCTTCACGTCGACCGCCTCCACCGTAACCACCTCCACCACCACTTCGGCCATATCCTCCTCCACCGCCACCGCCGCCATATCCTCCACCACCACCGCCTCCATAACCACCGCCGCCGCCACCTCTCCCACGGGACTGAGCCTCGTTGACGGTGATGTTACGGCCGTCGAGGTTCTGGCCGTTCATACCTTCGATAGCGTCTCTCATCGCCTGCTCCGTGGCGAAGGTCACAAATCCAAACCCTCTCGATCTTCCAGTTTCGCGGTCGTTGATGACCTGAACACAAAAAATCAAAGAATCGCGTCAGATCGGGTTCGGAACCCTGAAATTCAGGGAAAATGAAAAAAAAAAATATTAGAACCGATCGATCTTCGCCTTTGAATCAAAGATGAAGATGAACGTACCGATTGGTGTGAGTAATTAAAGAATCATTATAGTAACACAAGTATCATAGATCAAGTAACGCAAAACAGATGAGAGAGCACAGATCAGAAGAGATCGAGAGAATCCAAATCCGAATGGTGTCAGATCCGATCCCTGCGACTAACGGACCTTCGATTCGATGATCTGGCCATACTTTGAGAAGGCTTTGTCAAGAGCTTCGGTGTCAGTGGCCCAAGCAAGCCCACCAACGAAGCATCGGAACTCAACTTCTGCAGAAGCCATTGACAACACTCACAAACCCTAACTCACACAAACGGAAAGAACCAACAAGATTAGCACGAAGAAAAATGCCTTGCCCTCATCTCTTCTTATATAGCGTCCAATCTTTTAACTAGGGTTAACCTCCACCACGCGTCGCTCAACCAGGGTTAATTAATTTAGGAGTACTCTCAACTCCAGTCCTCTGGTCAATCCTTGTTGATTTTATTTTATTTTATTTTTAATAAAACGGATCTCCACTTGCTTATTATTCATTTAATACAATAATACTAAATAAGATACTTATAGAAAAATATTAAATCAGATAACGCCTAACTGGCTACTGATGTTAATCCATCTAAATAAATTAATTAAATTTAAATAAAATAAAACAATCAAATCAATTATTATAAAGTAGGGGAATCAAGTTAAGATCTGTTAGAGATTACTACTTCAAAATATGAAAGATTTGTTCAGTGACTTGATCTGTCTCCATAAAGTTTTTTCTAAACCTCTGACTATATGTTTAAAACAAATAATTATATAGTAATAAAGGCTAATAATAATAATTAATGAATTAATAAAAGGGTGTAATTATTTTGGAACAATGTGTTATGATATGATTGAAGTTGAAAGTAGACAAAAAGGGAGGCGCAGATATTTGGATGGGTTCCTAAATATCTTAGTGTTGTTCAGAGGAAATATCTTATATGCAAAATTACAGTAGTGCCCCTATCTGGCTAGGAAATACCATACCTACACTCATTTCTATTGGTGGCCTCTGATCCGTTTTGGTTTACTTTACTCAATCTCCTAATGTCATATTATATTACCAAATCTATAAGATACGCCTTCTATTTTGTTTTAGGGGTTAACTTTTAAATAATTATTAAGATATTCGTATTTTTAAATTTATATATTTGCTCTTAATTTGATATAAAATTAAAGCATTAATTCCATTATTTAATTAATTTATCATATAAAATATTAAAAAGATAAATTAAAAAAATGCTTTTAATATAATAATAATAATAATAATATAAACATGATAACAAACTCACAATATTTATATTTTATATATAGGGAAGGCAAATACTATTAAAATAAGACCAACACATATCGATTTAATAGAAATTAAATTATATTTGTTGTGATAAAATACATTTTCAAATATCTTCAACTAGGTCTCATTGAAGTTAGTAATTAATTTGTTTATTGTAAAATTATGCTTTTGCATATGTGTTTAAATAAAATTGAGATGAACAACTTAAACCTATATTATAGAAAATATAATTACAATTATATGTGTATTTATTTTTGTGTGTTTATTTTTCACACTCATATCAAGAAAGATTGTGTATGTATATATTATAAGCATGATTTTTCACAAATATCATGTGGTAAATAATATCACGAAAAGTTTGGCAAAAAAAATTCTGGAGAAAATTAATGTCTAATATCACATTGTTCAAGTCTTTTAAAATATTTTATAAGACAATCATTTCATCTCATACCTAATTGTCTTATAAGATAAATAATATACAAATTTTAAGTTGGTTTTGAGTTGGAATATTCATGGCACAAATAATATAAAGATTATAAAAAGTTTAAAGAATCAACATAATTGTATATCATCATCATTTTATTCCTTTTGAAATTCTTTTTCTACAATTATAATTTCATCTTGACATTTTTAAAAGTGAGATCCACAGGATTATAGAAGTATAAAGTAATGTAGAGGAATTCAGATTGTAGTTGATTTGATAAGATTTTCAAATTAAAAAATACATCATCTTTCACAAAATAATATCTATCAAAATCTCTAAAAATATTAGCAAGAGGATTTGTACTATAGTTTATGTTAATTTAAATTTTCTATTAGAATGGTTTTCATTCCAGTATCTCATATCTTTGGCTCATATTAGCATATTTTTGAAGAGATAGTTAAACTTTTATAGGTACGTAGATGTCAATTTTATTATAAGAGGATTGTTAAATTCTTATGTAAGATCAATTCCTACATCTTGATGATTTTGAAGACAAAAAACTGTAAGTTTTTTTAGTATCAATATCACTTTTTTTCAATTGAAATATGTGAAAACATGAAAAGAAACACAAGAAATGAGAGTTGGATTGTGTTTTAAAACTTTTTTTTTATATTTTTTAATATCTAATTTAAGATATATTTAGACAATAATTTTATATATTAAGTAGTGGTTGTGTCTACTGCAATATATTAGACAATGATATTTTAACTAATTTACTTATTTATAAGAAAAATAAGTATACGTAATGTTATGATAACTATCTTCATTTGTATAGATAATGATAACATGAAAAGTAAAGATATAAAGAAAGAGAAAATATACAGTGAATTTTTTTATATATTTGTTCATCTAACTACATAGACTACGTATAGTTCTCATTAAACAATTTCTTTAGTTTTATTTCACTAAGCAGTTGTTGTTCTGAAGTACAAAGTGAGTATTATTTGGATTCATATACACTCTTGGTTAATCCCTTAAATATTATTGACACAAGTCACTTTTGACTTAACTAAGTATTATTTAGGCTTGTTGTTACTCTTGACCCCTGAATAAGATTTTTTTCATTAATGGGCTTCAGTTCTTTTATGTATGCTTTTTTAGTCAAATGAGTAGACTGAAATGCATTAAATGCATTTTGTATAACATTAAATATTTTCTTTAATCTTTACCCAATATTTTCAATAAATAGATTAGGTTATCTTTTATTGTGCAATGTACCATGACTTATCTCCCTACTTGTGCACAATAATACAATAAATATCCTCTCCAAAGTTGTTAATGTTTTTGTTAGGAAATAGAGAAAAAATAGTTTTAGCTGGAGATTCAAATTGACAAAGACTTTAGCTTATACTTTAAATGGATCTATGACAGATATTCTTTATAACATAGAATAAGCACATAAATATTTACTAAAGACTGACCTAAATTATACATGTATTATCTTATGTTTTATGCACATTTTTGATATAATATGCGCCTTATCAAATTTAAGAAAAAATATCACAGTAATATATCGTTTATATAATAAAACACAAACAATATACTCATGATTTACATGATCTAGTGTCTGATTAAGTGTTAAAAATAGTTAATTATAAAATATAATAATATTTTCTTATATTACTATGTTTTACAATTAATTATTTTTAATATTTAATCAAAATTATAAGATAATCAACTTTTACCTTATATTTAAATAACATAAAACTAAATATTTTGACTCTATGGTAACAATTAAAATATAATTGTTTTTCTTAAAAATATTAATTTATGCTAACAATAGAATAAAATAATATTAAAATTTAAAATTTATAAAGTTTCAAATGTAATGTCACACCATATAATCACAAAATATAAGTTAAGATTTTATTGGGTAAATATCAATAGAAATATCATTTTATACTATTTTTTTTTTCATAATGTCTCGTTGTTTATTTATTGTGGTATAAACATTAAATGTTATAAATCACAAACATTATAAATTTTATTATTCTGGTCATCCCCTTATATCATTTATTTTTATTCTATTTTAGCACCTAAACAGTAATTTCGATTTGTTTCTTATCAAAACAAGATTTGCAACAAGAAAAAAAATTATATTCAGCAATGTAGAAATAGAGAGAGAGAGAGAGGGAGAAACCTCCACTTAGTTGATTAAATAAAACGTGTAGAAAGAGAATTAATTTATATAAAAATATACATTGTAGTGCGTGACAAAAAAAATTATGATCATGTTATGTTATTAATAAATTATTTTTTGCAAAGCAATTGTTTTCAATATATTACGGAAACTAGTTTCACATTCTGAAGAAAAAAAAGTTTGAAAACTAGTTTCCAAAGTAAAAAAAAAAAAAAAAGGAAATTCTATAAACTAAATTTTGGAAACCCATAACTTTCTAAAAAAATAATGCAAAATTAGTTTAAAAAAAATTATGATAAACTACAAAAAAAGGATATTCGTGGGCTTAAATATATTTTTTTTTTCAAAAGCAATTATAGAAGACAAAAATAACACTATTTTTAGTAAGTTAAAATTATTTTATATATGAATTAAAAATAAAATTTGAAAAAAAAATTGTAATTTAATTTGTATATAAACTAACTTTAGTTTATAAAGAAGTTTTCATTTAATTTTTTTTAAAGAAGTTGATTTTATTTTTTCTAAAAGTAATATTAAAGAGTTTTGCACAAACATGTTTAGTCATTGTTTGAACTGTGGTTAGGACCAGTATTGGGCTTAGACAATAAAGGGGCAAACCACCTTAGGCCCAACAAAGGGGGTCCCAGATTTTAAATCTTTTATGTAAATCTACAAAAAAAATTATATTATTTTCATAAATAAATTAATTTAAAGAATTAAAATGAGATATATGACTATGTTGACTATTAGGTTTTACCGATTTTTAAATATAAAAATTAAAATACATATTTAATGAATATAAAGTTTCAATATATAACATGTTTACAATGATAAATTTAAAGTGTTTATTTTTCTTATACTCATAGATAAAACCCTAAATTATAGAAAATATAAAAGTTTCGATACTAATAAAGAATAAAAATGTATGTAAGCTTTAATATTAATGGTATTTTATTAATAATTAACAATAGCGATAGAATTAGAATTTTTATTTTCAGGAACAAAATAAAAAATCAAATTATAAATATAAATTAATATTTTAAAGTATCCCAATAAATTAAAATTGTAAAACAATGTGAAGAATTTATATCGATTTATTAAAATATGATACAATTCATTGAATATAAGTTTTAAAAACATACATTTATTGCTTTTAAATTCTGACGATTCTTTTTTTTTAATACCAAATTCGAATGAATAAACTGAAGTGAAGTATGTTCTTAACTTTTCATATTGGTATCATATTATATGTATATAATTGAAAATTAGTATACTTTTTTAAGATTTATTAGTATTATACAATTTGTTTAATATAATAACATATAACTTAAAAGTATTTAAGAACTTTCTTAAGCGGGTATTAAGAGTTGGGTATATGAGTTCAAGCCCACGGACCAAACAGGTCATAGGCCCCACATTTGTTAATGTTGGGTCTTCGTCAAGATTAGTGGGTTTCTATGTAAACTCCTTCATTTAAATTTTCGTGTGCATTTATAATTTATACCAATTAATATTTTCAAATTTATTTTATGTTGTTAAAAAACATATGAATACATAAAAATTCAAAATAAAATTGTTTAAATTTTGGTTCATGAACAAACACATTCTTTTTCATCCATTACATAGAATATTGGTTAGTGAAATTGCTGTTAACAAACATACATCATCACCCTTTCAACTTTGTTTTTAGAATTATATATTATTTATATACAATAATTTCTAAATATTAATTTCCGGAAAGGGGTATTATTGTATGAAGAAGGTACATTTAATAGTAAAGAGAGGTACATTTAAGAATTGTCAATTTGAAGTAGTACATTTGGGCCCAGCAAATGATAACTCATGATGACTCACGGACATATCTGGGCCTCGTTTCTGAAGGTAAACCTTGTGACCTAACATATACTTTTTCTTCTTCTATCAAAAGGTATTTCGATTTTGCACTAGGTGATTCCATTTCTACACTTGTAAAATGGCGAGATAAATTTTTTTCGTTGAAAACATAAAAATATTTATTGATCATATTTTTTACTTTTTATTCATTAAATGATGCATAATTGTGTATTTTAGTATACATATTTTTTTATTTTTATATTGGCAAGTGTTAGCTATGGATAGAGAGTATTATAATTGCAATTAGACGCAAAGATGATTAAAAGCAATGGAGTGCTGATATTGAGAGTTAATTTAATATTTGGTTGAAAACATCAAAGTAAAATGGGATCTTAGTTGTGTATTTAAAGATTATTAAATTCACAGCTGCATAACTGAACATGTGTGTGAATATATAAAGTCAAAGTTATTGGGTTGGGAACTGAGTTGTTTCAAGAAGCAACCTATTTGACTACAAATTGAATCATAATTAGTTAGCTGGCCACATTGGTAACCTATTATCAGATATGGGATTCAACAAAAAATAAAAAGGTTTTGGATTCAACTTCAACGTTCAATTAATGGCGGCATGTCACTGTTAACTGTTGCAACTTCCATCACTCTCAACCAAATCTTCTATTTTACATTGCCCTATAGTTTTTTTTTTTTTTAATAATTTTTCTTGTAGCATCCCTTTGTGAGATTAAAGAAACCTATTAAAATATTATTTATTGAGCTCGAATTTGAATCATAAACATTCAACGTGATGGTTGAATTGGAACAGTCTTAAATAATAATTATAAAAAAAAAGTTGATCGGTAAAACGTGACAATATCAGTGATTGCATCTGCATATGATGGAATAAATGTATTTTATTTAATTTTTTCTGCTCCAATTTTAATATTAATTTATCACTGTCTAATTTTCAAGAAACAACGTTAATCCTTTGAACAATTCTTGGTCCTGTTTTGTTTTTCAAAGTCGTAGACAAGGCGCTTCGCATTGAAAAGAAATACCAACAGCAGTTGGATTAAACAGTTTAAGAATTTCACGTCTTTTGAATAAACTTTTTTAGTAACGAGATGTATAATACAATAAATATGCTGATTTTCTTTTTCTTGTTAGAGTTAATGAATTTTAATTAAATTTCCAAAAAAAAATCAATGAATATTCACACTGTATTATGTTATAGAAATTATGTATATAACAGTGTTCACATAATATAAGAATAAAATCTATGTAATTATATTCGATTTTCACTATATATAAAAATTTATTGACTCGTATCATTCTCTGATTCAATGCGCTTAAAAAAACATAAAATATAAAACAAGATAAATGAAATGTATTTTTACGGTTCAGAAATTTGTTCTTCTCATATATTTCTAAATACTTCTCTTAAAATATAAACATTTTACGTTTTGTTTTTACATGTCAATGTCATATAAAATAAGAATATGGAGTGTACTTGTTAAGTGAGAAAAGTATAACTATACTTGGCATTAAATTTAAGAGGAATCATATAATTAGTTTCATAAGAAAACAGTGAAACGTATATTATTTAGTAGGATTTACGAAATTTCTGCATAATGATAAAACATTATTTTTTATATTATGCCTCTAGCATACGATAAAAAATGAAAAAAAAAATTATTTCAAAAACCGTAGTGTATCTAAATCATGAAAACATTTTTAACTTATTAAAAAAGAAGTAGATGACATATATTTATTGAAAACAAATACATTGCTGACGTTATTATGTAGCTTATATGAAACTAATTTGAATATGTACTGTAATGTATTTTATTCTAACATAGCCACTTTATTACTCAATATTAAAATAAAGTTTATATACTATTTTATATCTAAAATTCAAAATAGCCCCTACTATACATGTACTATATTCTTTTATGTGTTTAATATAAATAGTTTAAAACATTATAATGAAATAAACATCACAAACCTATTTTAAATAATGTTTTTTTATTTCTAACAAGCGTATATATTTATTAATATAGTTTTTTATTTATCTCTTTTAGTCTGTCAATGTTATTATATTTTGTTTCTATAATTTAAAAAGAAACTATCAATAATTAAAACATTAGAATATCATAAAATAAAATAATTACATAAATTCAAAATATTATTTATATCTAAAAACAATTATTCATTATAAATTTTAATAGAAAACAATTCGTATTAAATTACATTTCACAAATTTATATATACAATAAATATTTATTTTGTGTAATGTTCCGTCTCAAACATCTGTGCCTCTAAGGTGACGAGTGCTACCTACTCACTTTTAATTGTAAGTTTAAAAGACGGCTTTAATGGCGGCCACAGACACAGAAAAGTAATATACCATTATTTTAATCCACAACGCTCACTCTATTAATAAGTGTTGCTCTTCAAATCTTTCCCTTTTGTTTATATTCTTATAAGGGGACATTTTAAAAAGATAATTAATTTCTTATAGAAATTTTGAATATTTTATTATAAATATATTATTTAAAATAGAAATTTTTTTAAAACAGTCAAATTCTAAAAATTTATGAGAATAATTTAATTGTCTAAAATTATAAAATTGTAAACTTTATTCTAAGTAAAACTAAGAATATGAGTTTTTTTTTTAAATTTAAATTTACATAAGATTGTGCTTGATTTATGTTAATTAATTTTTTATTTAATGATACTATTTATTTATTTATTTAAATTATATTTATCATTCACATTGATGAAATTTTTTTATTGATATTGTTAAGTTTAATTTTTTATCTATATAATAATAATAATAATATTTTTTAATCAGTGTTGGGAAGAATTTTCTTCGTTAAATGCATAGGACGTTTTTATTTGTTGTCGTTTTTTAGAGTTATTTTTTGTTAATATCATTAAAATAATTATAATTATTATCAAGTGAAAAATAATCTAAATTAATGTGAATCAAGATAAATTCTTATTAACACAGGAAAAAATCTCGATAAATTTTGCTAAAAAATAGTCCAAACAAACATTTATTAAAAAAAACCACCAATTTAATATTTTAAAATATTAAATATAGTTTTATATTAAAATAAAAAATTATATTTTCTGATAATTGAAACATTTTTAAAAAATCATTATTAATCTAAATAAAATATTTAGAAGTAAAATAATTTGAATCTAATGCATTTTAATTTTCCTAAATTGTGATTTTTTATCCAAACATATTATTAATATTTTTGGAAAGGAATGATCAGACACTTACCATGTAATTGATTTAGAACTAATATTTCCTTCATTGGTGTGAGGCAGGGAAAAAGTGGTCACCTACTTGCATTGTGCCCTATTAATTGTGCTGCTCCAGCTTGCTTCCATTTTCATCTCTATTTTATGGCTATCATACATTTATATAATCATGAAGATTTTAGTAAAATGAAACACTGGTCCACATTAATGTCATAATACTAGATAATGCACATAACATATCATTATTATAATAGTGTTACACTGTGTTTAGTATCCCTTAATTATTTTTTAATTGTTCTTTTAGTGGTTTCTTAAGGGTACATGCATCATTGCTTCTGTTTTATACATCTATAACTCCACCTCAAACTCTTGTTAATTATAGTTATCTCATCTAACATGGTGCCAACTACTTGGACTCATCTTGGTTTAACTACTTCCACCATGATACCCTGAATGTTCTAGAGTCTTAATTATGAATGCATACTTTACTTCTAAAGTTTATGATACATGAAGACACTTTTTAAATTCACATGGCATGGATATAGATTAAACAGAAGAGGAACAGAAAAAAGTAAACTATTCCAAGAGGTGATAGAATATTCATTCGTTGACCTAGCTACAACTATGAATCAACTTAAACCTATTCAGATCACTTCAGGTAAAGGCATGTGTCACTTAAATTTATTTCACAGTTTCTTCCCTAGTTTTAGATGTTTTATTTATTCAATTCAGTTTTATATGGTCAATAAATTTCTTTTACTGTCAATGAAGATGCATGATTTCTTCTCTATACCCTTTTATTAAGATTGTCATAAGAACACACAATGTATTTTTAATAGACTTTGTCACTAATTTAATAGATTATATTTCTTTTATAGAATGAATGAATTTTTAATGTTCTCAAATTCTTATTCTAGAAAAATTATTATATTTATAATATTTTTTTTATGTTATTCAAATATTTGTTCTGCAGTTCATCAAATCTTATCATTTATACAATGATATTATTTTCAACACCTGCTATCTAATACTGTACATATACATTGTTATCAAATCACATTACTTCTAAAAAAAAATTGATGATTCGAGTTAAGAGGACAAAGACAAAAAATAATAACAATGACAATAATATTAATATACATACACATTAATTGTATATAGGTTATATTAACACATAGAGACCTATTAATTAGAATCACAATGAAAACTTGATATAATTTTTTAAAATACATTCAATTAATAAAAATTACAATTTATTAATAAAATTTGAATTAAGTAATAAAAAATTATTTTAAAAATAAATAATATTTAACAATTGTTTCTCTCGAAAATACACTAAGAAATCTTTAATTTATCTACTGACACGGTGACAAATTCATAAATAAAATTAACATTAACTACGAATTATTATCTATAAATATTTATTTATGGATAAACTTTTAGTTGTGATTTACCTATTGATTTTCATTAGCGATTACTAACGGATCAAATTGATAGATAATTTCCTATAAATCAAATTCGTAACTAATTATCTATAAATCAAATCTCTAAGCAATTATTTATAGAAAATTTATAAAGAATATCAATATTGATAGTAATATAATATTCATATTATTAATAATATTTATTAATATCAATATCAATATTATTATTAATGTTATAATTAATATTATTATTATTATTATTAACATTATCATTAATGATAATAGTTACAATAAAAATAATAATAGTTAAAATGTAATTATAAAATAAAATAAAATTTATTTGATATAGTAATTATAAATTAATGGTGTACTTACTAAAGTACTTATAATTCGAGAATGTGTAAGTACGTCTTTATTATTTACGAATTTTGGAAAGTTGATAATTTGTAAATGATTTTTATTACTTGCGAATTCTATCTATTATCAACATTTCTTTTGGTAAGTATATTTTTCCTTATACTGATAAAATTTATTACCTTATTTATTAAAACTGTATACAAATCATATAACAAATGAAAAACACAGACAAATCCATGTTATTATAAATTTATATTTTCAAGCAAGATTTATATGCAAGAGTAATTTTTCAAAATTTATCTATTTCATAATTTTCATATATTTAGAAAGTTATAGGAAAAACTCATTGTAATTAATTTAATATAAAAATAGGTATAAAAAATCATATTCAGACCTAACATAATTATAAATAATTCAGTACGGAATGGAGCAAGGGGATCGACAAATAAATGTTTATAAACCAAACGTTTGTTTTTTTAATAGAAATAATATTATATAATTGAAAGACAAATATAATAATAAAGTAAAAATATAAATATGCACGTGACTTTAAAATTTATATAGTAAACTAATAAGTATAGTCCAATAGATAAAATTTTTTAGAGTTTAAGCTTCATACCCGTTTAAAGTGAAAAAATTCTAATAAAAATTGTTTTTTTTCATTTATCATTAGAATAATATTCTTATTTTATGTGTTGTAAAATTTCTGTGATTTTAATTTTAATAAATTAATAAATAAATTTATTTTCAATATTTATTACAATGATCATTCATAAATTATAAGTTTAAGATCTAAATTTGATAATGTCTCTTATTAAAATATATTTATATACATAATATTTAAAATGTAAATTTTAAATAAAATTTTGAGTAATAAAAAAATATTTTTTATGTCTTAGAAATATATATGTCTATTATCCATCAAATAAAATATAAATTAAAATATGAATTTTATAATGATAATAAGAATGAAAAAAAAAATCTTAAAATTAATGTAACATAATAAAACTATAATAACTGTTATAATAGAGATAATTTATCGTCAATTTTAATTATTATGGAAAATATTAAACTGCAATAATTTAAATATGAAAGGATCATTGTGGATATAACTTTTAAATTAGTTATTGTGAAAAAAAAAATAACAGTGTTATGCTTTTATTGCATAAACTTTATATATATATATATATATATATATATATAGAAGACGACTTTATAAAAAGTGAGTCAAGAGACAATGCTAATGGTACACCTCAGCATTGCTTTGATGGGATGTCAGCAGCAAAATAATGATTACGGATATTGAATTGTATTATCATATTAATACTAGGTGGTAATAAATTGCTAGACTTAGAAAAACCTAATTTAAAGTCATTAAACAAATATTTAAATGAAATTTAATTGAAACCTAATTTAATAAAAATAAATATGGTTTTTAAATTGTTTACCATTTAAGTAAAGCTGGGTATAATTTCTTAAAAACTGTTTTATTTATTCTATTGTAAAAGATTATATAATGTATAAACAAATGTGTTTGATATTTAGATATAATGCGAATGATTTATAGTTCCGTATGAATCTAAACAGATAGGTAGTATTATGGAGTTATTTGTAACATTAGTTGAAAACTTGTAATATTTATATAAATATATGATGAAGGAGAGCTATGCATAAATAAATTATTGAAAATAAAAAAGTATTATTAGCGACTTAGAACGTGCTTAGAATAAAGTTATATTAAATATAATTAGTTTTTTTAGATAAGTGAAATTTTCTGTGAAACACGTTATTTATACATGTGCAAGTAATGTAACAAAAGAATAAAATATGGAAGTGGCAGTTAATTACTTGATTGAATTGATCCGCTATGTTCAACTACCAATAAACAAATAAATAATAACGTCATTGAATCGAAAGCAAACTTTTTGTAAACTGTTTTTTTTTTTTTTGTCTTTTAATGGAAATTACCCATTTCTTAATATAAATACAAATTTCTTTCACCTTTTTCCGAATTTTATCACCAAATTTTATGAAGGAATTTAGAGAAATAAATTAGTTTGGTGGTTGAATTAACAAAATGCTAGAAGCTAGGTGGGAATTTATTGATGTTCAAGTCGAATATAAGTCTTTAGGTGTGAGAAAATTTCCTGCACAAAAATTTAAGTAATATTTAACTAAAAAAACTTATCATTAATAAAACTATCTTACCCAAGCAATAATGAATTAGTCATTTATTGTAACTAAAGAAAAGAACAATGCTTTTAATACTTTTCTCAGCCCCTGTTTAACTGTTCTTTTACCAGCTAGGCTGTTTAACTGTATTATTATATTTTTTTTTTCATGAATTCATAAATTTATTATGCTTAGCTCATTTATGTAGAAATAAATGTTACGAATGAACCGGATTCTAGAAACTAAAAGCTCTTTATAAGAAACAATGGCCAACTCCTTTGGTATACTGTTTTTTCTTCAAGTAATATTTTTAAAAGTACTATGAAAATGATTAACAAACTATTAGGTGTTTGGATTCTTCTCAAAGCTATTTAAGGGATAGATCATCAATTTTGATGAGTTTATTCAGAAGGAAATGTCATTATAACTTTGAATGATTTTTTTTTTAATTTCTTTTATGATTTATTTTTAAAAATTTTGCATCATCTAAGAGATAAATTATTAAAACACAAATTGGATGATAAAAGAAACTTGCAAATTTTATTATAGTAGTTTATTTCATTGTTTTGTTTATGTTTAGGTATCACTTGAAATCCCCTTAGATTCATCTACTAAAAAATCTCATATGTAGATTCATCTACGTTTATTTTATTAAGAAGTAAATATCTTAGGTTGTAAGTCTACCTAAAGAAAAATAATGAGAATAATTGAAGTTGTAAAAATGGTGTCCTTTTGACGTACAAATCTGCAGCTTCTGTTTTATCACAAAACCTAACTATTTGTACTCTTTTATTCACTCAGTCTAAATATGTTTTACTGTTTATTTGCGAGGGAAAAAAACTTAACGAGTCACGCGGCTACAACCCTTCTCGCAAAAAAATAAATATATAAAAAAATCTCTTTCTTCACCATTTTTGGACCTGCACTATCGTCCATGAAAATTTTGTCGATTTCAGAGATGAAAGATACGATGGCAAAATCAACCACAAAAACAGGGTTGACCTTTAAATGGACGTTGACTCTGCTTCTCAACGGTCACAGCTTCATCATTGTAATAATCATTATCTCATTTCCTTTTGTTGACTTCTGTATCTATCTCTATTTTTTTTTTTGACATATTTTTTATTTTTATGGTCATATATAATGCTATCAAAAATGGTTTCGTGTTTCAGAAGCCACCAATTGTTTGACCAAAAATTTAATGTGTAGCTAACTATTGGCACCCGAAAATAAATTAAACAAATATTCACGCTTTCTTCAACCCACAAAGTCATTCATATATGAAAGCATCGCATAAAAGTGGCATGGTTTTAATCAAATAAATTGTTTTAAAAATTGACTTCATTTATTTTATACACAGGTTTGGAATGAATTAATTTAGACTGGACCATAACTTAAAAAGAAGACAGAGAAAAAAAATTGTTTCCTTGTTTCAGTTCTTTGAAAAATAAAAAATATATTTTATCTCAAACCATCGTATAAATTAAAATAACTATATTAAATGGGAGCGTTTCAGGCTGTTTTTTTTTTTTTAC
>Ga0209700_102743_pt1 | contig 35079 bp, 20 predicted proteins | sample SiratroredBW_FD_187528 | JGI IMG/M metagenome (GOLD analysis project Ga0209700, IMG submission 187528) | Root nodule microbial communities of legume samples collected from California, USA - Siratro red BW (SPAdes) (version 2) | ecosystem: Host-associated > Plants > Roots > Nodule | place: USA...
TTCGTGGCCTGTTTTGGTAATTATTTATAATTTGTCGTATTGGTTGTGCATGAAGAGAAAATATATGATGTTGTCTATGATGATATCAGGACCAAGGCAACCGGGAAATGACATAGATGTTTATTTACGTCCTTTGATAGAGGACTTGAGATTGTTATGGAATGATGGCGTTGAGGTTTTTGATGCATATGAAAAGGTCAATTTCAATTTGAGAGCATTATTATTTTGCACAATTAATGATTTTTCAGCATATGGAAATCTGAGTGGTTATAGTGTCAAAGGACATCGTGCTTGCCCGATATGTGAAGAGAACACAAGTTACCATCAACTAAAATATAGGAGGAAGACATGTTACATTGGCCATCGTAAATTCTTGAAACGTGATTACCCTTATCGGAGGTTGAAAAAAGCTTTTAATGGTTGTCAGGAAGATGGAACTGCACCTCCACCCTTAACTGGTGACGAAGTGTATAATCGAGTGAACAAGACCGAAGTCACTTACACAACGTTTCGTTCCTTAACAGACGTGGCCTGATACCCAGTTATTGAAGCTATTCAGTGAATCACAACGTCGGTTTCCTGATTTTAACCAACGTTGTGGTGTTTAGCACCACGTTGGTTTCTTGGTTTTAACCAACGTTGTGGTGTTTAGCACCACGTCGGTTTATTAACCGACGTCATGATCAACGTCTCCTAAGTCAACATTGGTTCGGGACCCGACGAGAAATGTCTCTTAGAACTGACGACGAAGACCCCTTTTTGTACTAGTGAACTAACCTTAAGAGTTTAGCTTTAACGTCAATTGAAATAAATTATTAACTATACAAAATGAGGAGGTTAACTAAAGCTTAAATATGTCTATATAAAACCTTTTACAATTATTCCTGTTAAATGATAATAAGAGGTCATTAATGATTTTATAAGTTTACAAACAATTTCAAAAACACTTTACGATTGCCAAAAAGTGTAGGATAACATGTAATAAAAAAGAGAAAATTTTTATGTTGGTTCACCATTAACTTGGGCTACAACTAGTACCAACAATAAAAAAATTCTACCAACTAATCAACTCGTTGCAAGTATTATTACCATCATTTATAACTTATAATGAGTATACAAAAGTCATTATTGACCATTCACTAATCTCCTCTTAAGATAAAACACTAGTACACAAAATTTCTCAAAGCAAATTAAATAAAACATTTTTATGTTACACAACAATAACTAGTGAATATAAAATTTAAAAACTTATTATATTACTCTTTTTGTATTGTTTAGAATTTTTCTTTTACTAAAGACTAAGAAATTAATAAAGAAATTGAAGGCTTGTAAAAATATATGTGCCTTAGTTTATTCAACAAATGATATCAAGTTTATATTAATGAAGTAACTTATATTTTTTAGGAGTTAAAAAAAAATTCATTGTAACGAAATGTTTCTACTTTTATCTTGCATGTTTTATTAAAAATAGTAGTTATGTTCGCACTTATAGGATATTTTGTATTAATTAAAAACAAATATTTTTAAGTAATCTAGTTTATGTTGTACCGACCAAATTGAAATGAATCTATAATAAATGTTACGAATGCAAGATCTAGTTAAAAAAACGGTAAGATTCAATCTTTTGAGATAAAAGATTTTCGATGCAGCCAATGTTGTAGCTTTTGAAATCATATAAAGCACAGTAATCTAGTTTTAACTTCTGTGTCTAACATTTCTTCCATACTTGTCCAACCTTCATAAACTATTATATAATGCTTAAAGTATATATATGTCTTCTTGCTTTGAACTTTTATATATCTAACGTTATATAATATATTTATTGCAAGCGTTTATTTTATATATATATATATTATACTATACTAGTAAAGTCATGGAATAACTAAAAAAATTAATACTTTTTATTTTGGTCAAATTATGAAAAACTTTTAAACAAAATCTTTAAATATAAACTTGCATCTAACGGTAAATAAATAATCTTTACCTTACTAGTCATCACATAAAAAAATTAATCTGATAATATACTTTTTAAATTGGTAAATAAAATACAAAAAAAAAAAAAAACAATTTGCATCAAATTCCCACTTTCCTTTCTTCCATCACACACATCATTATTTAAACATCTCAATTTTTTTCCTTTTTCCATCTATTTCATTTCAAACAAAAAAGTTTTCTTTGTATCACCTCACTTTGTTTCTTATTTGTCTTCTTTTCTCTTTCCACTCTATCCATTTGTTTCGCAGCATCCACACAAAGGGCTGTGAAGCCGGCCAGTGACTCAGTATTACTCACTTGACCTGCATGGACATGGTTATATTATATAAAAACAAAATTAATAATAAATATTTTTTAAATAAAAGAATTCTCCATGAAGAAATCCTGACCGTTGATGTCATCACGCATCAGCACGCTTTTCATGTGTAAGAACGAATGCAAGCATTCCCCTCCTTCCCTATAGAACTCTCTAGAACCTCTCTCTCAGTGGCAACACTAAAACCTCACTCTCTTGTTCCTTTCCTCGGCGTTAGTGAAAGCGATGGAAGAAGATTTCGACATTCCCGCCGGCGAGGAAATGGATCTCGGCGAAGACAAAGTCGGCGAGGAGAGGGAGATCGGCTCCAACGGCCTCAAGAAGAAGCTCCTTAAGGAAGGTCAAGGCTGGGAAACACCCGAAGTCGGCGACGAAGTTAACGGTAACCCTAACAACATCAATTCCTTTGTCGTATTCACCTTTCTGTTATTTTTTTCTCATTTGTTTTAATTTGCAGTTCACTACACGGGGACTTTGCTCGACGGAACGAAGTTCGATTCCAGCCGCGACAGGGATTCTCCCTTCAGCTTCACGCTCGGTCAAGGTCTGCGATCTCGCTAGCTTATCGTGAATTCAGTGTGTTTTCATTTTGCTTGCTTAACGTTGGAAAATGATAGTGGAATTCTCGTGCGTGCGATTGTGCATGATTAGTTCGTTTTTTACTTGTTTAAGCAATCTTTTGTTTTGTTCTATGTTGGATTTTAATTTTTAAAGGAAGCGGGTTTGTGTGTTATGTTGGAGTGGTTTGCGTTTCTGGTGGCAGGTGCTGCTTTAACTGACTGTTTAATTTAGGTCTGTTTGGATTGAGATAGACATTTCTATGTTTTTTTCTCCCGTTTCGACAAATAATTAAAGAAGGTGTTACCTTGTTTTTCCTTTATTTCCACTTTTCGGAGATGCCTACGGAAAATGCTGGATTTTGTCTTCATAATTTCTTTTACGATGCTTTTAGAGCAGGAAATTAAGTTAAAACTGTGGTATTTTTTGTAATTTTTCAAAAATAGGAACTAAAAATAGAAAAGGTGTTCTCAAACCAAATATGTCCGTAGTTCTGATAATATTTTTGTTCTGTTAAGCCGTTGTGTTACTGTTTTAGAATAGAAACTAAAAATACATTGATTGCTAGTTATAATGATATTTTAACGTGTTGCACTTTTAGGCCTATACTTATAGCAGACAAGTGCGTGATATACATTGTAGTTATAATTTGTATTGTAGCGTTTGAAGAGAGGAAAGTATATGAATGAATAGTTAGTCATATATTGATTAGTATTTTGTAGGCCTTCTTTGTGGTGTGTCTCAAGCTTTCCTAAATCTTGTTTGGGTATAATGCCAACTTCCATTGCAACCTCAGCTCAAATTTTCTTCTGTTCTGTGTTACTGTCAATGTTCGAATAGAAATACATTGTATGCTGAACCATTGAGGGAAAATGGCTTGAAAGTAATCTTAGACACATGTCGAATGTATATAAGTGACATCTTGGTTGGAACTGCAGGGCAGGTAATTAAAGGATGGGATGAAGGTATTAAAACAATGAAGAAAGGTGAAAATGCTATTTTTACCATCCCTCCTGAGCTAGCATATGGTGAATCTGGTTCCCCTCCAACGATACCTCCTAATGCTACACTCCAATTTGACGTTGAGCTACTTTCATGGACTAGTGTAAAGGACATATGCAAGGATGGTGGTATATTTAAAAAGATACTTACTGAGGGAGAGAAATGGGAGAACCCTAAGGATCCTGATGAAGTATTGGGTATATATGTCTAATTTAATTGAGTTTATGTGATGCTCGTGTTAATTACTTTAGTGTTAACTAATTATTGTGCTTATTGGTAATGCAGTTAAGTATGAAGCTCATCTGGAAGATGGAAAACTGGTAGGAAAGTCTGATGGAGTGGAGTTCACAGTCAGAGAGGGTCAGTGCATTCAAACTTTCTTAGCAGATTATTGTTTTGTTTTACTGAGTATCTGAAGTTAATGTTTCTACTTGATAGGTCATTATTGTCCTGCATTGTCAAAGGCTGTTAAAACCATGAAGAAGGGAGAGAAAGTGGTTTTGACAGTTAAGCCACAATGTAAGTTATCCGAGCACTACTGAATATTTTGGTGATTTAGCTATGACTGACAATCTTCATGATATTTTCTGTCTCTTTTTCCTGATTTGAAGTTTTTTTCATTTCTTTGTCCGGTCACAGATGGATTTGGTGAGAAGGGGAAGCCAGCACAAGGTGAGGAAGGTGCTGTTCCACCTAATGCATCATTGGAGATTACTCTTGAATTAGTTTCATGGAAAACTGTTTCGGAAGTAACTGATGACAAGAAGGTCATAAAGAAGATTCTTAAGGAAGGGGAAGGATATGAGCGTCCAAATGAGGGGGCCAGTGTGAAAGGTAATACTTATTTTCAATAATGACTATTGTCTATTGCCTATTGCTATATTTATTTATTTATGCATTTAATACATCATTGCTGACTATATCTGTCATTTTCTGTCTCAGTGAAACTAATTGGTAAGCTTGAAGATGGAACTGCCTTTTTGAGTAAGGGCCATGATGAAGAAGAGAAGCTGTTTGAATTCAAAACAGATGAGGGTAACTTGAAATCTGCTAGCGTCCTCAGTCCTCTACATCCGCTATATATTATATTTTTTTGGTCAGTAAAGTGATTGTTTGATGTGCGTAACAGAACAAGTTGTTGATGGACTTGATAGAGCTGTATTGACTATGAAGAAGGGTGAGGTTGCATTGTTGACCATTGCACCTGAGTATGCTTTTGGTTCATCGGAGTCTCAGCAGGAGTTGGCAGTGGTTCCTCCTAACTCGACTGTGTATTTTGAAGTTGAGCTAGTGTCATTTGAGAAAGTAAGTTAATAATAGTGTTCAATTGGTACTTTTGATTTTATTATTGTTTTAAAAAGAAATTCTGATATTAAATGACAAAGCGACCTTACAGCCTTAACTGCAATGTAATAAAGAACTGGTCAAGACTGGATAGAAAGCTTGATATGTCTACGTCTTAGTGTTTTACCCAAAACCAGAACGTTCTAATTGCCTTTTTGTTTTTTTTTTCTTTGTACCTGCCTTTTGAATCCAATTGAACCATTTTCCCTATCCAATTTGAGCATTGGGAGTTCATTTCTATCTAAGCTTTAGTTATTCTACAATATTGAGTTTTTTAGCTCACTATGAAATAAGAGTAGTGATCTGGAAGTCAGAATCTTATGATTTGTTGGCACTCCTTTTTACATTTGCACACTAGTTCATTTTCGTACACTGGATTATATATTTAAGCAGTTTTATCGCTAGTTATCTAGATCTGGTTTCTCTCGACAGGAGAAAGAGTCCTGGGATCTGAATACTGAAGAGAAACTTGAAGCTGCTGGTAAAAAGAAAGAAGAAGGAAATGTGTTGTTTAAAGCTGGTAAATATGTAAGAGCATCCAAAAGATATGAAAAGGTAATCTAAGATTGATTATACCTTTCTTCACCTTCTATATGTTAGATACACGTTGTGATGGTACTGAGAACTTATCGTAGGCTGTGAAGTACATAGAATATGATTCTGCCTTTGGCGAGGAGGAGAAAAAGCTGGCGAAGACCTTGAAGGTTGCCTGCAATCTGAACAATGCTGCTTGCAAGTTGAAGTTAAAAGACTATAAAGAAGCAGAAAAATTGTCTACCAAGGTACTATTATTCTATCATCCCTCCTTGGGAATTACTAACATAGCCTTTTACGTAAAAATAATGACTTTTGGCATGGATGGGTAGGTGTTAGACCTTGAGAGTACAAACGTTAAAGCCCTCTATAGAAGGGCCCAAGCATATATGCAGCTGGTTGACTTTGATTTGGCTGAACTTGACTTGAAGAAAGCTCTTGAGATTGACCCTAACAATAGGTATGTGCTCTGAATAGGCTACTGCTTTTTACCTTCATGCATTATTTGAAACTGAGATCAGTTACTTTGTATATGAGGAATTTATTTTTTATTTTGCCTTGCAATCTAATTGTTCTCTGCCCATGAACCAGGGATCTCAAATTGGAGTACAGGACTCTGAGGGAAAAGGTTAAAGAGAATAATAGAAAGGAGGCGAAATTTTATGGAAATATGATCAACAAATTGACAAAGATTGGTTCCTGATAGCAATGTAGGTATTTTTCATCATGGTTTTTATGGTATGTTCCATCTCTTTTGGATCAATTACCAAATTAGTTAAGCCTTTTTCTTGTTGATTTGATAAGCGTATATTTTGTCCTTGTGATGATATACTATTTTTTTGGCATGCAGAAACCAGCTACCAATAATGGTATTGAATCCGTGGATACTGACAACAAAATCTAAATGGAAAGAGTAGAAGGTTTTCTAGGTTTGATCTTCATGGTATGGTTTGTGCCCTAGGAATATTTGATGGATATTTATTTAGGATTTATTATCGAAAGTTGACATCATTGACTTAAATTATATGTTCCACAATTAAATGATTTGTACGATAACTACTTCGAAATGCAATTGAATGGGTGATGGTTTGGTGGGACAATTGTGTTTGCATTAGATGAAGAAAAACATTTAAAGTAAAAATTAGTTTGTGCATAATCGACTTTTTCAAAATTATCAGAAGTCAGATTTTTTTTCTTTTTTTTTTTCACATATATTATTGATTATTATAACAAATGATAATAACATGATTTTTTCTTTTTTCAAATAACACGATGAACAGTAAATGACCCTTTTTCCCGAAATAATCAGGAAGGAAATCACATGCCTGCTCGATTGGGCGTCAGTCTAAGACAGTAATGGCCACGATAAAAAGAATGTGTGGTAATTATGATTTTAATCCCCTCGTTTGTTGATTTTTGTTTTTGTAAGTCCTTTTTAAATCTTTTGACGATTCCTAGTTTCTTTTTTGGAGACTTGTTTCCTCTATTATTAAGTGGTAATGTGACGGATAAAAGTTGATATTAAAGTAGGCCATATATGTAAATGTTATTTTTTTTTAATTTTGATTTTTCTAGTATTGTTTTATGAACATAATTATACTGAGTTTCAAGTATAACATTTGTATGAATTTAGTTTCATAAGTTTAATTCTGTGAATTGAATCCTTCACATATTTAAATTTTAGTCTTTATAATTTTAATTGTATGAATTCAGTTATTTATGTGTCACAATTTTGTGATTCTAATCTTTAAACATTTTATTATAAGTACTAAAACAGTATCATACTATTAAATTTCAAGACTAAAGTAGTATATGTAAAGAGTTTAATTATAGTATGTTATGTAAAGCGTTTAATTGGGACGAGACTAAAATTGTATTCTCGTGATACTTATAGATTTGTTTGTCATAATTGAAACCTTATAGACAAAAATAGTATAGTTACATTATATTAAGAACCTCTATTTTCATATAGCCATAACCCAAAGTCACTTATAACATAGAAGTAGTACACATCTCCACGAGAATGGTTGAATAATGATGACTCCATGGTAATTTTGTACGACTCCCCTATGTTATATCATTAAATAAACCATGCCTTATAACTTGGAATGTAGTTATTACAGTCCAAAGCAGCTTGTTCATTAGAATCCCTTTCTATAATATTGTTTTCCAGCCACCCAAAACTATCCCATAGAGGAAAGGAGGAATATTCCATCCCTGGGTTAAAAATCTCATCACATTAGTATCTAACCATATAAGTGATAAAATGGGAAAATTACAAGACATTAAGATCAGTCAAATATTTTTTTCAATACTAAAAACAAATTTATATAAAAAAACAAAATCAATCCTAAAGTATATATAAAAAAATTACAACATAGGAGTTTTTAATATAATTACTTTTACAATTAGAATATATATATATATATATATATATATATATATATATATATATATATATGTATGTATATATATATATGTATGTATATATGTATATATATGTATGTATATATGTATATGTATGTATGTATGTATATATATGTATGTATGTATATAATTTTTGAAGGGAGTGTTAAGCATTTGAAATGTGTAGAGATACAAACTTAATAAAAAAAACTGAAAGTCCTTGTTAGATGAATAAGAATATAATAATTTTTTTTGTAATTTGATTTATTTGGTTTTCTTTATTGATAAAAGTTAAAACAAATGGGAACTCTTAAAAGACAAATTATCTTTGGAGTGTATTTCTAATATAATCTCTTGGTTGCTATGACAATAACAATCATTTTAAGAACATAATCCGTGATAAAAGATAAAGATTAATATATAATACCGGATATTAAATTTGACTTTTTTTTACGTGATCTTTTTATTTTTTATTTTCTTCAATAGCATTTTTTATTCTTTAATTTTTGAAATAGTATTATTTTATTTTCTGTAATAGTATTTTTTTAATAGTTATTAAAAATTGTAATTATTAGTTTATTAAAATTAAGATAAAAAATAATATAAAAATAATTAAATTCAATTTTTTTTAAAAGAAGAATGCAAAGAAAATAAAATGAAATATTTTAAAGGTTTTATAGCTAATTAATTATAATAGGAAAAAATGATAAATTATTTTATTTTATATTTTATAATAAATTTAAATTTGGCATAATAAATTATATTAAAATAAATTATAATAATTTGTGACTGTATTTTTATATTAAAATTGATATTGAAAGAAAAAAATTATAATAAATTATAAAATTGTTATTTGAAATAAAATTTGTAATATTTAATTTGTTAAAAAAATATCTAAATAATTAATGGCAAAAATCAAATAAAATTTTGATAAAGATAAAATTTGATTTTTGATAAAGATAAATTTTGATTTTTTTGATAAGGATATAATTTGGTTTTTGATAGAGATAAAATTTGATATTTTATTAAAGATATTATTTGAATTTTTTATAAAAATAAAATTTTATTTTCGATAAGGATGTAATTGATTTTTTGATAAAGATAAAATTTGAGTTTTAATAAAGATAAAATTTATGTTTCATTTCACACAAAGTATTCGTGTATCATTAACTAAATTATTTAGTGAATATATGATTGTCAATTTATTTTCCATTGCATCATTTCAATAATTAACAATTTTTAAGTAATAAACATAATATTTAAAAACAATTCAAAAATAAATTAAAATTTATTTAAATTTTTTAAATCATTTAATTAATATTTATTTACAAAAATGCTTCAACAATTTTATTTTATTTTTGCTATTAATTATTTAGATATATTTTTAACAAATGAAAAATATAAACTTTAATTCAAATAACAATTTTATAATTTATTATAATTTTTTCTTTCAATATCAATTTTAATACAAAAATATAACTAATAAATTATTATAATAAAATACAATCACAAAATCATAAAAGAGAAATAAAAAAATAAAACAAATAATAATCATAATTAATATACTGACTATATAAAAAATAAATAAAAGAGTGTTATTTCGCTGTTAAAAAAAAAGTGTTATTTCAAGAATTAAAAAAATAAAGACGTCTACTGAAAAAATAAAAAATAAATAGGTGTTAGTGAAGTAAAAAAGCAACAAAAAAGTGTTATTTCAATGTAAAAAATAAAAATAAACAAAAATAAAATAAAAGAGTGCTATTTCATGAATTAAAAAAGAAAAGTGTTGAGGAAAAAAAAAATAAAGAGTTTTATTAAAAAAAATTAAAAATAAAAAATGCTAGTGAGATAAAAAGGTCTATTAAAGTAAGGGAAAATAATACTTTGATTTGCATACTTAATAATTTTATTTTTTTTATAAATGATCTTACTACTTTCACATGTAGCTAGCTTTGTTAAAAATAAATTTATTATCTATAAAAAAACTTTTAATTTATGATGATTTATATACCTAATAAAAAGCAAATAAATATTAAAATTATATTAGTGTAGTTATAAGTTGTATATCTCATCAATTACTGATTTTTGTCTAATGATTTGAATTATATATATATAGATAGATATAACTTAGACCTAAAGATTAAAGTATACCTAACTTTTATTAGAGTAATCGAGGATTTAGGATTTAAAATTTATTTATTAAAGAAGTACGCTAACACGTCATTTTCATAGTAATAATTTAAACAATTAATAAATTTGTAAATACGTTAAAATATAAGATTAATGATAATACTAAATATCTTATTATCTATCATTTAAGTTATTTAAGATTTAACATTAACATGAAAATAAAATAAATAACTTATTTGTAATGGTCCATTTATTAAATTAGTGTAAGAGTGAGTTTTCCACTCATCATTAAAATCTAACTAATTAAAATATTAAAAACTAACTAATTATAGATGATCTAAACTTTTACATCCTTCTAATTAAAGAAAACTCATATTCAATTTAAAATTATTGCATGAATACTTTCACAAAATAATTAAATAATTTACTTTTACAAAATTTTTCACAAATTTAAACAAAACATAAATCATATTAATTAAATTTTATTTTTTTTTCAAGTTTTATGTATTTCACTAAATTTATACTTTCACAATTTACATAAATTTTTTCATACAATTATCAAATATAACAATTTAACATTCATACATCACATAGTATAATCACACTTATTGGTATTCACAATATTATTGACTCACTGGATCATCATGAATTTTTATGTCACGTTAATAGCTGTGATTGATTATACACATCCACATATATAAGGTGTGACAACACAATCTCTTTCACTAGAAATATGGAAAAGAATATGAATTTTAACCAATCATACATAACCATTAAAAAACAATGTTAAGTAGAATTATCTATAATCTTTCATATTTAAGTATATCTCTAACTATTTACACTCCTCATGAATAGATCGTCGATAACATAAAATTCAAAGAACTTGAAAAATGGCTAGTTTAAGTAACTCACATCAATAAACTTTTCCAAACAAGTATTTCTTTATTTTAGGATGCGTTTATTTCCACGACCGAAAAGTTCGGCATCAACGAAATGTGTTGAAAGTTCACCATTTGAGAGATAAAAAATAATTAAAAAGCGAATATCAATGTCAATAGTATTTCGCTAAAGAAGAAGATTTGCAGAGGAATCTAAACTTTTATAATATTTTTTAATATATTTAATTTATTACATAATATAACAACAAATATTTTTTAATATAATAAGTTATTACCTTATATATATATATATATATATATTAATTTATTAAATAATATAACAATAAATAATATTTAAAAATAAAAATAAATTTTATATAAATTTTATAACAAAAATGTTATATAATATTATTAGTAAAATAATTAATAATAATATAAATATTTAAAATGCAAATAAATTATATCATAATAACTTTTTATTATGAAATAATAATTACATTTAAATTTATTATTAACATTATTTAAAGTTTTAATTTTATATTTTAAAATATTAATCTTTTTAATCAATAAATTAATATATTTTATATTAAATTAAATTTATTTTAAAAAATTATTAATTTAATATTTTCATAAATTTTTTAAAATATTAGTAATTACATTAAATAAATAAATTAAATTTTATTTTTAATTTTAAGAATAAATTTTTAGTTTTATAATTTATTATATTAAAATATTATTATATCTATCACATCATTAACAAACTTTCACAAACTTTACACTTAAATCTTATCATCTTTCCTTTAATCCAAACAACCAAACTTTCCACACACTTTCATCTCAAATCATCTCCAATCCCCTCCCTCAAATCCACTCTCTAATTCAAACACACCGTTAGGGTGCGTTTGTATCTAACGATGGAAAGTTTTTAAAAGAGAAAGGCGAAGAAAGTACGAAAAACGAAAAAAAAATTCACGAAAAACAAGAAAAAATTCACCCTCAAACTTTCTTCGCTCTTTAGAAAAAATTTGCAACGAAAGTTGATTTTTTATTTTATAAAATAATAAATAAAATCAAAATAATTATTAAAATAAATTATTAAAAATATTTTTAAACTAAAAATAAAATTATAAATAATAATTATAATAATAAAAATTATAAAATTATAAAGAAAAATATAATAATAAATAATAGTTAAAAATATAAATATTAAATATTATATAAATTTTTTAATAAAAATATTATATAATAATAACATTATTATTAAAATAATTAATAATATAAAAAATTATTATTCAATAAAGGTGAGTATTTAAATAAAAAATAATAAGATGATAACTTTTATTTTATAATATTAAAATTTAATATTAAAATTATTTTAAAATTTTTAATTTTATATTTTAAAAAAATTAATCAATCTTAATTAATAAATTAATGTATTTTATAATAAATTAAATTTTATTTTAAAAATAATTACGTAATTTAATATATTTATAATTTTTAAAAATATTATTAATTATATTAAATAAGTTAATTATAATCTTTTTTTTAATTATAAAAATAAATTTATAATTTTAATATTAAAAAAATATTAAAATATTTATTATACATATTACATGATTGACAAATTTTCCATTCAAATCTTACCATTTTTCCCTTAATTCGAACAACCAAACTTTCCATACACTTTCATCTCAAATCATCTCAAATCCACTCTCCAATCCAAACACACCCTTAGTGTTATCATAATCTTAATCACAAATACATGATCACAAACAATTACCGGTTATAGTTTTCTTGCAATATAGTTAATCATATTCCATCTTTTCCCAATATTTGAAGTTACAATTTCCATGAAATTTTGGTATTACATATTTGAATATTTTCTAATTTAAAAAATAACCAAGAAACATATTGTGATTACTGTATATATTTATTATATACATTTTTATTTAATAATATTTTATAAGATATGATGGGTTATATTTGGTAGGTACTGATTGTATTAGCGAATCTTGAACAGATTTGAATTTGTAGTAGAAAGTTTAAGAAAACATTGGTGTATATATTTTAATCTTCTGAGAAATAAAGGAGTGAGATATTTTGTCATGGTATCAGAGTCATACCCATATACACCCAACATATTGAATCATGGCAAAAGAAACCCAATGATGACACTCATCAACAAAAAATTATCTCATCTTATGACATAACCACTCTTGACAATCCTAGTTACTTGATTACGCAGGTACAATTGAAGGGTCACCAACTGAGAAGATGACCGGTAGGAAAGTATCATGGATAATAAACACAGGAGCCTCGAACCACATGACAGGAAATTTGAGTGATTTACATAACTTACGAGTTATATCTCTATGTCCTGTTGGTTTACCAAATGAGAGCAATATTGTGGCTACTATGGAGGGATCCGTTATTTTTGGCAGTGATTTTATCTTTGAGAATGTTTTATATGTGCTTGGATTACCTTGCAATTTAATTTATGTGTCATAACTTATAGATTATTCCAATTGTACTATTTAGTTCACCCATAACATGTGCGTAATATAGGACCGTACTTCAAGGATGATGATTGGTGAGGGTGAACGTCGGGATGAACTCTATTATTTCAATGAGATATCGCACATTACGAATTTGAATTTGAAAGTTGACAAAGGGGTGTCTTTGGATCTTTGGCATCAATGATTGGGGCATCCGTCTATGCAAGTTACCAAGATAGTTTCATGTATAAACTTTAAGAAAAGTACTGAAAATTTAAATAAATGTTGTGATGTTTGTCAAAGAGCAAAACAAGCGAAAAATAAATTTGTCGTTAGTGATTTTAGAGCATCTGATGCTTTTGAATTAGTACACTGTGATTTATGAGGTCCCTATAGAAATGTTTCTTCATGTGGAGCATACCATTTCTTGACTATTGTTGATGATTAGTCTAGAGCTGTGTGAATTTATTTGTTGATTGATAAGAAAGAGGTGTCAAGTACTTTGAAAATGTTTTTCTCCATTGTAGAGAGTCAGTTTAATAAATAAGTGAAAATTATAAAGACCGACAACATAACAAAATTTACTTGCATGAAAAATTATTTTCTTGAAAATGGAATAATTTTTCAAACATCTTGTATGGGAACACCACAACAAAATGGGTGTGTTGAACGTAAGCATCAACATATATTAAATGTTGTTGGAGATCTCACATCGACTTGAGATGAGGTCTTTCAATAGTTTATAAGTGGGTGCAAACCTCACCTTACAAGCCGGTTTTGTAAGGTTGAGTTAGGCTTAAAGTCTACTTCTTGATATGGTATCAGAGTCTATCTTAGCAAGGTTGTTGGGCCTATCGAGTCACCCGCTATCGGGTCGTTATCGGACCACCGTTACATAAAAGTTTCACGCTCGAGTTGAGGAGTCTTGGTGTGAGGAGGGTGTGTTGGAGATCCCACATCGACTAGAGATGAGGCCTTTCAATAATTTATAAGTGGGTGCAAACCTCACCTTACAAGTTGTTAATTTGTGAGGATGAGTTAGGCTTAAATTCCACTTCTTGAGATTGTTGGAGATCCCAGATTGACTAGAAATGAGGTCTTTCAATAGTTTATAAGTGGGTGTAAACATCACCTTACAAGCCGGTTTGTAAGGTTGAGATAGGCTTAAATTCCACTTCTTGATATGGTTTCAGAGCCTATCCTAACAAGCTTATTGGGCCAATCGGGCCACCCGCTATCGGGCCACCCGCTATCGGACCATCCTTACATATAAGTTTCATGCTCGAGTTGAGGAGTTTCAATGTGAGGGAGGTGTGTTGGAGATCCCACATCGACCAGAGACGAGGTCTTTCAATAGTTTATAAGTGGGTGCAAACCTCACTTACAAAAAAAGGATATCCATATGGGAAAAAAGGATGATGTTTGTATGATACAGAAACCAATGAATTTTTTGTCTCACGAGAAGTCAAGTTCTCAAAAATAAATTTTCCTTTTGCTTATCTTCCTAAAGAAGACTTACTTACAATTTCTGGTTTAGGCGGGTTTGATGTTGATTTGGAGGAGTTTGATGACTTAAAAAAAAAAAAAGATGGAGCAAGACATGACGATCATACTGTGGCTGATGCAATACCAGTGCAACATGAAATTGATGTTATTTCGCCAATAAATAATACTTCTGTACAAGAACCAAATGAGCAAGATGATCAAGAATTTCATGAGGAATTGTTGAGTCGAGGTCACATATAGAAAATACCATCAATTTTGTTGCATGACTATGTCACTCATACAATACGAAAATTGAGTTCATTCCCACTGACACCTAAACCTCAACATCCCTCTAGTAATTCCTATCCTATTGCATACTATGTGAATTGTAATAATTTTTCTCTGTGACATAGAATGTTTCTTGCAACAATACATGTAGACCGTGAACCTGTGACGTATTCTGAGGCAGTAAAAGATGAGCGATGGCAAGATGCAATGAAACGTGAGATGCAGACATTGAAAAAAAATGATACGTGAGTGATAGATGACCTACCACTAAACAAGAAGGCACTAGGTTGGAAGTGGGTCTACAAAATCAAGTATCACTCTGATGACACAATGGAAAGATTCAAAGCTAGGCTTGTAATGTTTGGGAATCACCAAGTTGCAGTGATTGACTACACTAATACCTTTGCTTCAGTTGCTAAGATGACTACAGTGCGAGTATTTCTTGCAGTAGCTGCTGCAAAGAATTGGGAGGTTCATCAAATGGACGTCCACACGCCTTTCTTCATGGTCTTCAAGAGGAAGTTTATATGAAGTTGTTGCCTGGTTTCCAAGTCTCGGTTCCCGAGAAGGTGTGTAAATTGAAAAAGTCACTCTATGGGCTTAAGCAAGCTTCTCGGTGTTGGTTTGCTAAACTCTTAGTTGCATTGAAGGGATATGGGTTCAAATTATTCTTTATTCTCCACGAACAATGGTAACATTAACCTTAGTGTGCTTGTATATGTTGATGATCTAATTGTTATAGGGAATGACACTACAACTATCTAGAGACTTAAAGCCTATTTGAGTGCTTATTTTTATATGAAAAATTTAGAGATCTTAAAGTATTTCTTTGATGTTGAAATCGTGTGAAATCCATATAAATTTTACTAGTTAATATTTTCATTGATATCCGTGTAAAAAATATTATTTTATTAAATGATAACATTATACATTTTTTTTAAATTTTTTTCTTAATTTATAAAATATAATTATTATGAACTAAAATTAATTATTATTTTATTATTATATAATATTTTATTAAATAAAATTAGTTTCAAATGAATGTAATTTATAATCGGTGATGTTGAAAATAAAATTTATTTTATTTTCACCGTTCTCTCCGTTACAACATTTTATAACATAACATTTTTGTTTGTCTTGCTTCATTTTCCTCTCTTCATCTCATACTCGTTTTGTCGTAGTGAGAGGTTTTACGTATTTTTTTTTTCTCTATAAACATTGTGCTGCGTTTTCTAAATACGTAGCACCACTCCATTTTTTTTCTCCTCTCTCATGGTCCTCAATATAATTTTACTTCTCTCACTTTCTTTGTTATTCTCTATTCTCTGTTTTGACATCACGTTCTTTTAAATAATATTAATAAAATCAATTATTATTAACATGATTTTATTATTAAAAATTATAAAAAAATATATTTAAATTATTTTTAAACGAAGTTTTTAAAATTTTTAAATAAGACCATGTATTAATCAACTTCCAAATCAAAATTGAAAAAACCAAAAATTTATGTTTAAAATCCTTTTTCTACTTTCTTCATTGAGAGTTAAAAGAAAAGAAAATTCATCTCTAAAATCAATTTTTCATTTTTCCTTACCGACACCAATATTAAACTGAATCATACTTGTATATAACATTATTCTTTTATATATATATATATATATATATATATATATATATATTTAAAATATTAAATATTGTTACTGTTTTTTTTAATTAGATATCTTCTGTCGAGAAGATTCATGATAGAGTTCATTTGTCTACGTAGATTAAATATCCTTTCTCGAGAATATTCATAATAGAATTCATTTATCATTTATTTATATGGATGATTGTCTTTGATTATATTATACTGATTTCTTTATAACCTAATTAACAATAATTTTTTCTAAGTCATGTAGACAGTAATAGATTCTTGATTCTTGGTTACTATGTAATTAACTCTTTTTGGCTTAGTTTTTAATATGTCCAGCTTGACAGATTAACTATTACTTAACATCTTGGAATTATCAATATGAAAAGAAATTTAATTTTATATTTATTTATACTTTGGGTAACCAACAAATAGTCTCTTATATCCCTTTAATTCAAACATGTAAATGACTTGTTCTGAATATAGATAGATAGGTAGAAAAAGGACGAATGTGATTTATACTGATAACCCGGAATGAGTGGTTCCAGAAGTATGTTTATCAAAGACAGAACGTGCTAGAAATGGCACGAGGGATATCAATAAGAAGAAAGTTTCACATGTAGGACACGTGTAAACCAAGTTTGGCAAGCTATTCACAAGAGATGATGGAGAGTAGGACAAGGACAAGACGGTGTACCAGATTCAGCCTGGAGGTGCATGTTATACGTGGTTTCAGCTTGTGAATTGCATGCAAAGATGTTGCCACGTAGCATGTGACGATGACATTTGGTGTTGTGTGTTGGGACATGTATAAAAGGCTGCATATGTGTGACACTCTCAAAGCATATTTTGAGTGAGTGAGAGAAAATGAGTAACACTGGTGGAGAAGGAGTTAGAGGGGTGCTAGCCTGTGATGACAGGTGTGGCTGCACAGTTCCATGCCCTGGTGGTTCTTCTTGCAGGTCTCTTTCATAATCAAATAACTTCCGTTTTCAATGCTTTTAGATGCAGAATTCTTCTGATATCAAACAGTGTCTTCTGCTGTTGAGAAATCATCATACTCTTGACGTTTTTTTTGTAAATATTAACAATTCATGATCCTTCAGAAATTTTGTTTCTGATGTTGAGATTGATGATGCAGGTGCAGGAGTGCTGGGACTACTGCGGGAGGGGGTGATCACATGACATGCACGTGTGGAGAGCACTGTGGATGCAATCCATGCTCATGTCCCAAAACTCCAGCTGCTGGAAGTGGATGCAGGTGTGGTGCAGAATGCGCATGCGTCTCTTGCCGCACCTAATTAGTATCAAAATTTAAGGCATATATAATTAGCCTAGTTCAATGCCTTAATAGGTGATGCCTTAACAGGGGGTTTCTACTATTAGGTATATCTACAAAAATAATAGGTAGTTGGTTGTTTAGTTAACTTATATGTAGTTCGAGTACTATATGTTAAGGGTTTTTCCTTATGGAATCAATCAGAGAGAAATGCATCTTGTCATAATAATGTCTTTATTATAAAATAAAAGTTTAAAATAACTATATTGACAGATTAACAGATCTTCACATGAATCAAATTTGTACAAATACATGATTGCTGAAAATCTTTAAAATGATATACAAATTTAATAATTTTACTTTAATTTAAAATTTGGATTAAAATTATGATGTTCTATAATAATATAAAATTTTAAAAATATATTATTAAATTTTTATGCAGTGTACTAATATTTCATTTGCTTAATATTAAATATATATATATATATATATATATATATATATATATATATATATTTTTTGGATTTATTAAGATCACAGGAAGCTTTATAAAGTGGTGCAGATTTATCCCTAAAATTACAATAGGTAAAAGGTTTATAAAGTGGTAAGGTTTATAAAGTGGTGCAGATTTAACCCTAAAATTACAATAGGCAAAATTACAGCAGATTTAACCCTAAAATTACAATAGGCAAAAATTACAATAGGCAAGTGCAATTTCAATTTCAGAAGTAAAGATTTATCCCTAAAATTACAATAGGCAAAATTACTAAAGATTTATCCCTAAGATTACAATAGGCAAAATTACAGGTAATTTCAGATAGGTAAAGATTTATCTTTAGGCAAAATTACAGGTAATTTCAGAATTACAATATTTATCCCTAAAATTACAATAGGCAAAATTACAGGTAATTTTTATTTACAGGTAAGTGGTGTAATTTCAGAATAGGCAAAATTACAAGGTAAGTGGTGTAATTTCAGAATAGTAGTGTAATTTTAGATTTTTATTTTAATAGATAATTGTATCGTGTAATTTCACATAAGTAGTGTAATTTTAGAAATTTCAGATAAGTAGTGTAATTTTAGATTTTCATTTCAGATTTTAATAGTTTCATTTCAGATTTTAATAGATAATCGTATCGTGTAATTTCAGATAAGTAGTGTAATTTAAGATTTTTTTTTCAGATTTTAATAGTTTCATTTCAGATTTTAATTAGATAATCGTATCGTGTAGATAAGTAGTGTAATTTTAGATTTTCATTTCAGATGTAATTTTAGATTTTCTTTTCAGATTTTAATAGTTTCATTTCAGATTTTAATTAGATAATCGTATAGTGTAGATAAGTAGTGTAATTTTAGATTTTCATTTCAGTAATTTTAGATTTTCATTTCAGATTTTAATAGATAAGTTATCGTGTAATTTCAGATAAGTAGTGTAATTTTAGATTTTTATTTCAGATTTTTTTCAGATAATTAGTGTAATTTCAAATATTTCCTGTAATTTTAAATATCTAGATAAATCGTGTAATTTCAAATATTTTAAATCATTTCAGATTTTCAGATAAATTGTGTAATTTTAATTTTAAATATTTCAAATCATCAGATAAATAGTGTAATTTCAAATATTTTAAATCATTTCAGATTTTCAGATAAATCGTGTAATTTTAAATATTTTAAATCATTTTAGATTTTCAAATAAGTCGTGTAATTTCAGAATTTTTACATAAAGTCGTGTAATTTTAGAATTTTTACCCGTGTTGAGTCAAATTAAGCCGCAGGCTCCATTCCTGGTGGTGCTCTTTCGTCAATTTAAACTCTTTCGTCAATTCCTTTAAATTTCAGCCTTGCGACCATACTCCCCCGGAACCCAAAGACTTTGATTTCTCAAAATCTTGTAATTTCATATAAGTCGTTCAATTTCAGAATTACAAAATTTTCACATTTCAGATTTTCAGATAAATCGTGTAATTTTAAATATTTTAAATCATTTTAGATTTTCAGATAAGTCGTGTAATTTCAAATAAGTCGTGTAATTTTAGAATTTTTATATAAAGTCGTGTAATTTTAGAATTTTTACCCGTGTTGAGTCAAATTAAGCCGCAGGCTCCACTCCTGGTGATGCCCTTCCGTCAATTCCTTTAAGTTTCAGCCTTGCGACCATACTCCCCCGGAACCCAAAGACTTTGATTTCTCAAAGTCTTGTAATTTCATATAAGTCGTTCAATTTCAGAATTACAAAATTTTCACATTTCAGAATTTTCACTCAGAAATTTTAGAATTTTTACATAAGTAGTGTAATTTATGTCATATAAGTCGTTATTTGTGTCATTTCAGATAGGTCGTGCAATTTCAGAATTACAAAATTTTTACATAAGTCGTGTAATTTCAGATAAGTTCGTGTAATTTCAGAATTACAATAGGTAAGTCGTGCGATTGTGTTGTAATTACAATAGGTAAGTCATGCGATTGTGTGATAATCGCATGATCCAAACGTACATAACATACAAAATTACAATAGGTAAGTCTTGCGATTGTGTTATAAGTCGTGTGATTGTGCGATCCAAACGTAAAAGATAAGTCAGAATTACAATAGGTAAGTCGTGCGATTGTGCGATCCAAACGTAAAAGATAAGTCAAAGTCAAAGATCCAAACGTAAAAGATAAGTCAAGATTGTGTTGTAAGTCGTGCGATTGTGCGATCTAAATTTAAAAGATAAGTCAGAATTACAATAGGTAAGTCGTGCGATTGTGCGATCTAAATTTAAAAGATAAGTCAGAATTACAATAGGTAAGTCGTGCGATTGTGCGATCCAAACGTAAAAGATAAGTCAAAGTCAAAGATAATGCAATTTCAGAAATTTCAGAATTACTTTCAGGTCTAAGATAATGCAATTTCAAAAATTTCAGAATTACTTTTAAAAATTTCAAATTTCAGAATGAGAAAGTCAAAATTTCAGAGAAATTTCAGAATTACAATAGGTAAGTCGTGAGAAAGTCAAAGTCAAAGATAACACAATTTCATAAATTTTAGAATTACTTTCAGAAATTTCAGAATTCTAATAGATAAGTCATGAGAAAGATAAGTCGTGTAATTTCAGAAATTTCAAAATTACTTTCAGATATTTCAGAATTACGATAGATAAGTGTGAGAAAAAGAAGTCGTGCTTAGGAAATTTTCAGAATTATAATAAGTAAGTCGTCAGAAAAAGAAGTTGTGCTTAGGAAACTTTTTTGTTGCTATTTTTCAGAAATTTTTTTATTGTTGTTTTTCGGAATTATAATAGATAAGTCGTGAAAAAAAGAAATTATGCTTAGGAAACTTTTTTGTTGTTGTTTAGGAATTTTTTTTTTCTATTTTTTCTTTTACGTACAAGTCGTGCTTATTAGACGAAACACAATTTTTTTTGGAAAAGCACAACTTAGAAGAACGAAGCACAATTTTTTATTAGACGAAGCACAATTTTTTTTAGAAAAGCACAACTTAGAAGAACGATTTGTACTTTATTATATATATTATTATATGAGAAAACATAACTTTTGTGTTAATTGTTTTTGAAAAACGAAACTTGTATATTAACTTTATTATATATATTATTCTATGAAAATATATGAAATTTATCAAATTATATATATTATTTTATTTATAAAATTATATATATATATAATTTATTAAATTATATTTATTATTCTGTTTATCAATTTTAAAATTTGATTTTAAAAAATTATTTGATATTGATATTTATCAAAATAAAATAAATAAAATAAATATAAAAAAGTTGAATATTTAATTAGAAAAAGTTTTAGAAGGATATATTTTGAAAAATATGTGATTAATTTGACGTATTTATAAAATAACATAATACATTATATATTTATAAAATAACATAATATCATGTATTTATAAAAAATAACATAATATGAATGAATTTCATTATTCTCTTTAGTTTAATATATTTTAGTAAATTTTAGTTTTCATTATTCTCTTTTTAGTTTAATATATTTTAGTAAATTTTAGTGAAACTGAATTCATTAAGAAGGCAAGATTATTTAATTTTTTAAAATAGAATTTGGCATGAACAATATTGTTTAATTTTTTAAAATAGAATTTGGCATGAAGTAAAAATGTCAAGATTTAATACTTGTGAATAATTTTTTAAAATAGAATTTGGCATGAATACATATTGTGAATAATTTTTTAAAATAGAATTTGGCATGAAGTGAAAATGTGAATAAAATTAGAAAAAGTGAAAATATGAATAAAATTATAAAACGAGCATGGAAGAAAAATACTATTTATGAGATTCAATGTCACATGGTGGCTTTCGTCGTTGTCTTCATCGTTTTCATGGTGTATTTCGACGTTGTCTTCATCTTTTTCTATGTAGACTATGTTCTGTTGATGGATCAGATGGTAGGGTAAGTGGTAGTCTAGCTTCATTATCACCATGTCATCATCATCATTCCCACTTGTATTATCTAATCTTTGAGAAGACATTGTTAGTCGATAACAATCCATGGATAGTATTGGATTGTATGCAGAGAGTGGGCTCGTGGAAGAAGTCCCAAATATATTGTGTGGTGGAGTGTGAAACCAATTTGGATGTTATGGGAACATGTTAAAAATGGAAGCAACTTCGTGTTAATATGAAGATAGACCAGTCATGTTGTTTATGTTACCCATGTATCTGAACATCAGAGGTGGTTGAAAATTAAAATTGGCAACATTTGGAACTTGAAATTGTTGTGCACTAGAAAATGATCCAATATGTTGGTAGTGCGGTTGCGGTTGACTTCTTTGTTGAGGCTAAGGAAATGTGCCATACTGTGGCAAACATTAATTGTGAAAATTAATTGCAATATGCTACATAATAGGAAGTGAACTTATTTCTTCATCAGACATTGATACTTGTTGAGGGGTTCTATGCCGTATAGTACGTGAGATGTACTATTGCATATATGGTGCAATGTCACGCAAATGACCGTTTCTACCAAACTGTTGTCCTTGAATTAGGCGGGTTTGTCGATTATTCCACATGGCGATCCACTTTTGATGATAGTGGGGTCAATTTCTATTTGTCCTTCCTCGCATATCATATTTACGAACATCATCTAAGTTTAACGGGTCAACAGGAATAGGTTGGCGTAACCCAAGCTGCCTCATCACCCTATCTACTTGATAGAACTCAACTGTAGAGAAACAAATGAGATGAACAATAGCGCGACTAACATCAGGGACGTTAATGGTAATCAAACAACTAATGTGATGTGCCTTATAAAGAGTCCACAAGAACTGAAAAAAATATGTTGTTAGCATGAGCATGACAAGAAACATATATGTACAATTATGGTATAGTAGAAATTAAGAATAACCTCCTTTGGTTTCAGATGATCAAATGTGTTCCATAAAAGATGAAGCGCGTATGTAGGCATGCTTGTCCTTTGAGCTGGATGAGACCACGAATAATTAATTTAAAAAAAAATAAATATAAATCAAATTTATAATACATTGTGAAGGGCATAAAAAATAACCTCGTAACCAATGGAAAGCTATGCTATACTTCAATGTCTTCATCACTAAGTGAGTCAACAACGGGGTTAATAGAGGTAATTCGATACCATGCCCATGATTATAAGAGCAACGTACAACCTCCCGGAAATAGGAATGATTAATTTAGATAATGAAATGATGGATTTACCATGCATACGTGTATGTAACAAAGAGAGACACAATTACCAAAAGAGATAGATGAGTTGTTTGAGACCAACCAGTGATTATGAATGTACAACCATTATAGATTAAACTTGCATCATCAACAGAACAAAGAAAGGGGTCTCGTCTCCCAAAAGCAAAAAAATCTAATTGACGTCTTTTATAAGTCCTATAAATCATAACTTGGCATAAAAGTTATATACATTCAAACCTAAAAACACTTATATTTACTATGTAAAATTGAGTTTTTGCATGCAACTTCGAGGTTATATTGTTCTGATAGTGAATAAATGTATGGTAGCATAACGTTTAAGCAGTTTAACATTAGTGTAAGTCATAGTTTAACCAAATAATTCATCATCTCACTAAATCCTAAACATTTGAAATTTATAAAAACAAAGATATAGATATTAGGTAAAACTTACACAGGATGATGATGGACAAGTGAAACTAGGCAATGGTAGAAAGAACGAACCGAAGGCAATCTGATCTTTACGGCTTACACGCAATCTGAAGCTCTTCAAAATTTTTAGCAATATAGAAAAATGCAAGTGAAGTGAAATGAGATATAACATTGTTGGTATGGGAAATAAATAATGACTCATTCCCAGCTATGAGTAGTTTGATAAGTGAATTGTCATTCAATGTCCAAAGACTGCAATAAACAAAGCCACTAACCCCAGTTTTTGACTCATTCGATCCGTGAGCATTTTAAAAAGAAGTCGTTTACACCCTGACAACTTCTACACAATGCCTCACATCAGCACTGGTCAAAAGCCGTCCAAGCCCTGGCGACTTCTACACAATGCCTCCCATCAGCACTGGTCAAAAGTGTGGTCAAACACTTATAAGTCAGGGTCACACCTTCAGTCACGTGTGCTATAGGTTCTGAAGTGCTTTAGGTTGTACAAATTTATTAATTATAAAGATTCATATTCAAAATTATTGCAATCAAGTAAAACAAGACCTACTGTGTTAAGCCATCAAATCAAATACGGCATCAAATCAAATACGGCTATATAAGATTGTTTGTTTATATAGTAGACTTCAACTTCTTAAAGAGAAGACATTCAACTGGAGAAGGGGAATACAATCTTTCTGAAATTGTAGCACATCAACTTTCGATGTTAGTATTTTCTATTTTTTAAAATTGTTATAAGATTATACAATTTCAAACTGAAAACTTAATATTTATTTGTGTGGCAATAGTTACATGTTGTATATTTATTAACATTAATTAACGTTAATAGCGTTTTTTTTTTGTTGCTAGATTGAAATATTGTCGAATTTATTTTTAAGTAAAAGAAAGGTTAAATCATTATTATATCATCAATCCATTATAAATTTTAATTTTCAATGAATCAATACTTAATCATTATATATTTAAATTTCATAAATCAGTACTTAATTATATATATATATATATATATATATATATATATATATATATATATATATATATATATATATATATATAATATTGACTGGAGAAAGATACACTGTAGGTAACCTCAATACATGTTCCTAACTTTGCCTTCCTAGAATATACCATTAGTAGTCTTTATATTAGAGAGGTATAGGTATTATAAAATATCATTTTTGTGGTTAATTTTTATTAATTATTCATGCTAATTATGACATATAATTTTTATTCATTATGCATGCTAATTAGGAGATATAATTTTTTTAGTTTTATTAATTATGTATGTTATTACGAGATATAACTTCTTTTGTTAAGTATACGTACATACAAATATTATATTTTTGTTATCTTTTATTATGATTTCATGAATTACAGATGGATAATTATAATTTTGGATAAAGTTCTGGTTGACATGAACAACAACTTAATATTCCGGACATGCTTCATAACTTTAGTGAAGATGATGGAGACTACAAGCCTATTTTCGATGAAGAACAACATTTTGTACCTACTTTCTCTTGTCATATTCAATGTGATCTATTTGAATGCATGTCTTTTGTTTCAAAGGAGGCAGTTATGATGAACATTAAGCAACACGATATTGAATAGGGGTATACATTTGTTGTTGTTGAATCTAAGTCTGACCGAATATATAGCAAAGTGCACTAATTATGGTAATGGTTGTTAATGGAGGATTAGAGCTGCTTTCAGCAAAGTCCGACAACGTTGGGAGATTAAAAAGATTGAAGCACCTCACACATGCTTCTCAACCATTATCTCCCAAGATCACCATAATCTAGATTCTAGCCAAATTCTACAATTGTGCCACATTCGGTTAAAACAAATCCTTCGATTCCCATCAAAAGTTTAATAGGTGAGATCAAAAGTCGGCATGATTATTCAATTACATATAGAAAAGCATGGCTCGCTAAACAGAAGGCTTTGGCCATGGAGTTTGGCGACTGGGAAAACTCCTATAACGAACTTCCGAGATGGCTACAAGCTAACAAGAAAGTCTTACCGGAACCATTGTACAATATGGTGCTTCTCCTTATGTCATGGACGATGTGTGAGACCTCTTTGTTTGTATATTCGAACGTGTGTTCTGGGTGTTCAAACCGTGCATTAAAGGCTTTTGATTATTACAAACCAATTGTTCAGGTGGATGACACGGTTTTGACTGGAAAGTATCATGACACTTTATTGGTAGCAATTGCTCAAGATGGCAATAGAAACATTTTTCCTCTAACATTTGCAATTCTTGAAGGTGACACGAAAGAAGCTTTGATTTGGTTCTTCCAGTTTTTGCGTTAATATGTCACACCTCAACCAAACTTATGCTTGATTACGGATAAAGGATCAACTATCTTGTCAGCTTTGCAATCCAAAGAAATTGGATGGGAGCAACAAGGCCTACAATTAGTGTACTGCATAAGACATATTGCATCCAATTTCAACTAGAAATTCAAAAATGCTGAGTTGAAGAGACAACTCATTAACATCGGTATTATAATCTTTTTAACAAAAATTAATCTAGTTGACTCTTACAAAAACTAATTTATTCACTATTTTGTTTCAGGTAATGAAATGAAGCAACCCATAGTTCAAGCTAAGTTAGCAGCTATGAGGTCACAATTTGGTCAGGTAGTTGCATGGATAGATCAAATACCATTGCATAAGTGGACTCAAGCTTTTGATGATGGTAAGAGATATGGACACATGACAACGAAATTAGCTGAATGCATGAACTATGTTTTAAGAGGAGCACGATTGTGAAATCAACATTTCAAAAAATAAATTATTGATTTGTTGAAAGAGGAATGATGACATATTCTATGTTGCGAACAGGACATCAATACCTTGAGGATATTACAAACTTACTTTAGAAAAATCAACAGGCGTTGGCCTTCTATCATGTCGAACGTTATAATCGGCAAAATTATGAGTTTGATGTTCACGAGATACGACTCCCTAACTCCGTGGACGACCAATGTCATACACAGTCAAATTAAATGAGTGGTCATGTGATTGTGGGGCATTTCAAGCCCTTTGACTGCCTTGTCCTCATGTTATTGTTGTTTGTTCCATGTGTCACTTACAACTTCTAACATATGTTGACCCAATTTACACTATACACAACATATTCAAGGCTTACGAACTTCAATTTCATCGAGTGCGAAATGAAGATTATTGGTCAGCATATACGGGTCCTAACTTCATCCCTAACCCTCACATGCGTCGTACAAAGTCCGGAAAACCAACAACAAGTCGTATCCACAATGAAATGGATGAAGTAGGTCACAATATTCAGAAAAAATATTCTTATTGTCATAACGAGGGTCACAAGCGTGCAAATTACCCATATAAACAATGACATATATTTCCTTACATATTCATTATCCCTTTCATTTTAATTATTTTTATTTAAATATTAACATATATTTTAATTTTATTGTTTTAATAAACTATTTCTTCTTTTATAACAAAATAAACTACTTTTTTTAACACGATATGACTCTCAACTACTCACAAATATTTTACAAAACTTCATTTTACATGATGCTCTTCTCTTCTTTAATAATTTTGGTTAACATGAATTTTAATTCTTCACTTTAAATTATACCCAACATAAATTATACTCACTGGAAACTTAAGATGTAAAAAAAATATAATGAAGAAGTCATACCAATTAAATTTATATTAAGTCCAAGCTTGTGCTATCAAGCACGATTTGTGAAAAACTATCCTTTTAAAATTATTTTCTAATTTAATATTCGAATTTTTTCTATATTCATCCAATTTATTTGTTTTTAATAAATATCAAATACATTTTTTGAAATCAAATTTTAAAATTGAAATCTCAATAATATTAAAAAAATTGAATTTTTCATTTCGATAAAATAAATACAATAATATATATTTTGATGAATTTCATATATATAATTTTATAAATAAAATTATATAATTTTAGATGTACAAGTTTTGTCTTTCCTAAGACAACTTTTAAAAAATATTATACCCAATGTCGTGCTTGATGCCATGACTAAATTGGACGTCCAAAAAACAAAAAAATTTAAACAAAAGTTGTGCTAGCAAACACTATTTCTTCTTGCCCAAAAAAAAAAGATTTAACTTGATTTCCAGCGTACGATTTCGAATGGGACAAAAAAAAATTCTTATAAACTTAAGTCAGGCATCCTAATACAACTTCTTCATTCTCATTTCGTGCCGACATGACTTACCCAACACTTTTTTAAAATTTACAGATAAATCTATATCACTTGTGTAAAAGAACCTATAATATTATGTAATTTGATATATTAAAAAGATAAAAAATCAATAATATATTATGTTGTATTATATTATATTAATAATATTAGGTTAGCATTCCATAAGGCTTCCTAACGGTAATTTTGACAAAAGAATAAAATGATTTATTTTATTTTTTTCAAGTAACGGGGCAAATTGAATACTAAATTAAATTTTATAAACAAATAAAAGTATTAAAAATTTTAATTTTTTAAATGTAACCTTTTATGTACATCAATAAATATCATTGATAATTATATTTTGTGTTATTATATTTTCCCTTTTATTAAAAGTTAAGATAAAGATTTTTAGATTCAATTGATACTTTTGAAAATTAGAATAAGGATAAAAGTGGAAAAATATATTACAAAAATAATCTCAGTGAGAAAACTAAAAAATATATTTTATCTACAAAATTAAATCTTCTTAGAAATCATTATTAATATTACCCACAATAACATGATTGATTTTGAGACTTAAGATTATTAATTGTGAATTCTATTTATCTATATGGGATTGTGTTTAGACAAGTTTATCAACCAATTTAATAAAAAAATTATAATTTTCACAAACATATTACGATACAAAAGAAACTTTAATAAGTTGAATTGAATTGAGTTTTTCTTCAGACTTAGTCCAAATTATTTGAGTTACACATTTAAAAAATGTTATTTTAAATTTTAGAATAATGTTTTTATTGTTGCAAGTAGAATTAGAAAAAAATTATAATTACAAATTAAGTATCAAAATTTAAATAAATTAAAAATAAGAAATAATTAAATTTTGGTTAAATTTAATTAAGTCTTAAATTCAATATGCTTGAATTGAGGAATTAATCCAATGATATCCTCTATATTTCACGATTATTAAAGTTTGTCATGTACATTCCATAAAAAATAAAACTTTATTATATACTATAAAATAAAAATTGTGTAGATATCATTTTAAGGATTCAAATTGTAGATATTAAAAAAATTGTGATTGAATATTTAGACATTGAGGGCAAAAATATAATATGCATGGTTCACCAAATGTGCCTGATTGAATAAACATACCAATAGGCATTACCACAGAAAAAACTGCGATCTTAATCTGAAGAAGAATATAAAATGTAATTTGACCACACTTGATCTTAATCTAATTTGACCAAACTTGAACTTACATCTAACTTGACCAATTCCCAAAAATCTACAACAAGATATAATAATATAATATTGACCAATTTCCAACAATTTATAAAAGATATAATAATATAATATTCATGAGAGAACGTGAAAATATTCAATCATATCAAACTAACAAGATCAAATATTCAGTCCATCCCACAATTTTTTAAAGCTTGTATGACAATTCACGTAATTCAACTTATTACATTTCCTTTTTACTCTCTTTTATATAAAACACAAGATGTTATTATATCTTTTCCTCGACTCATATAAAATGACCTCACTATTTTTACTTTTTTTTACATAGATTCTTTAGTTATAGCTTAAATATTGAAAATGATAAAAAGTAAATTTAGATACTTTCATACTATTTGATATATTTAACAATTATATTATTCACATTATTATTATTTTTGGATTATATTTGGATATGTAATTATATATTTATTTTATTATTTAGAAATATTTTTGTATTTAATTATGTATTATTTTTCACGTTATTTTAAACATGTAATTTCTATTTAAAATATTTTATTTTTACTTTATTTTAAATTTAAATAGAGATATTGTAAGATTTAGTATAAGATTAATAATATTTTCATATTATATATAAATTGAAAGTAAAAGTATAATTAAAATATTGTATTAATAACATATTATAAGAGTCTAACATTAGTTAAAAATTAAAATAAAAAATACTTTAAAATATACTTCAGTAATAAAAAGTTAAAATCTATAAAAAAATATTGTATAAAAACGTATAATTTTAATATTTATATTTATTAACTACGTTAATTAATAATTTTATCATTTAATAGCTTAACAACTACTATTTAATTTTTTAGTTTTCAGTTTTTTAAACATATAATATGGAATGAAATGATTTTTAATTTACTTACAGAAAAAAAATATATGAAATGGGCCTCAAAAAATTAATGAAAATAAGATATTGATAAAAGTGGGAAATTTTCACTGTCAAAATTAAAAAGGGAAAAAAATATTTTGTCACACAAAATTGAGTTTAAATAAAATATTGTATTTAGTTAGACATGGGTTGGACTTGTACGAAAGCCCAAGTTGGAGCCCAATTGCGATACCCAGAAGAATTGTAATGGGACCGGGTTTGTATCCAACCAGAACTAGGGTTTCATATATAACAACGCAGTTTGGTGAGGGTTTTATCAGAGAGGGGGCGTACCCAGAGAAGAAGCTTGGGAGGAAGAGGGGAGGGAGAGTTTTGAACGCTACGTCAAGATGGGTTTGTGTCTTCTTAATCATTGTTTCTTCGATCTCTCATAGTTCAATTGCTGATAATAACTATGTGTTGCGTGCATGTGGCTGTAGAATTTTTTCTCTGATGGACTCTGCTATTGTTTTTCAACAGGTATTTCCAGGGATTCCATGCACAAGAGGCGTGCAACTGGAGGAAAGAAGAAGGCATGGAGAAAGAAGAGAAAGTAATGCCCCATTTTTAACACTTTTGAATTTGATGTTTTTTGTTTTAGTGCTTAAAATAAAATTTATTTATTTATTTATTTGGGGTGATAATTGACGAACGATTTTGTATATACAAGTGTGTCTGCCGGATCTAGCTGCAGTAATATATAACTAGGCAAATGGGGTGATTCAAATGGTTACTGCAGTAGGAATTTAGGTTAAAGTCGTGCGAAACTAATGCCCTGTATGGTTAATATTTGAATGTGTTTCGTTTAGGAATTTATAAATGGGACTTTGATTGTTGTGTCTTCTGTTTACAAATAGAGAAATAGCAGAGAAGACCACCGATGTTCTGAAAGATAGAATTTTTATTTTACTCTACATTCTATCAGTCTGTTCACGTGTCTGGACATTGAGGTGTGATGTGAATTTATCTTTTGCAATGACATCGCCATTTTGCTTGTTGGATATGACTATATCATTCATGTCTAAATTTTTTTGCCTCATTGTTTCCAATCCTCCTACATAAATGTTTATATAGCATATATACCTTTTTATTAAAAAAGTGTTTTTTCTTCATTATTTAAGAATGTCATATCTAAACATCGGGTGAGGGGCTACAACTATGGTGAGATTTAGATATAAGTCGAGGCCAAAATAGCAGCTACTCAATCTCACTGCAAGCTGAATTTTTATCATGTTTGCCTTGTGAAGTTTTCTTTGCAGTTTTTTATGTTTACAACTTTGTTTAGATCTTAATTTAGCGGAAACTGTTGAAGAATTTCAATGATTTATCGTGAATTGTTTACATTTTGTTTATGCGTGTTGATTTAGTTGTATTTATTCCAATTATTTGTATTTTAGCTAAGATATTTCTTTTTCTGGACTTGTATAGGTATGAGCTTGGGCGCCAAGCAGCAAACACCAAGTTGTCAAGCAACAAGACAATTAGGAGGATTCGAGTTAGAGGTGGCAATGTAAAATGGAGGGCACTGAGGTTGGACACTGGAAATTACTCATGGGGTAGTGAAGCAGTAACCCGCAAGACTCGTATTCTAGATGTTGTTTACAATGCCTCAAACAATGAGCTTGTGAGAACTCAGACTTTGGTCAAGAGTGCTATTGTTCAGGTTGATGCTGCTCCTTTCAAGCAGTGGTACCTTCAGCACTATGGTGTTGAAATTGGCAGAAAAAAGAAAGCTGCAGCCAAGAAGGACACTACTGAGGTGATACTTTGTGAATTGTCTTTCATTTGTATTTACCCATTATAATATATATCTATTATTTATTTCTTGAATATTATCTCTACCTTTGCTTGCTGTGTGTTGAATGTTATTTGGCCGAGATGTGTTGAAATTGATTGCAAAGTGCATCATAATTTGTGGTTTATAATTCGTAATTGGAATCGTATTTGCTTGATGGGAAAAATGATGTTTTCTGACAATGTTTGTATTATTTTTTCTATGAATAAACATTTAGTTGTGATGGATTGTACATGTGTAGTTTTTTGGATTGAATAGTATGTATTCATTGTGTTTCATGACCCTTTGATGTCAAACTTTCAGGAGGCTGATGCTGCTGCCGAGGAAACCAAGAAAAGTAACCATGTTCAGAGAAAACTTGAGAAGCGCCAGAAAGATCGCAAACTTGATTCCCATATTGAAGAACAATTTGCTGGTGGCAGATTGTTGGCATGTATTTCTTCTCGCCCTGGACAATGTGGCAGGGCTGATGGGTATGCTTTAACATTCATTTGTGAGAGTATGTTTGTGCCAACATCATTTGCCTTTCTTATTTTTTCAAAATTGTGTAGGTACATTCTGGAAGGGAAGGAGCTGGAGTTTTACATGAAGAAACTGCAGAAGAAGAAGGGAAAGGGTGCTGCTTAATTTTAGCTTTTTCCAAGTTTCTATTTGGCTTTAGTTCTTGGAAATTGGTACAATTCAAGATGATGTATGTTTTCAACTGTTGGAGATCATCTTTAGTGTGAAAGTTGTTAGTTTTATGCCAATTTCAACCAAAATTTTGTTTTAATTATTACTCATAATTTTAATTTGAAGACAGTGATGCATTATGTCGATGATCTGTTTTTTTTTTTTTTAAATTGAAATTATGTTTTAGAGCATTATTTTCTCGTGATTATATTTCCAAACCAAAAGTTGTGCATATGAATGGTTTTTCGAAAAAGTACATAGACCGTATAAAATGAATCATGTTTTGCACCAAAGGAATATGTCAACCATCTATTCAAGAGTAAGATTTTAGTAGTTTTTATGAGCATATGAATTCACATGCTTGAATGTTCAATAAATTTAAATGTATCGATAAATTAATTTATATAGAAGACATTTCTGAATAATTTAAGATACTCTTGAAAAATGCATATAAAGTTATAAGGTTAAAAATTATGAAATTTATAAAATAGTCTGAGTTTTCAGAACTTCCTTTTTACAAGTGGGCACCTCTAATTTAGTTTTGTTTATATGTAAATACTTTGAACTTTTATTTTTATTGGCTATTAGATTTAATTGTTTTTACAGATATGTTCCTGGAATTTTAATATCGATTTAATTAATCCTTAAAGCTCATCAATCTTTTATACATTGGATCATAATTTTAAAATAAAGAAAATAAAAAGTTGCCTATTTGATTTTTACAAATAAATTTTTAATTGAGTACAGTTTTTAATTATTTATTTAAAATTTAAAGTTTTGTAGAATGTATAAATCTCTATTGATAGAAGTATCAACGGTGTTCAAATTTGAATTTGTTTTTTAGAAACATTGAATTTGACTGTATTTAAACAAATTTGTTAATAGTACATTTTTGTATACTTTGATTCAGTTTAAATATTTGTTCTGAAAAATAATTGTAATTATATTTTGTATAAATTTATTAACCTTTTTTTTATAATGATTACGTAAAAACTTACATTTAAATAATTTCTAAAATTAGTCGATAATGTAAAATTATTTACATTGATAATATATAAAAACTAAAATCTTTAACCATATTTTTATAAATAAACTTATGAATAAGTGAATAAACTGTATTAATGTTTTTTTTTTAAATTTAAAAATACGTATCGATCCAATGGTCTTTATTTTGCACTAACACAAAATTATAGTTTTAATTGTTTTTTCAAATTTTTATCTCTAAATTCGTATTTTTATTATATTTTAATTTTAATATGTTAAAAATAAATTGTGATAAAAGAAATAAAAATATTAATTTTAATGTAAATGATTTAAGTTGAATCTGTGAGGAAAAAATCATTTTAAAAATTTTGTTTGGGTTGGAGAGTGGATTTGAGAGATTGGATTTGAAAGGAAAGTTTGATTGTTTGGATTAAGGAAAATATGATAAGATTTGAAAAGAAAATTTATAAAAATTTGTGAATGATGTGATAGATATAATAATATTTTAATATATAAAATTATAAATTTATTTATTAAAATTAAAAATAAAATAAAATAAAATCAATTAATTTAATATAATTAATAATCTTTTTAAAATATATAAAACAATTTTAAATTAATAATTATATTTAAAATAAATTTAGGTATAAAATATATTAATTTATTAATTAAAAAGATTAATTTTTTAAAATATAAAATTAAAATTTTTAAAATAATTATAATATTTAATTTAAAATTATTATAATTATTTTATAATAATAAAATAATTATTATCCTAA
>Ga0209700_102746_pt1 | contig 35047 bp, 21 predicted proteins | sample SiratroredBW_FD_187528 | JGI IMG/M metagenome (GOLD analysis project Ga0209700, IMG submission 187528) | Root nodule microbial communities of legume samples collected from California, USA - Siratro red BW (SPAdes) (version 2) | ecosystem: Host-associated > Plants > Roots > Nodule | place: USA...
GAAGGAGGTTCATATGGTCCTGTCCGAGGTTTGAAATATGAGCCCGATCGGAGTAGGACATATGGATTAACCCTGTGCATATGGGGTCCGAGGTTTGAAATATGAGCCCGATCGGAATAAACTGTTCAGAACAGTTAGGTGGTATATGACAGGTGCACACCTCTTGATGTCTAACTCAATGCACGGGTCTTCCGGAAGTAGAGAGTCTAGTGTCTTTGTTTGTGAGTCAGTGTATGTATGATGTGAGATGTATTATGAAAGATTGAATTGTTGTTGTTTGTTGAGATAGAAATCCAATTTATGAAAATATATATTGTTTTGAAAACTCTCTAGCTTACCCTTCTTTTTGTGTGTTGTTTGTTTTGTTTTTAAAACTGCGATGATCGTGTATATTACACGGCAACAGAGGATTTGACAGGTGGTGGGAGTCCCCAGTAAACTGATGGAGAAGCTTTATTTTATTTTATTTGTAATTTTTACGAAGATATTTTTATTAGATCTTTTGTGGAGAAGTATATTTTTAAATACATTATGAATGTATTATTTTTATATTAAGGTTTATTATATAGTTCCTATCCAATAAAGTTCCTATTATATGAAAAATATGGGATGTTACAATACCTCGGTCAATAGATTGAATAAAAATCTTCATTCTCACTTTCCAAAATTGGTAATTAACCCCAGAAAACATGGGTGGCTTGTGTATAGAGGCTCCCTCGGCAAAAGGCAACTTGTTCTCGGCTATGGATTGAAAAACTTGACTAGGATTCAAGTCCTAGCTCTGATGCCAATTGTAAACTATGTTTTTGCCAAGTTCAAGAAGGGGGTGAATTGAACACTTGAAAACTTTTCGCAAATGATTATGTTTATTGTGGAGACTGAATTATTTTTATAGAAAACTATTCAAGATGATATGTAAAGCAAACAGTAAAGGTTCAAAAACAATTCCAGTACAATATCAGTCAACTAGATTCAATAAACTGAAACCAGAAAGTAGTTCTTGAAAACACAATGTACAGTAAAAACAGTTCTTGAAAATTAATTCAAGAAATCAAAGAATTATATCAAATTCAAGTTTGTAATGAATTACTGATTAAAGAACTTTTTATTAAACAATACAAACTATGTTTAGTGTATAAAAACTGTCTTTAATCAACAATTGTGAAAGATTAACTTTTTTGGAAAAACTGACTGATGAACAGTGAACCTATTAAGTTGCGAATATTACAGATTTACAGAAAACTAATATACTGCTTTTTATCAGATTCAGAACTGTCAAAAGTAGACTGTGTTTAAACAAAATATATGTTTACAGAAGTTACTTAAAATGTTTTCAAAATGTTGATGAAATTATTCAATTATCAAGGTTTAACCGATTCTGAAAAATAAAGAAAAACAACAACATTTATCAAGAACAGTCAAGAGAGAGAGCAAGAGAGATCAAGACGCAAGGATTTTTCCTGGTTCACCCTTCCTCAAGGGCTACCTCCAGTCCCTTACTCCACAATAAGGATTTCCACTATAAAAAGATCAAACCAGATCAGTTTACAGAAAATCAACCACTTGCTACCCATAAGAATACACTGCTCCCCGCAGAAAACAATCTGCTGAAACCTATAACAGATCAAAAGCTATACAGAAACCACTGTATAATCCAGAAAACCCCTTGTTGATCCCCTCAGCAAGTTACAACCTGTACAGAACCCACTATACAAACAGAATTACCAACCCAGGTAACTCACAGCAGAATAAACTTCAGTACAATGAAAGAATTATTACAAACTCAACAAAACAAGCACTTCTATACAAAAAATTACAAAAGTAATAAAGAAAGGGTATAGAAGGCTTAGTCTGATGATCAAATCAATGATGAAACTGTCTTAGTCAACTCAAAGCTTTAGTAATAATCCGAAAAACAGGTTTTGATGAAATTGATTGAATAATCTGGATCACTAGACAAGAAGGCGTTTTCTCTCTTTGAAAACTCAATGTTCTTGCTCAGAAAAATGTTTAGAATGCTTTCATGTTTGTTTTCAAAAACGTGCCAACTATTTATAGACAACTGTCTTAAAATTCAATCGATTGTTTTGTGAAACAGTCGATTGTTTTTATCGAGTTAGTTAAAATAGTTATTCAAAATGCAAGTTCTGATTTTAATGATTTCTCAAATCCTTTGTTAAATCATAAAACACTTATGGAGTTTATCCTTGATTAAGATTGCATGCATCACTGATTTGAACTCAAACTTGACACACAACACACACTCCTAGGTTCTAGAACGAGCTCTTCAATCTTCATGAAATCTTCATGCAGTCCACATATGATCATATGGTCTTGAACTTCTTCACATGGTTGGCTTCATCAAATCTTCACAGCAACCCACTAGTGTTAACACCTTCTTTTCTTGCATTCTCTCAAGTTCCTTCCATTTCTAAGAGTTTTACTTCTTTTTTTTTATTTCTTCATGCTCCTTCTTTATTTCTCATGTATTTTCTTCCTCTTGTTCCTCAAGTGATCCATCCTTGCATGTATTATGATCGCACCATATACTAACACATGACTTTCACTATTGTCTCATTTTCGTCTTTTTCTTTTGTGGGTTGTGTTTTTCATCTTCCAAGGACTTGATCTAGATCCTTAACACCTCCTACAATCCATATTAAATATCAATTCAACAAAATTAAGGCATGAGTTTCCCCAGCAACGATGCCAATTTAATAAACCATTAAGTCATATCTAGTTTTCAAACAATATAAGTTCCCCTCATGCAATATCCACTACAAGAAAAAGGTTGTTTAGAGACCAAATTTTAGCTACAAAATGAAATGGTTACTAATTGTGATCAAAATAGTCATCAAATTAAATTTTGGTTGTTAAATAAGTACAAAATAAAAGTAATGATTGAATTTAGTGACCAATTAAGTCAAATAATTGGTATCTAACATTAGCTACCAAGGTTTTAGTGACCTATACTATTAGATTCTAAATTAGTCTCTAACTTAATTAGATACCAATTTAGAATCTAATGGCATAGGTCACTATAACTTTGGTATCTAATGTTAGATATTAATTATTTGACTTAATTGGTCACTAAATTCAATCATTACTTCTATTTTGTAGTTATTTAGTAACCAAAATTTAATTTGGTGACTATTTTGGTCACAATTAGCAATCATTTCATTTGGTAGCTAAATATTGGTCTCTATATAACTTTTTTCTTGTAGTGATAGGATTAACCTACGTCCAATCCAAGGAAACTCAAACACATTGGTGACTATTTTGGTCACAATTAGCAATCATTTCATTTGGTAGCTAAATATTGGTCTCTAAATAACTTTTTCCTTGTAGTGATAGGATTAACCTACTTCCAATCCAAGGAAACTCAAATACATTGGTTTCATTGAAAGATTTTCTCTCCTTGACAAATTACAAGACAGAGAGTAATTGTTTTATAACCTAGAAATAGAAATTGTAAAATAGAATTGAAATCAAAATCAGTAAAAAAAAATGAAAAGAAAACAAATATTGTACTAAAACCGAATCATAAATTGAAATGCAAAGTAAACCCTAATAAAACTAAAACTGAATTTCATAATGAGAAACAAAAAATAGTAACAAAATTCAGAACTAAACTGTAAAGTGAAAATGGAATTGCAAAACATACAATGTATAAAATGAAGTATAAAGGAACATTGAGAAATTTTAACAACAATAGAAATACATATTTAAGCATTATAATATACAGAAAACAATACAACCTATTTAAATATCAGAATTTGAAGCTATAAAATAAAGTATGAAATGTAATTGAAATCAGGTAGTAGTCGGATATGACATAGAGTCATGTTGTAATTCTAAAACAAATGAAATAAAATTAGGAATAATATTGAATCAATGATAGAAACAAAAGTGAAATTGAAAATATGTATAAAACAGTAAAGAAAGTTGAATTCAACAGGTACTGCGCTATTCAATTAACAAAACAAAGAAAGTGTAAACAAAGATTATCAATGGCAGAAAAAAGATTCAAGAATCAAACTAAATATCAATTAAAATGTAAGCAATAGTTAAGAAATTGTGTAATTCAATAAGTGAAATTAAAACCAACAAAAAGTGATTCGTTATCCATAAATTTGATGAATTTCAACTCACCCTTGCATGTAAATAAAATCATATGTGTAATTGAAAACTGAAAACTGTCTGTTAAACCTAACTTTAAAGTATTTATAACTACTCTTTCTAACCATCAAAACATTTTATCAACAGTCTATGAACAGTAAAATCGAATGAACACAAAACAACACTCCAAAACCTAAAAAGTAAAATATTCATTATAAACAAAAATCTTAAATGCAAATAGTAAAGTGAAGGTACATTTCATGAACATAAATAAAAACTAAAAAGAAATCCTCAAGAATCAACAAAGAAGAAACAATAGGGCACAAAAATGAAGAAGTCAATGAGAAAGAAGAAGAACTCGAAGTGCTTGAACCCTAATTGTATTTCTCTTTATTAGGAACATTCTCTTTGCTAAATACATTCTTATTTCAATCCTTAAGCACCAACTTAAGATGTTACACTTTCTTTTGAAGCACCAACATGGGACATCCAACCACCTAACCAAACCACGATGACCTAACCAAAGGTAGCAGACCATCATGTTATAGCAACATCTGAAAAATTCTAAAAGATAAGGGTCTAGTAATAGCAACATCATCAAACATACTATGTAAAGACGATGATAATCATAATATCTCCTTACAAAGATTAAGATAATTAAAATTGGAAAATATTCTATCAAGTTTTGTATCAACTTTATGCGTACCCAATCTACCATTAGTCAAAATATAAAAGCAATCGGACAAATGAAGAGTCAGGAGGTTCTTAGAGTTAACCCAGCTACCAAACTCATTGGCAAAAACCTAATTAGGACGATTGACTCCATTGGACTCTTCAGTAGAAAGCACAACGTTTAAGTCCCCCAAAATGCACCAGGGACGTTGTAAATTAGCCAAATCATTCCAAAGGGAACATCTTCTAACATAAAAAGATAAAGCCTAAACCCCTACAGAATGAAGAGGAAAACACTGCCATATAAGAGACATCCACATCACCGAAGCACCAAAGCTTGACAACATTATTAACTATATTAGACATAGTAAGAAAATGAAAGTTAAAATTGGAAAAGAACCTAAAATAAACATTTGAGTAAATAATCATAGGCTCCACAATAGAAGCAAGCTTAGGTTCATTAACCCTAAGAATATTTCCCAACATATTTTGAATGTTTGAATTAACCAAACATCTAATATTTTAGATAAGAGTCTTGACCCTCATGCCTTCTTCTTGGAGTTGCATACTTTAGGGGTTTTTCCAACAACTTATAAGCATTTTTGGATGGCCTAGCAGGCTTCCGAGTTTTTTGGACCAGATCATCATGGTCATTAGACTAAGAGTTAGAAGTCTTCACCTCCAAGACCATTTCACTCCACCGCTTAGAGACCAAACTTTGTTCCTTTCAAAACTTGCTATCTTTTAGTTGAAAACATTGAATCACCTCTACTCTCATTTCTTGAGTTTGTTTATCCTTATTTTTCTTTTTTTTTTTTTTATAATATGATGTCTCCTAGGATTTTTGATGATGAAACAATATTTTGTCTTACAATTAAATTTGCAAAGTGAATGATTTGATATCACCTCTAATATGTGATGAAAAGAAAACTTATTTATGTTGAGAAACACCTTGTCGATGAAATGAAGACTAAAAAATTTAATGTGAATAGTTGACATCAAGATATTTGAATAATAATAAATGGTTAAGGATTCTTGATTCGGGTTACCGAACGCGCCCCAAATTAAACTAGGAAACTAACTTTATAGTATAGCTAACCAAGGTAATTCTTTCCAAAGCCTACTCAGTCGTTCTCTTAAAATAATTAAGGGGTTTTAATGAAATAATTAAATTTAATAAAATAAAATCAGAATTTTAAACAGATTAAATAAACACAAGTAATAAAATAAAAACAAAATTTTAAACAGATTAAATACATTCAAGTAATACAATAAACATGAAATTTTAAACCGATTAAATAAATTCAAGTAATAAAATAAAAGCAGAATTTTAAACATATTAAATAAATTCAAGTAATAAAATAAAAATAGAAATTTAAACACATTAAATAAATGAAAGTAATAAAATAAAAATAGAATTTTAAACAAATTAAACAAATGAAAGTAATAAAACAAAAACATAAATTTAAACAGATTAAATAAATGCAAGTAATAAAATAAAAACATAACTTTAAACAGATTAAATAAATTCAAGTAATAAAATAAACACAAAATTTTAAACAGATTAAATAAATTCTAGTAATAAAAACCAACCCGACCTCTCTTCGGCTCTCCCAAAAGCCTCATTGGTTCCTAAGAAAATCTGAATTACATGTGTAGGTTAATTAGATCGAGATCTCTACATCTATTTAACATTCCGAACACCCCACAATCGTGGAGCATCTCGCTAAATACACAAGGTGATGAACAACAACAATCGCCTACTGTGAATAACAATATTATTCTGACTCGAACATCAGTTCAGAAATTTCACAACACAATCCAATCGGTATTAATTCAATTACTAAATTAAGCCAATTATTAAATCTAAAACTCAAATTAAAATAGCAAATGAGCATGTAATTACGGAAAGAATTACAAAACATGAACCTTAGGATTAAGAAATGAGAGAGAACTTTGAGATTGGATTGAACAGAACAATTAGCCACTCATAATCGCAATTGGCACAACTAGACGAAAAGATGAATGTAAAAGGCATATAAGAGAAAGAAAGGAGAAATAGAAAAGTTGTATTTAATTATCTACAGTCTACTATGATGTGATGTCTCTTAGCTCTACCAAGAGAGCTTTATTTATAAAAAGTTTAACCTAAAACATGAAATAAAAAAATAGCCCTCCATAAAGAAAATTTGATCAAAATATCCAGTTGCCTCTTTGTTGTCCAGCCTTTGTGTACCGACTTAAGGTCCAATTTTAACCACTTTCTAGTTCGAATTTGATCTCAGCCCTTGAATAACATCTGTAGATCTTTAAGTTATTTGCAAAACAAAATTAGAATCAAGTAAATTCGAGTTATGTGCCAAAAGTTGTGGACAAAATATGAAACATACTTGAATCTGTTAAAATTCCAAAAAAAAATAACAAACTTTTAACTGAAACCTAATTGACCCAATTACACGAAAATGATGTAAAACCCTAACAGTTGCCAACTAATTTATATTTATTTTTATAATTATGTAATCGGAAAGTGGTAAAAATAAATAATTATCAAACTCCCCCACACTGATCCTTTTGCACTCTTGGGCAAAATCTAGACCTAGATAAGAGAAAAAGATAATGAAGGCTAAGTAATCAAGACTGTAACCAGATTCAACAAACTACCAATAGAAAAGTATTTGAGCAAGGAATATCAAATCAAAATTTATTTTCAAAGCTTGATCAACAAAGTGTGAAATTTTCTCTTCTTGGATTAATCAATTTATGCAACCAATTATACAATTGACAGACATGTTTGTTGGCCTCCCAAGATAGTATATCTCTCTCACTCTCAAGTGTTTAGGGAAGGTGTATAACACTCAAACCATCTCAATGAACATTGCCTTACCATAGGCTTGCAAGCATTCTAATTCTCCATTTCTGAAACATAAGTTTGCATCATTCATGAGGACTTTATTAAGGTTGTAATGAGGCTAAGGTAATGAGTAGGATTTTTTATTTTTTTTTTGACAACTTTTGGCATGATATTTTTGCAACACAAATCAAATTAATCTCGAAAGCTACCTAAGAATTAAAATTACGCAAATTACTCCAACCCAAGCTATACAAGCATTTTCTTCTCTCTTCCTCAATTTTTTTATTTATTCCTTTTCTATTTTTTATATTTTCTTATCTCTTTCTCAATTTTTTTTATTTCTTCCTTTTTCTTTTTTTATATTTTCTTCTCTCTGTCTCAATTTTTTTTTTTGGAGAAACTCTAATAACAAGAAGAGAAGGATGAAATCCATGATCAAATAATAAGTCCTAAAATCTATACATGATCAATCAACCTTCGCCCACACTTAGTATTTTGTATGTCTCTGGGCAACCCACACACTTAGCAATTTACACAACACAAAAGAAGACCATCATGCTCAATGAATAATCAAAGGAAAGGAAAAAAATGGTTATATGTTTAGGCTTGTAATGAGCTAAATGAAAGAATTAAAAAATATAGGCTTAAAAGGGGTTGACAATGGGAAATAGTGGATAGGATGGGTGTATGGTTAAGTAGGTTAAAAAGAAAAAATGTCTCAATCATAATCGTGCAAACAAGTGAACATACAGTGTCAAAAAGAATGAGAGCAAATTCTAGAAAACAACATCCATGAGAGGCAATGTCATACAAGAAAGAAAAAAGAATGGTATATAGATAAATCCATTCATGCAGACCAAATAAGCTCACATGGTCATAAAATGTCATACATGCATAAAAGTAAAGCATACAATTGGATCAACACATTTATCAAAATCCATGTAAAAAATAATTCAACCAAGTGAATCAACAAAAAATCAGGAGTTCAATTTTGAGCTCAATACTCATAAAAAGATAGAATGTCGAGACTCATAAAAAGATAGAATGTCGAGAAGGTACCAGTCAAAATAATATTGCAAATTCTAATAATAATGCAAGGGAACAAATAAAATAAAATAAAAACAAATGCAAAGGAAACAAATAAGATAAAATAAAATGAAAAGAAAGGATAATCAGAAGAGAGAGAAAATTCTCTCGCAGCTTCATGGATATGTGGCGTGAGCTGCTCCACGTACCGTTACTCCATTGTCTTAGGGACACCTTCATTATAGTACTTTAAATTCTAATAAAATTTTATAATATTTCTAATTCTAATAAAATAAAATACATAAGAAAGAAAATTTAATTTGTATACATAATAAGCTAGGAGCAGAACCATTATCAAAAATATATTGTAAATGATTATACGTATCAAAGTAAGAGCCTTTTGTAGCGGTGAGGAGTATAGCGAACATAGGACAGAAGGCCTTGGAGGATGTCGTCCACGTAAAGGTGGTTGTTCATATAGAGAGATAGAGAGAGAAAATATATTTTTTTTGGATATTATTATTTTTTGATGATTGAAAAAAACTCAGGTATTAACACCATTTGAGATTTAATGAAAATATGGTAAAATAATAAAGTTCGTAATATTTTAAAACGGTAGGGCAAAATACATAAAAATTAAATTTGGGGAACAAATTCCAAAAAGGGTAATAAATTGAGGATAAACAATTAAGTCTAAAAGATAATTAGCTTTAAAGTTGCTTTATAATTGTTTTTCATATTTTAAAATTATTTAAGACCTTATTTTTATAATTTGTATAAAGCACCCAAAATAACTTTTCTTTACCCACGGTAATATTTGAAATGCCCTGTCTGCCACACAATATATGAAAATAAAATAGCTCGCAATGGCTTAATAATTTGGGGCAAGGTGAACATGGGGCAAAACAATATTCAGAGTTTATCTTATCTAAGGAATCATCGTATATAAATATCTTAGCCCACGAATTGGATCGTATATTTTCCTTCCTTTTCTTTTTTTGTTTTTTTCCTTAAAGTCCCACAAATTTTCTGCTGCTTCTACAACGAATATATGAAAAGTCGACTTGATGGAGGTAAAAGCTTTTCATTGATTCTCATTGCGTTAAGGATCAAGAGAGAAATAATACAATGAACACATAAACGAAAGAATAAAATGAGGGACAAGTGAAATGACATGAATAATGTTTTTCAGCATAAAGATCATTTATTCTACTTGCTTTTTCATTAACTTGCTTTTTCATTATCTATGTCAATTTCTCTTTTAGTCGGTCACATTTAGTCGGTCACATTGAATCTGTAGTTCAAGATCGCTTTTGAAATTAAATTAATTTAAAATTAAGTGTTGCAATAAATATCAATAAAAATTAATTATTCACTTTATTCAAACACTTTTACACACTAGTGAAAATATGGATAAATCACGTCGTTGGTGACGTAAATATGAAGTTTTATGTGGGACATTCGATGTTTTCATATTTAATTTAAAACTTAATTTAATATTGGACAGTGTTTTCATCTTTCTTTTAGTTATGGTGCGAACGAATTAGGATTGTTTTCTTTCCCTTTTATTGGCGACAAGAGCATTTTTTTTTATGGTAGTTCTTCACCTGAAGCATGGTCTCCTTGTATCTTATTTGTCCATTTGTAATGGAGGTTTTTTCCTCCTGTCAGATTATAGCATCTCTTGTTAACATATGTTATTGAACCTAGTGTTCTGTATCTTTATTTTTATTATTAAAATTAAAAACATAATTTTCTTTTAGGATTTTAATTACGACAACACATTAATGTTCCAGTTAGCTTGTTGTTAATATAACTATTAATCGATATTTAAATTTAGTTTTTAAATTTGAAATATGTTATTTAGTTGTTTAAATTTGAAATATTGAAAGTAATTTTTTCAGTCCCATGAGTGACTAAATTATTTAATCATTGTATTGTTTAAAATTTTGTAATTACATTATAAGAAACTTTAGGAAAAAAAAAATAGTTTAGATTGATGATAGGAGTAAAATGTATGGTAGTATGTTTACTTGATGTACTTTGATTGTGTTGTAGTATTTTGATTCATATTTAATTTCATGCACTCGTCCGTTGAAACTTAGTTCTTATTTGAGATTTAATGTAAATTATTAATCATAAATAATTATGTTAAATCTTGAATTGTTTGATTGGACAATTTATTAAAGTTATTTTTTATAATTTGTTAATAGGTACACATTATATGTCTATTTTAAACTTGGTTTAATTTTGATTCAAACCTTTTAATGTTATTCTCTAGGCGCATACTTGAGTGTGGTGTGTTTTTTATAACGACTTCTACTTTACACAAGACAGAGCTCAAGAAGGTTAATGATGAGTATTGGATTTGTAGAGCAGAGGAAGAGGAGATTGGACAACAATCAATGTAATAAGTCACACACTCCATTTGATTTTGTACCGCCTGGACCAGGGGGTGTATTTTAGGCCGAAATGAAATAATGGGGATTGAAAAAGTAATCCAATTAATTGAATAAACTTACGCTCATCAAGAAAGGCCCAATCAAGGGCCCGAGTTTAATTATTAATAAATTACAGCTCGTGTAAATTGTCACTCCTCCTAACCATATTCGATGATGGATGTTCTTGTTAATTTGTGAAGATTTAATACAAAAAAACCAAATTATGTTTAAATTCGATACCAGAATACCTCATAGGAAAGGTATAAATATGGGATAATAGGGTAAGGAAAAGACATCTTCTATTTGGGCTAGCTAAGAGGGATTAAAAACCTCAGCGGCTAGAACAAATTGGCACCCACTGTGGGGACGATAATTATTCATACTCCCACTTTGAGTGAAACACTTTGTGAGAAAACTTCCATAAAAAATGAGAAACAATAGGCAACCACTCCATAAAAAATAGAATAAATGTTAAGAGGGTAACCCGTTGTACACGACTCAAGAGCCAATCGGATATCAAGAGTGAATGTTGATCCCCAACCAATCACAAGGAAAATTATGGAGGAACAAGTTCCGCCATACTTCATGGTCTGAAAAATGGCCCCATATTCAGGATTATAGATCCCGAAACACTTCTTAAGGCTTTCGGAGCCAAAAGTTGATATCGATGCAAGATGTTTGTTGGCACTCTCACTAGAACCGCTTTGCAATGGTTCAACAAAATTTTGGACGACACAATAAACTCATTCCAAACCTTTTCTCATATGTTTCTTCAGCAATTCGCAACAAATCAAGTCAAGCCCCAAAAATTGGCGGACCTGTTTGACATGCGACAGAAGGAAGGGGAGTCGCTTCGTGCCTTCCTCAACCTATTTTGTGAGACTACAATAAAAATAAATTCTCCGAATGAGGAGATGTTCCTTGAAGCTTTTATGAATAGACTACAGACTAATCCTTTTAGTGAATTCATGCTCCGGGATAGACCCAAAACAATGAAGAAAGTATGTAGAAGGGCCACCACACACATGGATGTGGAAGAAACCATGAAGCAGAAAAGAGCTTAAGAGCAGAAAAGAGCTTAAGAGCAGAAAGCGCCCACTTGCAAAATCCCAACCTCGTCCAGACATGCCGAAAGGGGATACAATCCACCCGAGATTTAGAAAGGATGAACGTTGCTATGTACCATATGCCATGTCAGGACTTGCTCAGAAAGAGATGCAATTTGCAGAGAGTGAAAAGGATTTTCATTTCAACTTCACTACACCAAAGAAAGATATTTTGAAAGACCCGCAGCTAGCAGGTAGACTGAGATTTCTGGTGCCCACCAACAGGATGCTTGGTCGTCACGTAAACAATGTGGTGTGATTTCCACGAAACAAAGGGACACGACACCAATGACTGCCTCACTCTGACCATGCAATTGGCAAAACTAGCCCGAGATGGATTTATGAATAAATATTTACAGCACTAGAAGGAACAATAGAATGTGCCACCAAGATATGTAGTGGCAGAGCAACACAAAAGACCAATCATGGCAGATCTTAACACTATAGTCGGAGACTTCGCTGGTGGAGGAACAACGAATTTGGCCAGGAAAACGTACTCTCGAGCCATGCTCACATAACCTTTTTAGTATCGGAGTTAGCCGATGTAGCGCCGCACGAAGACGACCCAATTGTTCTCTCGCTAGTATTAGTGGGATGAAACGTCCATAGGGTCTTAATCGACCATGGAAGCTCTACTGATGTCATGTTTTGGGATAGCTTTTTAGGGTTACAAATACTGAAAGAGCAGTTACAAAGATATGATGGAGTTTTGGTAGGGTTTTCCGGCGAGCATGTCGAAGTCAAAGGATATGTGGAACTAAGGACAACATTCACTGACGACATAGCCCAAACTATCATGGTCAAGTATATGGTAGTAAATGCACCTTCTTCCTATAATATACTTTTGGGGCGTCTAAGCTTGAATTGACTGGGAGTTGTATTGTCAACTTCCCACATGAAGTTGAAGTTTCCTATTTTAGACGAGAAGGTAGTTACCATGAAGGTTGCTCAAAAGGTAGCCCGAAAGTGCTACAAAAATAGCCTGTGTAATCGAAGGGGGCCATACACTCTCCCATCCACTGAGGAAACTAACAGCCTTAAAACCAAGGCTAAACCCCTGTATAAGGAGCATGGCCCAAAACCTGTGGGAGGAATTAAGGTACAACTTTTTGAAGGTAAAACATTGAGGATAGGAGTCGAGCTAAGTGAAAGGGAGCAGGAAAGCCTACTTTCAGTCCTGTGGAAGTACCTTAATGCTTTCACATAGACACCATGTAACATGCCTAAAATAGATCCAAATTTTATATGTCACCACTTAGTTTTGGATCCGAAAGCGAAACCAGTAAAGTAAAGAAGAAGAAAGGTGGCGAAGAGAAGAGGTAGGCCATACGAGAGGAGACCCAGAAACTAATAAAGGCTAATCACATTCGGGAGATATAGTATCCACAAAGGTTGACTAATGTGGTAATGGTAGAAAAGGCAAGCGACAAGTGTCGAATGTGCGTTGATTTCACATATTTTAACAATGCTTGTCCGAAGGATTCATACCCCTTGCCAAGCATTGATGCATTGGTGGACAACTCTTCGGGATGTGCCATGTTGAGCTTTATGGATGCGTTTTCGGGATACAACCAGATCCAAATGCATCCCTTTCATAAAGTAGCGTTCATTACCGAAATGGCTAATTACTGCTATAAAGTAATCTCGTTTGGTCTCAAGAACGTCGGTGCTATATATCATAGGCTCATGGACAAAATCCTATAGCCCTTTGCAAGAACGATAGTGCAGACATACGTGGATGACACGGTAGTGACCTCTCGCGAGCCTAAAAGACATCATTCAGACCTTAAATAGCTCTTCATGACAATTGATAAGTATCATCTCAAACTTAACCCTGAAAAATATGTTTTTCGTCTAAGGGTAGGAAAATTTCTCGGATTCCTTTTGACCGTAAGAGGGATCGAGGAAAACCTAGATAAATTCCCAACTATTATCAACATGAGAATCCCTACCAATCTAAAGGAGGTACAACGCCTCACAGTGTTGCATGAACTTGAGAAAAGGTACAAAAAGACTAAGAAAGCCGCACTAGCAGTAATAGTGATGGCTAGAAGGTTGAGGCTTTACTTCCAAAGCTTCAGCATTGTGATCAAAATAGTTCTCCCTATCAGGCAAGTTCTCCGAAAGCCGAATGTAGCAATGAGAATGATGAAGTGGGTAGTGGAGCTTTCAGAATTTAACATAAAATATGAGCCCAAGGCACCTTTAAAAGCTCAAGTACTCACAGACTTCATAGTAGAACTTACTGCTCCATATCCACCCGAAAGTTTGATCGAATCCATTTGGATCCTCTCGGTTGACGGAGCTTTCAACCTTAAGGGAAGTGGTGCGGGTGTTATATTGGAAAGACCAAATGGAATCCTAATCGAGCAATTCGTTTGATTCTCCTTCAGGCTAGTAATAATCAGGCCAGTAATAATCAGGCTGAATATGAAGCTCTGATAGCAGGGATGATACTGCCAATAGAAATAGGTGTGTGCATGCTAAAGGGTGACTCGCAACTCGTAACTAGTTAAGTATTGGGAACTTAACTTGCAAAAGACCCCCAGTTGGCCAAATACCTTAGGTATGTGCAATACTTTACTAATATTTTTGAATCGTTTGAATTAACACATGTTCCTATGAAGCAGAACACCCGAACTGATTTGCTCTCAAAATTGGCTAGTTCAGCAAAGGGGGGAGACAATCAGTGATACAAGAAACTTTGAGAGCATAATACACACTGGATATGCTCATGTTAGAATGCAGGAAGGATGACATTTAGATGATGTCCTATGTGCGATACTTATCAGAAGGCAAATTCACATATCCATTACTTAAATGCTTCTCATCCGGGGAAGCCCACACAGTCATGTCTGAATTGCACGAAGGCACAACCGAAAGTCACATTGGAGGGAGAGCATTATCACTCAAGATAATATAGGCTAATTACTATTGGCCCACCATGAAAGAAGACTGCCAAGAATACTCTTGAAGATGCGATCAGTATCAAAGACATAGCGATTGGATCCATGCACCAACAAAAGAATTGGACTGTTTATGGAACAAATGCGTTAATGCTAGTGGAAATGGATGAACCAACATTTCAAGAGATGAAATTTTCGCCATCATCATCCAACGAAGGGATTCGAGCCAATTTAGATATGATTTATGAACTTAGAGATGGCGCTAGAATCAAAAGGGAAGCTGTAAAACGTCATATGGAGATGAAGCATAAGAGTAATGTACTAACAAGGCAATTCAAAGAATCTGATCTAGTCATGCAGAGATCTCAAATGAATGCAATGGACAACAATTTGCTCCAAAATGGACTGGAGGACAAAGAAGTAATTGGAAATAGAGCCTACCGATAGGAGACGCTAGATGGAGGCAACATACCTCGAATAAGGAATGCGGTAAATCTGAAATTTTATTTTAGTTGAAAAATACTATGAATCCTATATATTTTATATTACTTTGTAAACAATTTTTACACAGTGCGACACTCTTTTCCCTTGATTATTTTTTAAAAAAATTTCAAAGGTTTTTAATGTCGCACCAATTTATAAATACCTGTGTTTTCTTTAATATTGTTTTATAGCCGAAAAGACTCTACTAAATCCACGGTCGAAAGGCTCATTGGTTGAATAACAATACAAAAAATGAAATATCACATACGAAAAAAGTCAAAGGCTCAACGGCTAAAAGGCTCATTGGTCAAATGACAGTACGAAAAACAAAATATAGCATACAGAAAAAATTCAAAGGCTCCACGGCCGAAAGGATCATTGGCCATAAAGTTAAGGCTCCATGGCCGAAAGCCTCAAAGGTCAAAAGGCACAAAGTCGAAAGGCTCAAAGTTCGAAAGGTAAAAAGCCAAAAGACTCAAAAGCCAAGGCAAACCCAAAAAGCTCAAAGATACGAAATCCAAATACTCAAAAACACAGATACGAAAGTCGAACGACTCAAAGATGTGGAATCCAAGTAACTCACAAATGTGGAAGAAAGTATATCTACAAACGGGTATGTGACCATATTCCTAGTACTTTAAGATATATTTCTAATACAAAACAACATATTCTTAATACATTACGATTTCAGCCCACATCAAACGGGTACCTTAATATTTCAGGATTTCAAATTCTATGGTACTTCGAATACAAAAATAATAGCATTCAAATAGGTACAAGATACCATAATAGCATTAGATATTTTGCAAAAATTTAATTGTTCAATAAACTTGAGAATGAAATCATAAACGAGCCAACTGACAAATTAAAAACCAATTTACAATGGCCCTAACCTCAATATCTTGAGAGGATCTAAAGTTGATATGCCGAGGTTAGGATGAACAACACAAAGTTGAGCCAAAGCTCCACTAAACCCTTACACATACATAAGAGCGTTCTCATCTTTCAAGGCCTCAACGTCCTTTTGGTGCTTCTTGATATCCTCTTGATGTTTCTTAACTTGAGCCAACAATAATTCTTCCTTATTTTTAAACTCTCTCTGTTGCTCCTTGAATTGACTTTCACTCTCCAACTGATCCTCCAAGTAAATAATGCATCCTTCCAACTCAGCCACCTTCAATGATAAAGCTTGGTTGTAAGAACGTACTTGGAGGATCTCATCAACCTCCTTCCTCAACTATTCCACTTAAGACTGAACAGCCTGCAGCTCCTTCCTTACAGCATACAACTTAGATCGAGCCTCTTCAATCTGAGTGGACAAATTTTTCTCCACCCAAGTAATTTCTTACACCTTCCTTGAAGAGACGCAAGAAACAATGACCATTTGACAAGCCAACCTCTGCATATCATCTTCAAGTTCAAAGAGTCTCTTTTTGTTGAGGTTGGTCATGTCCTTCTCCATTAAAAAATTGCTCATCTAGTTGTGACGATTAAGATTGAAGCTCAGATTCTAGAAGTTGTTGGAAGAGGGTGTTGTCATAGGTTTTGAACAGGTAGAACAAATTAAGTAGATGAAGGAGAAGGGGGAATCTCAGTAACCTTCTTTCCCCCTTCCTAACGAGCGGTTGTTCGTCTAAAACGGTCATTTTGGGGTCCGTAGTGACTGCTTTCCGTTTCCCATTCCCCTCCTCAATAGTCTTTGCACTCGAGGGTTGAGGCGTCTCAATAACATCTTATGTTGCCTTCAACTCCTTGAGTCTACGAACCACCTCTTTGTCTGGAGCAGTCATTTATCTATCAAGAAAACAACAAATTGTTGAGTCACAAAACTTCAGATAAAAGTCATGCCAAAAGTTAAAAAAACAATACCAATGTAAGCCTTTAGTTCAAAAGCTTGAAAGTCAAGCTTAATCAAGATTGTCGTGTTAAAGATTACCCCTAGCTTCTCCAAGAAAAAGGCAACTTTTACGTTCAACCTCATCCAATTCATCCAAGGATCGTGCCCACTTGGGGATGAGGAGTTGGGGACCAATATAAAGGAAATCAATCAAAAAGAGGGTAAGGCACTGTTTGTAGGCTCGGATTTTTACAAAATTCAATTAAGGTTTTGACTTCCCTAATGAGGAGGGTTGCACAGTAGGGCTCAAACCCTCAATTTAGGTCCAAAACTTAACCCACCTAAACTTCTATTTTTTTGTACAAAGGAACAGCTATTGCTATACAAAATATTCTACTCCTCCTCCTATACATTTTACAATTCTTAGAAGAAAATACAAGGAAAACTCTAAGAGAAGAGTCTTTTGAAGCCCCTCCCCCTCCTCTATTGTTCTAGCCATGACCCTTGTGAGTGGCCCTATGTGTGGTCCTTCATCACTTTGTCTTCTCTTCTCTTTCTTCAACGAGTTCTTCTTTGCTTTATTCCTCAGAAGCCTCATCTTGGCATGTATGACAAATGGAACCTGACCTTAAATGAGGAAAGCACAAGTAACTCAGATAACTCTTCTTTTTATGTTTGTGAAGAAAAAATTTTAGAATCTGAAGAAGAAACCAATCCCTGTTAAGGAGAGTTATTATTGGTGAGAAACCTTATTACAAGCCAGTCTATTGAGCTAGAACAATCACAACGAGAGAATTTCTTCCACACAAGATGCAAACTTTATAACTATATTTGTTGTGTGGTTGTGGATAGTGGTTCCAGTAGTAATTATTGTAGTGATAGGTTGGTAAATTGATTGCCTTCCCTATTAGTGATAGGTTATAGTGATATTCAAGAATGTTCTCTTGCTTCCTCCCATGTGTGTTGGCCTAGCTTCACGCTAATTTCACTCTAAACTCCATCTCAATCATGTCCAAACTGCACTTCAACTTCATCATTGTTCTACATCCAATCAATTCAATGTCAAAAACAATAAACATTCATGGAAGGAGACACCTGACACAAGTATGCAAGGCTATGATTGCATCATCTTGGCTTTGTCTAATCCAAATTTTCTTAAAAGTTCTTTACATACTTTGTTTAATGCATAAAATTTTTATAAGTGGTTTGTTTTATTTGAAGTCCTAAAAAGAATTTCATTTCACCCCTCATACTTGTTTCAAATTCAGTTCACATGAGTTTAGAAAATTATTTGCATAATGTTTTGTATGTAGTCCCAAATATGATATCATCTACATAAACTTGGACATGATTTAAATGATACCTTCGAAAGAAAGTAGTATCTACACTTCACCTGTTGAAATTGTTTTCCTATAAAAGGTTGTTCAGACGTCCATACCAAGCTCTATGAGCTTGTTTTAAAGCATAAAGAGCTTTGTTAAGATTGAAAACATGATTAGGTAAGTTAGTGATGAAAGAATGTCTAGGCCAATCACTAGATCCATGACCACACACATTAAAGCTCAAGAAGAGTCGGAAGCTCCAGTGAAGATCTTGATGCTGACGATCTTGAGTTTTCTTTAAACATTTGTAAAATTATAAAAATATTGTAGAAGACTTTTGCTTTGTAAAAATAAACCCTAGGTGTTTTAGGGTTAGAAAAAGCACCTAGGTTAGGGTTAATTCCTTAGGTAGCGAATCCTTCTAGAAGGCACCACATGGCACATTATCATTGGATGGCAAAGAGAGTAGCCTAGGGTTTGGGAGGCTTGCTCCACAAGCGAGGGATAAGGTAACCTAGTGTGTGAAGCAAGCTAGGGTTTAGTAGCTTAAGCTTCACACTACCTTGGGAAAGATTACATGAGAAGCTTTAGTTTTTCCTCTTTTCTTATAAATAGAGGTGTAGGAACCTCACTTTGTAAGCTTGATAGTATAATGAAACGCTGCACATTTTTCAGCTCATTAGTCAAGTTTCCATTTGATTCTTCTTCTCCAAGAAGCCTTGAAGATCCTTGAGGGTTGGCCTAACCTCCTCCAAGTTACCTTGCATCATCTAGTTCATCCATTGTTTTGAAGCTTCCACCGTAAGCTTCTCCTTTCCTTCTCCATTTCCAAGGTTCTTTTCCATCTCCATTGCTTCTGCATTTCAAGAAGAGTCCCTCCATTGTTTTGGTTCGTTGCCAAAGCTTCCTTTTACGTTACAACAAATCGTAGAGCTTTCAAGAAGCCAAAAGCACCAAGGAGCTCTTTCATCATTTGGTATCATGAGCTTAGGTCTTCAAGAGATGAGTTCTTGATCCCTTTCACTTTTGTTTAGCTATTCCATGTTGTTTACCACTGTTTTTACATATCTTGAGTGTTTTGTACCGTTTAAATGTTGTGTTCTTGAGTTTGAACAATTCAAATAACATGAATCTTCTTGAACTATCCAAGAATCAACTGTTTAGGTGTTCTTGTTATGTGTTGAAATTGTTTTTATGTTTAATTGAGTTTTCTTCAATTTTAATCGGTTGAATCATATTATTTTTAGGTATTTTCAAGTTTGTAATTTGTTCTTGTCATGTTCTAAATCATGTGCTTCCAAATATGTCATAAACTTCATGTTTAGAAACTTGTTCACAAGGTGTTTGTGAAAATGCTTATACTATGTCTACTATGTGTTTGATGAAATGTATTGAGTAAATTGCACTTGTGTGAACCTTTGTGTGCTTTTTCTTTTATGTTTTTGAGTTCTTTAGCTTGTTATAAGATCATTAACAAGTTTCTTACAGTTAGGTTTCCATTATGTCTTGATGTTATGTTCAAATTCGTTGGATTCCTATAGGTATCAATTTTCTGAAGCTGTTTTGTAAACTGCACTAGTTTGGAAAATTTATTTCAAACAGTATACGCATTATATTGAAGTGGAATTTTGTACAAGGACGAATCATGATGTATAGGAAACAAATTAAAAAAGGCGCATTCTAATTCAAAGTGTACAAAAAGTGATAAATGTTCAAATCCGAATGCTAGTTGTTGATAGAATTCTAACGGAAGTGAAAATTGGCCTATGTAATTGATATACTGAAATTAATCCAGTGATCACTTTGACGTCAAAAATTTTGTGACCAAAGTTTAACATGTTGAGAGTGTGTGGTTAAAATTTGGTGGCCTAATTCGTTGTGGATTGAACGTAATAAAGTTTGGACTACGTGCTGCCAGGAACCTAGTGCATTGACATAAGGACTGTTGCACTGGACCAAAAACCTTGTTGTTATCTAGAGCGACTCAGTGTTTATTTTGACCTGAAATTTTTCATGGACATTCTGTAATGTGTTGGAAATTGGTGGTAAAATTTTCATGATAAAAGACGTTGTACATTGGTCGCAATAAATCAGCTATACACTTTTGCCAGAACTGAAAACTCTAGTTTTATTTTTCTGTTTTTCATCTATTCTAGAGTCATTCTTTAGATATTCTTTTGTGTGCCTTGCCTCCGTTCTTGTACCTTATTTTCTTGCTTGTCACTTTCATTTTCACTCTTTGAATTTGTACATTAAAAATCTATCTAAGTTGTGCTTTCCAAATTGTCCTCTATTGCTTTATATTTTTGTGACTTCTTGATGAGCTAGTACATTAATGAAATAATTGGGTTGAGTTGGTGTCCAATACATCAAGAGTTGATTTGAGAGCAATATTGAAGGAGAATTCACAAACGGAATATGCGACTGTACTGCTGGATTTTTGAGTGACAACGTGATCAAAATGAGAGTGATACACTTGTGAGGCAATGCTACAAACAATTGGAGTGTATAGCATAGGACTTTAATTTTCAGCAAAATTTTCATTGTATTATTTTGACTTGTAATTGCAAAATACTTCACTAGTGGATTACTCTAAATGCCATAGATGGTGAAGTGTTCTAAGGTCCTTGGTGCCAAAGAACTTCACCACTTGGAACTGTCTAACTTTAAATTCTTAAGCTTTGTCTTTACTTTTCTTTACATTTCTCTTTCATTTTGGTTTAATCAACTCGACTAGTTTTAATTTTTCTTAATTGAGTCACCTTCATTTGTGACTTAGTGAATTCACTATAAGAAAGACTTGGAAGGTACATTGGGTCAAGCTCTGGCAAGCAAAGCCCTGGTACTTAAGTTGTCCTAGTGACGCACCTCACTTTCCTAGGAGACCCCCCTGGTGTGTTGAACTTGTTTTTCTTACCTTGAGAATACTACTTCAAAAACTTAAGATGTCTAGGCATTCTCACCACCATAGTGGTAATGAGTCTAGTAAGAATAATTTAGACTTAAGAAAAATTTTGAATGAACTTCGTTCTTTTAAACTAAACACTAAAGTACAGTTTGTCATTATGGAGGAGGAAATGAAGACCTTAAGGAAGAAGGACCACAAGTTTAAATCTAAATCTAGTTCTTCAAAAAAATATATTTCTGATAGTGAAGAAGAAAAACTAGAAAGAGACAATTTGAGAATGGCAGAACACTATCAGCTTGACCCTTACAACCACCATAGGAAAGAAATACAATCCAAAGAAGTTACGGTAGATCTACCCCATTTCCATGGGAGTAATGACATTGATACCTTTCTAGATTCAGAGATGAAGGTCGAATAGTTATTTGACTGCTCCCTTGTGAGTGAGTAGAGAAAAGTCCCATTAGCCACCCTTAACTTCCAAGGACATGCCCTACATTGGTGGACAACCCTAGTGAGAGATAGAAGTCTTCACCATAACCCAACCATAGCATACTGGAATGATCTTAAGAGTGCCCTTAGAAGAGGACACATACCCTCTTACTATAATAGGCAACTCATGGACAAAGTCCATAGACTTAATAAAAAAAACATGAGCGTAAAAGAATACAGACAAAAAATCAAGCTTTATATGATGAGGGCTGGGATCAGAGAGGATGAGAGTGTGTCTGTGGCTAGATTTTTGAGTGGTTTGAGTCTTGAGATAAGAGATATAGTGGAACTTCTCCCTTATAGGGATTTTCATGACTTGGTCCAGATTTGCATTAAAGTTGAACAACAGATTTTGAGAAAAGGATCAAGCAGAAGTTCTTACTCTAACTCATATCGCAAGCAAGATTTTGAGAGGGAGGGAAAAATTGATGAGAGAAAAACCAATAGAAAACCCTTTCAAGACCATAGTCCAAGAAAATTTGAAAAGAAAAGAAGCGAATGCCACCTCCAACCACACTAGTGATATTAAATGTTTTTAAATGCTTGGGTTGGGGACATGTTAAATCTCAGTGTCCTTCCATGAGGACCATCTTAATGAGAGCCCAAGATGTATACAATAGTGAGGAAGAGAAAAATGAAGAGAGCACTAGTTAGGATTCTGAATGTGAGGAAAGTGAGGATGTTTATCCTCATGAGGGAAAATTATTGATGAATAGGAGAACCCTCACCAATCAACCTATTCCACAACTTCGGTCATAGAGAGAGAACATTTTTCACACTCGGTGTAAAATTTCTGAAAATGTATGTTCTCTCATCGTTGACAGCGGGTCATGTTGCAATTGTTGTAGTGATAGGTTAGTTGATAAATTAAAATTGAAAATATTATCCCGCCTAAACATTATAAATTACATTGGATAAATGATGAGGGGATATAAATGTTAAAAATCAAGTGAAAGTCAAGCTCTCGGTAGGAAACTATGTCGATGAAGTTTTATGTGATGTAGTTCCTATGGAGGCTTGTCATGTTTTATTGGGAAGGCCATGGCAATTTGACAAGAAAATTGTCCATGATGACCTCACCAACGAAATTACTTTCACTCATAAACATCAAAAGTTTGTACTTCATCCTTTGACCCTACCCAGATGTTGGAAGATGAAGTCTAAATGAGACAAAAATCAGTAAAAAGAAGGAGTGAAAAACATAAAAATAACAGTGTTCCAAGGGTCATGTACCTTTGTTCTACTTTTGATGAAGCCTACATTCACCTTGGAAAACAATTTTTGTTGAGTTATCTCTTTTCAAATTTTTGTGAATATGATTTTACAGTATATAGTAGATCAATCTTGTGCAAAGTTGTTAACCATGGATAAGAAAATTTGAGTTTAAACAACTTCACAAGGAAGAAAAATGGAAATATAAGAGAGAAAATAAAAATGTCCTTAGGATTCAACATGATTGTCCTATCCTAGATACAGAATTAGGTAACCTTGGAAAAACTCTTCTCTTCTTTTATGTTGTAAATATTTCATTGATCCTACTAAATGATTGTTTTGACAAGAGGGTGTTTGATCTTAGAGGAAGTTGACAATGGAACGTTGTGGATCTGAGGACAGATCCCTTTTAAGAGGGAGGGGATGATGAAAGAAGGCCCAGGCCAGTCCCAATGACTACATCCATGACCACACACATTGAAGCTCAGGAACAATAAGAAGTTCTAGTGAAGTTCTTGATGCTGATAATCTTGAGTTTTCTGCAAACATTTGTAAAATTGTAAAAATATTATAGAAGACTTTTGCTTTGTAAAAATAAACCTTAGGTGTTTTATGGTTAGAAAAACACCTAGGCTAGGGTTAATTCCCTAGGTGGCGAATCCTTCTAGAGGGCACCACATGGCACATTGTGTCACTGGATGACAAAGAGAGTAGTCTAGGGGTTTTTTAGCCAAAAGCACTAAGGAGCTCTTCTATCAGTTAGAGTTTTCAAAATGAAGGGGTTTTTTAACATACATTTTTCCTTCATAAATCCTTAGAAAAGCACTCTTAACAGCCATTTGATATAATTTTATTCTATTGGTATTCAAAACAAAGCATTGAACTCCAAATGGATAAAAGTAAGATACATTGGGCTTTCTATCCTTCCACTAATCATATGGAGTCTTTTTAGCCAGTGGTCTTATGTAAATTCTGTTTTGTTAATAACAACCATTGTTTATTACTTCTACCCAAAAATGTTTAGGAGTGAAGTTTACATTCAATATAGTTCTAGTGATATCTTGTAAAGATCTATTTTTCCTCTCAACAACCGTTTTTTTTTTTTTTTTTTTTTTTTTTTTGTCCTTGGAGTATAAAAGTTGTGATTTATGCCATAATTTTCGCAAACTGCTTGAAAGTTTTCATTTTCAAATTCACTATCATGATCACTCCTACTAACTACAATAGACACACCTTTTTTATTTTGAACTTTTTTAAAAAAATTACATTAGACTTACTCATCCTTTGTTTCAAGAACTTTGCCCATGTTCATTTAGTAAAATTATCGACTAGACAATATCTTTTACCTCCAATATATTTAGTTCTTCTAGATCTAAAAAGATCCAAATGTATCAATTCAAAGGATCTTTGGGTGGAAATGTCTTGTTTGTTCTTGAATAAGCTCTTAGACTTACTTCCACTTCACACAAGCCTCCCAAAGACGATTGTTATTGAATGACATTTCTAGTAAAAGGTATTGAATGACATTTCTAGCAAACCTTTTACGAAGTTGTGTTTTTGGAGTTTTGAGATTAATCTCAAACTTACATACATTTCTTATGTCAATAATGGACTCTTTAATCTGATAGTTTGTTCATATTGATTTTATAAAAAATTTCTTTTCTATTAATAACAAACATTTTGGTTCCATCGTGTAAATACATTGTACACTTATCATGTAATGTTTCTTTCAATGCATATCATCTGATCAATTATGACTATTTTATCTTTTTTTTCTTGTATATAAAATTCGAATGTGTTAGACATGAGAATCTATTTCCACATGCGATCTTAGAATTTAATTTGAGGCTTAGATTCAGCTAGTGTCTCTGACTTTAGAATCTGCCGTAGCTAAATATTGAAAAGCAATTGGAATATATTATCATCTTTATATTGAAAAGTGATGGATGTCATTTGACCTTACATTTCCTTCATTTATTCCATTCCATAACAGCTATGTTCTGATTATTCTTAAACACAAGAAACCATACACAAGTTTTACCTAACAATATAGCATTTTATATATTAAATATGGCAGCATCAAAGAATGTGTGTGGGGCTATAATTAGTTAGTTGCATAAAAAGAATCGAGAAAAAAAAAAAAGACGGGAAATATACGATCAAATTTCTATTTTCTAGGATAAAGATATACTTTTTTTTATGATGATTTCTTAGATAAGATAAAAATATAATAGTTTCACCTTTGCCTTATACTTGTAAGATATTTTAAGTTTATTATCAGTTACAATAGAAAAAACCTATTTTGATTTCTATTTTTTTTATTATTTTACTTTTTTAACTAATACAAACTAAACTTTTCTTTTTATATATATTTTCTGCTTAACTTTAAAACTCTCTTTCCCTCTTTTTCTTAACTTTAAAGTAACTGAACATTGAATAATTAAAAAATAAGTATTTAAACTTTTAATGAATTAGATTTCACATGGAATTATAAATTTTATATCAATCCATTCCAAACGAAACTTCTATATGCAATTTTAATTATGAAAGTATCCTATCACTAATATTTCCCTAAACAGATCTCTTAAAAGTTAATACCATATGAATTCTTTCTTCATAGTCTTATCATCTAAATTAAGTCATATTATTCTAATATTTCTATTATCAATTCAGTTACTCTATAAATTACTTTTTTATATCAATCTTCTATTTTTTTCACAATGATTATGTTATATAAAGAATAAATTTTATAAAAAAGTAAAAAATAACATGCAGTAAAGGATTAACATTCATCTCAATATTAACATTCACCCTGGAACAAAAGAACTAGGAACTTCACCTTAAGATATTAATTTAAATTTTCCCTGAATAAGAATGTGATTTTTTGATATTTTGTTGGCATTAGACTGTATTTTTTTATGTTTTGTTGGCATGAGAGTACATGGAAAAATAATGAGACTCTAGATGTGAGTACATAGATAAATATATGATGCATGCCTAGATGTATGATGAATGTCTAACTATTAAGATGTAGTATTGTACATGTTAAAATATGTGATACATGTCTAGATATATGACAAATGTCTAAATGTAGAACATAGGATACATGTCTAACTATGTTATACGTGCCTAACTGTATGATTCATGCAAAACTAACTAATGCATGTATGTCACAATTCATGGATGGATATTATGTATTTATGAAACAAATTATATACATGCTACCATGAATGTACGAAGATAAAATGTGAATGCATGTTTATATGTACAATGTATAACATAATGAAAAATAGTGCATGCTTGTACCTCAAAGGGTACTTATTCATGATATGTGATGAAAATGTGATACACTTAATTAGTATGTACAAGAAAAATGGTTTATATTTTTTCAAAATTATTTTATAAAGTGTAATATTTTTTAATGAGAATTTATTTTAAAAAAAGTATTATTTTTTAAATCAATAACTCAAGAACAGCCGATGAATCATTGAGCTGCAAAAATTCTCCCTTAGTGTATTGATTAAGGTTTGACCTAACGAGGTTTAAGTTCTAGGCTTGTAAATGCACTCACATAGGATAGCTTGTCCTAATTCCTATTAAGGGCCACTAGATCCATGACTCACTTTACCACACATCCATATCATTCGATAAACAACGTCTTTATGGATATAAGAATAAAGTGAACATACTCTAGCTGGGATTTTCACAACAACCAGGAAAGGAAATACATCCCTCCATCCTTGCTATGCAACCCCTCTATTTCTAAGCTTCACGAACCTGAATATAAGGCCTCACTCATGATATGCAAGAATGTGTGTGTGAAGGAAGAAAAAATACATATCCAACCCCCACCTGTAAAACAATCAAAAAATTTCCAAGCAGATATATAGCATGTCGTCTACCCTAGGATTCAATATTTCAACAGTAATAAGAAAGCATATAAAGCAAACAAACATATACAAAAATAAACAATAATAATATATATAAAAAGTAAACATTATATAAAAAATAAATAATCCTAGAAAAAAGAATGATAAAGATTAAATATAAAATATAAACAATCTATAAAAAGAAAAGGGAAAGACAAACATTAGAAAACCATACAAATTTAATAATGTAATTAAATTGGCCTGACTGTCTAAAAGTCTCCAATGGAGTTGCCATCTGTCGCAACTGGGATCACAACGGGTATATGGTGATCAAATAAAATATTAATAAAAATATATTATTAGAGATGGAGTCGCCACCATAGTTTATTATGAAAAACTATGAAAAAGTCAAGAAAGAAATGTCTACGAAGCAGATACAGATTCAGGAGTCGATTACATGGGAGGAAACAATTAGCACCCCACAACACCTGTCTTGAAACGATACCTTTAATCAAATGAATAAAATGAGTGTGGTTTTATAAAATGTTATTTTTCCTAAAAAATACCAATAAAGATGCTAGTAAATACAAATAAAAATGAAGAATTTGGCCCAACAAGGATTAACCTTGGTCCTATGTATTTCCATAATGAAAAATCAGGGTTCACGTAGTTTTAGTTGGAAATTTGTTTGATGTGGTGTTTGATAAGATATAATTTTAAAAATTTTTTATTTTCACTTTTAGAAAAGTTTTATATACTTTTTTTAATTTTTGAAAATTTGATATTGCTTGACACGTGCGATCATTTGAATCTGAACAAAATAATGAAACTTTTTCGAATTTAATTCAGTATCACGCGAACGGTTACTTGGAGATTTTGTCGAATTATTTTAAAATAGAAGACAAAAAGATTTGTATATTTTTAAATTCATATTTGAAAATGTTAGTAATGTAATTCCTACTTAAATCTTTCCTTTTATTTATTCCCAAGAATGGGTAATCACCCAAATCCCAAAGATAATTACAAAAAATAAAAACTAATAATTAAACATATATCTTCCCCTTTCCTAAGTTGATTCACTCTTATTTATACTACATTTCCGTAACAGAATACCAAAACCAATCCTAGCTATTTATATTGAAAATATAAAACAGAATTTTAAATCTAAATCTCCCAATTTTGTTGTTGCTTCCATCTTTTTCGGTAAAAATCCAAACTGAATCACCCTTTGCTAACACCATTCCCCCTTCACATGTCACCTTGTCCTCAAGGTGAAAGTTAGGAAAAATGGTTGTAATTTTCTCAGCAGATTCCCAATTGTCATCAAAGGAAGGTAAGTGTTCCCAATGAATCAACACTTTAAGAGACCTGTCTGGAGCATTTTTGGTCCCCAAAACGGACGCTGATTGTACCAACAACTCACCATCTTCAGCTAATGCAGGTGGCAATATCAACGATGTTGCTTTTGGCGGCAATTTTTTTTTAGCTTGCTAATGTGGAAAATCGGATGTAACCTGCAAGAATCAGAAAGTTTGATATATGCTACTGTCCCTACTCGTTCCATAATCTGAAATGGGCCATAAAATCTGAGAGATAACTTTTCATTGGGCCTTTTGGCTAAAGACCGCATTCTATATGGTTGAGCCTTGAGGTATACCCAGTCTCCGATCTCCAGCACGACCTCCCTACGATGCTTGTCGGCATATTTCTTCACTTTTTGTTGGGCATTGTGCAAGTTGTCCTTAAGCTCTCGAAGAATGTTCACGGGCTGCCATTAGAGAAGCCACTTCCTCCACATTTGAAGGATATGTTTCCCCTCTAAAAAGAATTGGAGGAGAACAACCATAGAGAACTTGAAAGGGGGTAGTCTTTGAAGAAGCATTGTAGCTAATGTTGAACCAATATTTAGCCCAAGCTAGCCAATCCATCCATTTCTTTGCGCAGCCACTTACAAAGCAACGTAACTACGTCTCTAAACACCTGTTGGCCACTTCCGTTTGCCCATCCGTTTGTGGGTGAAAAGAAGTGTTGTACTTAAGTTTTGTCCTTGCAGATTCAAACAAAGCATCCTAAAACTTGCTTAAAAAAAGTCTATCCCAATTAGAAACAATAGAAGAAGGAAAACCATGGATGTTAACCACTTCTGGAATGAAGGCTTCAACAACATGTTTAGCTGTGAATGGATAAGAAAGAGGAATGAAATGGGCGAATTTAGACAAACGATCAATCACTACTAGGATGGTATCTTTCCCTTTGGATTTTGGTAACTCCGTGATAAAATCCATGGATATCTCAGCCCACACCTTTTGGGGAATCGACAAAGGTTGAAAAAGGCCAGCAGGGAACAATGCTTCATATTTGTTCTGCTGGCATACTTGGCACCTCGCGATGTAGTCCTTAACCTGCTTCCTTATCCCTTTCCAAAAGACTGATGCCGAAATGCGTTTGAAGGTACGGAGGAACCCAGAATGACCATCCATACCCGAATCATGAAATTCACCAAGGAGAAAAGGAATTTGAGAAGAAGATGTTGGGATGACAATAAGTCTCATCCTCAATAGTCTTCCAAATATCATGCACCACTGATAAAGCATAATGAACCATTTGTCTAGACAATGCATCAGCTGCCTTGTTCTCAAAACTTAGTCAATATTGTATCTCAAAGTCCAAACCTATTAATTTGGAGGTCCATTTAATATGATCATCCCCCCACAACCGTTGTTTAGTGAGAAATTCGATGCTCCAGTGGTCGGTAAGAATCTTGAAATGATGGCCCAATAAATAGTGACGCCACCTTTGGACTGCAAATACAATAGTCATCAACTCCCTTTCATGTGTTGCTTTCATTTGAGAGCGGAGAGCAAAAGCCTGACTGAGAAAAGCAATTGGGCATCCCTGTTGAGAAAGAACCGCTCCAATTCCGAATTGGGAAGTGTCAGTTTCGATGGTCTCTTGAGTAAAATCTGGGACAGCAAGTGTGGGTAAATCCGTCATGAGTACCTTAAGTTTATCAAATGCTACTTGTGCGACGTCAGTCTAAAAAAATGCATTTTTCTTCGTTAGGTCTGTAAGAGGCTTAACTAACAATCCATACCCCTTTACAAATCGGCAGTAATAACTTGTCAAACCAAGAAACCCATGTAAAGCTTTCACATCTTTGGGAGTAGGCCATTCTAACATTTCCTGTGTCTTCTTTGGGTCTGTCGCAACTCCACTTTTGGATACGACATGGCCTAAATACTCCACCGAGGAAACAGCAAAGGAACACTTTTTTCTGTTCAAGATCAACTTGTTTGTTATGAGAACTAAGAAGACTTGTTGCAAGTGTTGCGTGTGATCATTGGTTGAGCTACTGAAAACCAAAATATCATCGAAAAAGACGATGACAAATTTTCAAAGAAATGGTTGAAGAATGTCATTCATTAGAGCTTGAAATAGAGAATATAGATGCACCAGCCAATTCTTCAAGAAGCTCTTCAATTACTGGAATGGGAAATTTATCCGGAATGGTGATTTGGTTGAGAGCTCTATAATCAACACAAAAACGCCAATTGTTATCTTTCTTTTTGACCAATAGGATAGGGCTTGTATAAGGACTGGTGCTCGGTTTAATGATCCTGGAGTCTAACATTTCCCTAACCATTTCTTCAATAACCTTATTCTCATAGTGCGGGTAATGATAGGAACGAATGTTAGGTATATTGACTCCTTCCTTAAGTGGAATGGCATGATCATGTGTGCGATTAGGAGGAAGACCTTGTAATGGTTGAAATATAGTAGAAAACGAGTCCAAAACCTGTTGCACCTCCGTTGGTATATCTCTAGAATCCATAATATCAACTCTCATCGGCCATAATTGCACCATAAAAACATTGTCTCCCTCATGCAAAGACTGCACCGCTGAGCATAAAGTTACATTTCCATAACATAGCTCTACATCACCTTGTAATTTAAGCCATGTGTTTCCTGCTGGAATATAAAGGCAGAAATCTCTAAAATTAGTGCTCACTTCTCCCAATTTATCAAGCCAAGCTAATTCGAGAACAAATTCAGCCTCATCAACAGGAAACAGGAAAAATTCCTCTGTCACATGAGTTCTAGAAAGGATAAGAAAACCCCTTTGCGAACACCTTGGCCCTGCACCCACTTTCGATCTGCCACCTTGACCACACACTGAGGGCCTACATCAACCTCCAGACCCAATTCCTGTGCAATTTCGGGAGCCACAAAATTGTGGGATGCCCCGCAATCGATTAAAACCCTTACACGCTTCCCATGTATTGTCGCCCAAGCCCTTATTGATATGTGATTGTTCGGATAAGAGGAGAGTTTAAATTCAACTTCACTGACCATGAGAGTGGTATCATCTTCCTAGTGCTCCACATTGGTTGCCTCCACCGTTTCTAAAGCATCACCCTTCACTAACATCAATTTCAAGCTCCTACTCATGCAATCGTGGTCTGGACTAAAGGGTTCATCACAAAAGAAGCATAGGCCCGTAGCCCTTTTTTCTTGATATTTAGCATTGGATAAATGCCTAGGTCCTCTTGGTTTGTTACCCATTCCCACAAACTCCTCAAGTTTAGGGTTGTTGGGCTGAACCTGCGAGGAATTCTTGGGTGGCCCATGCCACTATGAGCTAGAAGGGCCCAATCTGTTTTGGACCTTATGAAATCCTCTAGACAAAGTGGCATTCTCCCCTTTAACTTTCTTTACCAAATTCATCAAGTCTTCTAATGAATGAAAAGGGAGCAATTTGCATTTAGCACTTACCTCGATTTTCAACCCATTGCGAAAAATCCCAATAAGGAATTGACAATCAACAACCCTTAAGGGGCTAGCATACATCTCGAAGTTGTCTCTGTACTCACACAATGATTTCTCCTGTTTTAATTGCAACAATAACTCATAAGGGTTTTGTAAAAGTTTTGGTTGGAAGCGTCACAGCACCGCTTCTTTGAAATTAAGCCCTGAATGAAATTGTGTTGATGGTTCCCACCAATGGAACCAAGTCAGCGCTTGTCCTTCTACCACAAAGGCAGCCACTGAAATCCACTCAACTTTCAGCACCGCCCATAATGCAAAATACTACTCGATGAGGTCAATCCAATTGTACGCATACTCACCAGGAAAAATTAGAACTTCCACCCTATGCCACTGTTCATGTTGGTGGTTACAGCGATTTTCTGTAGGAGAGCCATCACCGGGGCACCTCTCACGCCAACCAGGGTCGCGATATAGGCTACGCTCCTGAGGACGTTCTACTTGATCCAGCCATGCCTCGATACATCTCAATGTTTCTATCATCGACAGCACCAGGGTCTCCATTGAAGAGTGTCGATTTTTCTCTTCCTCCAGCCTAGCGTCCACTGTTGCTGCATGTTCCTGAATCTGAGACAAAACTGATTCCATCTCATCCATCTTTTGATTTCTCGACTGCACCATCACAGTACTAGGATCCAAGTAATCTAATACCAGTGTTAGGAATGTAATTCCTACTGCAATCCCTTTATGTGAAGTGTTTCACCCCCACCCATAATGCCACGCGCTCACTCTCTTTTATATCGTATTGTGTCAAGCCAATTTCATGATGCATCAGCGCTATCGTCTCCACTCTCACACTTCTTCAATTGTGGATTTAGGCCAAATGGGCCATGCTTCATTCCACACTACCACACATCTCTCACTCCTTTTACCCTAATTAAGGTTACAAATGAAAGAAAAAGAGAGCGCAACAACAACACTGCTCCCTGCACCTCTTCCAATCATTTCACTTATGTCGCTCATCCTCCTCGATTCTCTACCTCTCCTTTCATTTACCGATTCTCATCTAGTTCTATTTTTTTTTTTTTTTTAGGTTGCTGAAAGTGTTTGATGGCGACTCTCCTTGAGGCGTTAGGATTCAGAGCTAAAGCACTCACAACAAAGAACGATGAAATACTAAAAAGAAGTTCTTTTTTTGGGCTCAATGGTTTTTCTGTTCTGATAATTTAGGCTTGGATTTTTAAAGTTTAAAGCTTTTTGTATTTTTGACTTAGGGTTTCTAATTTTGTTTTTTTTTTTTGGGTTTTTCTGATTCTCTATTTTATGGTTTGGGATTGGTTATGGATTTGGGTTCTCTGTTTATTGGTTTTTCTCTAAGTATGCGTATATCGACTTTGAACTTCTAATTTTGGCTAAAGGGTATATGGGTTTTGAGTTTTTTATTTTGGATTGAGTTTTTGGAGTGAAGATTGGTTGGGGATTTGGATTTTGTGGAACACCGAGTTGTGTTTTTTGGTTTTGAATTTGTTTTCTAGAATGCAGGATTCTATCTCTGGGTTCCTGAAATAGGGTTGGGAATTGTTGAGTTTTTGGAATTCGGTTTGATATTGCTTCTGATTAAAGCAGCTCTGGAAATTGAATTCGCTTTGTTTTTGCAAATCTTGGTTTTCCGGATCACTAGTTGTGAGTTCGAAGGCCACTATTTTACTAATGTTGGTTGGGATTTCTGGTTTAGGAACTTGGCTACTGGCTTGGAATGAGGATTTGCTCGAGGCAGTAATCTACCATCATCAAATACAACTTGGAATGAGGATGTGCTCAAAGCAACGATCCACCATTATCAGGTAAGATTCACATTCTTACAATATTCAATTTCAGTAATACATAGTGCAAATTGCAGATCAACATACAAAGAGTCAACAGCACAAACATAAACAAAACAGAATAAGACAATCTACATATTCCTACAAAAAGGAGAAAACGACATACCCGTTGAAAATCAAACAACTTTCTTCTCTTCGTAGTTTTTCTTTTCTTCTATAATTCTGAATATCTACTTCCACAATGTATAAATTAGAGACTTTTGAACTGTTAGACCTTTTGATGACTTTTCAAAGTATAATTTTCATATGTGATTTCTTGCTGTAATATCTCCTATATATATCATGTGTGTGTATATATGATTGTAAAAATAAAATTTGTAGTGTAATGTAACCTGCTCCTTGGAAAATAAATTCCTCCCTTTTTTCAGACTCGTAATTCCCTTTTGTTAGCAAATTTTAAATTAATGTTCTTCATTAAGAAAAACTACAAAATTAATTTCATTAACTATATTCATTTGTAATTAAGTAAAATAATTCAAATTAAAACAAAATATTTCTCCTAAAACAGTCATTTTCAAATTTAATTTTACTCAATTTCCTAATTAATTCATAATCAATCCTATTAATTTATCAACCAATTTGAATATCAAAGACCCTAATCAAAGAAATTTTCAATTGATTTTCAAATAATCTACACATCATAGATATTAATTTAAATAACTTTGACTTAATTTCTAGTAACAGTAAATGTAATATGGGACCCAAGTCCAAACGTCTGGTTAGAGATGAGTGTAGACAAATGTGAACATAGGAAGAAAATATATAGAATTGAGCCAACAGAGAATGCAAATAATAAAAAAAAAAAAAAAAAAAAAAAAAAAAAAAAAAAAAAAAAAAGAAACAAAAAAAAAAAAAAAAAAAAAAAAAAAAAAAAAAAGGTCGTAACTAGCAAACTGAGAGTATAGAACAAAATTGGCCCAAGAAGAAAAATTAAAAAATTGATCAATCATTTTTATTTGAAACCTTAATGTGCCGGAATTAATCAAATTTATTATTTTTGTTATTTTTAAAATGTTTTTCTATAAAAATAAAATGAGACAAAATGTTTGTTATTTTATTTTGAATAATAAAACATATAAAACATATTTTTATTTTCTAAAATAATAATATAAATAAATATATATATATATATATATATATATATATATATATATATATA
>Ga0209700_102748_pt1 | contig 35041 bp, 14 predicted proteins | sample SiratroredBW_FD_187528 | JGI IMG/M metagenome (GOLD analysis project Ga0209700, IMG submission 187528) | Root nodule microbial communities of legume samples collected from California, USA - Siratro red BW (SPAdes) (version 2) | ecosystem: Host-associated > Plants > Roots > Nodule | place: USA...
ATAATTATATATATATATATATATAAATATATAATTATATTTTTAAGATTATTTTTATACGGAAAATTTCTTTTATATAGATTATATATACAAAATTTAATATGTCTTTAGAATAAAATAAATCTAATATATATCTTTCGTACAAATTATGTACTAATAACTTCCTAAAAAACTAACGAAAGAAGTCAAATAAAGTAACAAATTAAATTAGTCAATTAATTGATATTGACAGAGTATATACTAACGTTACACTGTGTAAAGAACAAATGCAAGGGAAATTTTAGTTTCTTGGGAAATTTTGGAAACAAAGTTTTCCAAGAAATACTGTTTTGAAAAATGTTTTTTTTAGGAAGTTTTCATAAAAGGATTAACACGGAGAAAGGGGGGAATACTAACTTTTCAGCATTAAAATAAAATTTTAGTCATGTTACTTTATTAAATTATTTAATACAATAACAAATTAAATATTTTAATAAACATGAAATATTACCTTTTGATTTTTATCCTAGTGTTTATAATCTATGATCCTAAAAAATGTTATAAACCATAATTTGCACTAATGATTTTGATTTTGTTTTATTTATAAAGAATTTGTCCATAATAGATGAAAAAGAGACTTTAGAAAATATTAATTCATAATGATAGTTATATAAACATAATAAATAATTACACAATACTCATTTTTAGTATTTAGTTAGTTAATTTTAGTTTTTAATTTTAAAATCTGACTAAAAGTAAAATGAAAATATTAAATTTGTATCTTCTTTATATATTATTGTCATAGACTTTTTATTTTAAAATACAATTAAAGGTAAAATAAGAATATAAGATATATACACTAAGAGGAAGAATTTCTTTTATAGGTGATCATAAATGTTATAATCTTTATAATTTTAAAATGTAATTAAGAGTAAAATAAGAATATAAAATATGTGAAAAATCTCATTATATATTATAGATTCTTTTAATTTTAAAAATATAATTAAAAGTAAATAGAAATATAAAATGTGTATAATAGAAGCTGCTAAAAATTTTCTATATATATTATTATAGATTTAAACAGATTTTTTTGCCCGCTTCATTTGAATAATTGTGATTCTCATATTAACATATAAAATTTGATTATTTTAAATACAGATAGGCTATTAGATTTATATATATATAATTAAAAATATAGTTATTTTTTAATTGATAAATTATGCCGTCACCTTTTGGTTAGAGAGATGGTACAGTTACATATTTTAAAGCTAATTTAAGTTAATTAAGCTATTAAAATAATCATTATGAATTATTACATGATTCATTATTCACACCACTGCAGCTTGGAATTTTTTGGACATTATTTTAATTAGTATTTGATTGGACTAAAGTTAAAATTATAATTTATATTCATAAAACATTAAAATTTAAAATAAATAAAAAATATAATTAAAAAGTACTGCAGTGAAAAGAGTCCAAATTATTATAACTCACATACACCACAAATAAAAATAAATATATAATTATTTTTTTTCTGTATAGTCTGATTGAGTTAAATTTATGGAGTTTAAAACTCATGAAAATATTATTAACCTAATTCTAATCCTATGTTCAATAATATTTTATGAGTTGGGAAAAAAATAGTACTCACAGAAAACAAATTTTAACTTAATATAATAACCCAACACTAGAAAGATTAATCGGATTGAGTTGTACAAATTCATGGGTTGAACAGAGTCCATCTTTTATTTGTCATATTAGATTGTATAATTAAATATCTTCAAATTATATTATTTAAAATATCTTTTAGATTATATAATTTAAAATTTATTTTTTAATTTCCGGATAACATAATTTGAAAGCTATATTTTCTTTAAAAAAATTAAATCAATCAGTTTAAAAATTATAATTAGTTTTCGAATTTTTAGAATCCAAAAATCTCTTCTTAGAGAAAAATATTTCTAAATTAGGGAATTAAAAAAGATAAACGAGAAAAATAAAAACTTTTATATTGATTGGAGTGGACGACAAAATATATGGAGACGAAGGAAGTAGTGCCCCACTTATAACTCTGCTAATAGTCTCCTTAAATTGAAACCAGAAACATTAGAGACTAGACCAAACAAATCATATTATCAAAACTTTAACTGTCTATAATGAGGAAAAAAGTTTACAGAAAATTGTGATTAGTGAAAAATTGATTTCAATAAATAACTAAACTTAATTTGATTGATCAAAATTATATACAAGTATTTTTAAAATCATTCTTTAATTTTAGTAAAATTTGTAATTCGTCACCACCTGATTAACTAAAGTAGCATAATATTCAGTAAATTTGATTCGTCTTAAAAAATAGATTTTCATCTTTCCACGAAAATGATTTTGTAAAAATAGTTTGCTTAAAATCATTACCGGATTATTTCTTGGAAAAGTTATTTTTTTTCAAAGATAAATTAAACATAAAAAACATAATAAATTAAAGATTTTCCTTTAAGTGAACTCCTCGTAAAAGTCAAGCTTTTACCTGTGACATGATAACACATGTACATGTCTGTTTGAACAAGGTAGAGAGAAATTGTGTGCACGAAGAAAATATTTGCAAACACAAGAAAGATTGTATTCTATTTAACATGTTAGCATATAATCACAATATGCTTGTCCAAGTAAGAATTTCCACTGCACCAAACATAACCAAAGTTTACAAAGCCTAGAAGAACATGAAGACAACCAGAACTATACAACAATTTAAGGTGAAAAATAAAGGGCACACACACACAACTTTGGCATCTTAATCTATAATAATTTGTCAATATGATATTCCACCACCACTAATAACAGAGGGGAAAAGAATACAATACTATCTAAGGAGGCTAATTAGAAGATGCTACAAGCATTCTCATTCCACATACACTACTGTTAAACTGGTATCACATCATTCTTGGATGCGTCTTCACATCTTAAGACTATACCCTCAAGACTAGCTGGAAAAATACATTTGGTCCATTGGCAACCAGTAGTGATAGGATCTGGTGGAGGAACAATCATAAGCACATTCTCATTCCTCTGAACCACCCCCATTACACTTACTGTGCTTCCTTCTTTGATGTACCTGAATGCAAATACCATGTTATATCATTTCTCTTGACCACTTTGTCTGAACAGTGAAACATCATAATATGTTGCTAATAAGATCAACAGGTTATTGTTACTAATTCACACTTGTCTACTTGGGATACCCCTTATGGAGCTTTTGGTACAAAATTAGTTTTTTAGTGTCCGGGAATCATGATTCTTAAGAGTTTTTCTAAAATCTGTTTGTTTTGTCATATAAATATTTCAGCAAGTATTGATAAAGTTTCCCAGGAATTCAAGAATGACAAGATTTTTTACCAAAACTTTAATAATTTGTAAGTTTTACTTTTAACTCAAGACAATAGATTCCCCCACCTCTTCATGGAAACAATTTTGTGGCTTGGCTAAAACATTCCTAGGAAACGCCACCCTCCTTCAGGGTTTTCTGGTGTTAAAACATTAACCAAACATGAAAACAGATTTGCGAAAAACTAGATTTTTCTTGTACCAAACGTTTCCTAAATCAAAGCTGACACAAAAATGCATCCATCCAGAGACAAAGAAGGTAGCTTAAATTATCAAAATGCAAGCAAACATGAGATCAGTTTTACCCTTCTTCCAACCGCATGATGCGGTCATCACTTGAAAGATTCCTCTCTCCCAACCACCGGAGAAACTCTGGTGAAAGCTCTTCTTTGGTTGGATTTACATTGATGAGAACCGAGTCATCAACATAAGGGGTCACCCTTGCTCCGTGACCAGTCTTAACCAATGCCCTTAAACCAGATTGGAAATCTGAGATGTAGAAGTCAACCACGCGCCTCTGTCACATCACATATATTCCAGTCAGATCACAAATGAAAAATAAGTTCCCAATAGCAATAGCAGCCCTAAGCACAGACTCCTCATGGGGCATTCTTTACTGGTGGGTCCTTTCATGAAACCAAATAAAGGAAAGAAATAACACTCCCTAAATGTAACCTCATGAAGACAATTAAGTTCACTATTGGAACAATAGCCAATGAAGGGGATACCAAAGTTAGGTAACCACATATAACAACATAAATAGGTCAATTCAATCTAGAATCCATCAAAAGGCTTGACAAGAAATGTCAAAGGACGTGGATCCAACATGCAATCCATCCATGCATAAATTTAACTGATCCACCAAATGAAAATAAAACGTAGTAGATTGAATCAACAACCATCAATTTTAATCCAACTCAAATTTTATGTATACCATCCTTTGCTCAGTAAACCAAATCTAGTCCAAGGTAAATTGGAAACATTCAATAAGAAGGGAAATATCATCATATCAAAAAGAAAAGCTTCCCTTTCTTCTTCTAAATATGATAGTAAAATTCAAAACAATGAATTCAACTTTGAAATTTTATCAGATAAAGAAACACGTCCTTCTGTGCTATACTTCCAGGGGCAAGGATAGAAGTAAAATTGTACACAAGATGTAAGAGTAGAATATTAAATTTCATAATAACGAACCCACTTAAAAAACTTAGTAACTTACTTCAAGCAATCTAAGGCCCCAAGAAAACCGACGGTGTGTAGGATTGGCAGCTTTTGAGTCCCAACCCCGATACTCATATAAACTTGTTGATGTATATACACATCTGGGAACTTTCTGGAAAGATGACTCAAGAGGCACATTACCGCAGGTAACAACCTTCACATACAACAGCAAAACATATTTGATTTGATTAGTCATTTTGTACGTAGTTACAAAAAGGATTCATAGCATGAAAATTCAATCAAGTGCAAATTTCTCATTTACATAATTAGATGTTGACAAGGAAATTATTACTCTGGGAAGACACAGATACTAAGGCACAGGCATCTCATTTAATGAAAGTAGCATTATTTTAAACAGCTACAAAGGGTGCATTTCAGGCTTTACGTCCAAGATAAAGATTTGCTCTTATTTTCATATTTTCTTTGCTTATGATAACATCATGTCTTTGAAAAAAACTAGAGCAATGAAATCTCACTATTAAACAGACTCGTTCATTTAAACCATACTAAAATCATGTTTGTAGAAGCACTTGATACATATCTTCGCTGTACCAGTTTAAAACCTATACATGTAGGTTATTTACTAGGACTTTTGTTTCTATGACAAAAATTTAGGTTCGAATCAGATATTCTAGAGGATTTTCAATCTTTCCGTTAAGAAAAATAACAAAAAAAAAATGGCATTCCTGAAAAGCTCCAGTAAATTAAAAAACAAGCTCCAAATACTTCTAAAGCAGGTGAAGAATAATTTATAATGTAAAATCAGAATAATGCAGACACAGGTGAATAAGGAAAACATTTGAAATTAGTACAGCATGATTTGATATAAAGAATTTACTTATTAGCCCAAGAAGTGAATATGAACTTTCCAAGAATAATGCATTAAATTAGGCAAGAGGACCAAAACATACCCCAGAGACCTTCACAAATTGCCCATTTTTTGCAGTTCTGAGCTCAGAGTCTGGATAATGAGCAACAAAGCCCATAATAGATCTTCTTCCCCAGTAAGTATTCCAAGAGAAAGATGCAGCAACTAAGCCAAAAAGAACCACAACTACAATAAGGAGAATGGCATTGTGGACTGCTCCAAGAATAAAACCACCAGCAATGAAACCCATGACAAAAAGCAGAATTAATAACCATAACACCGCCTTCGGAAAATTCCTCCTGAAGGAATACTCATCACCTTGACTAAGAACAGTCACAGCTTGGTTGTGAACGACGGCGGAACCTTGCATCTTCATCGAACCTGTCGCTTCCAAAGGGCCAGACACTTTCCGAGGAGCCCCAGAAGAATTTAGTGGACCAGATGATATGGGGCCAGATGTGATGAGACCTGTTGTAGGTAGAACAGGAGCAAGAGGTCCAGAATTTTGACGCCCAACTGGCGTGACTCCCCCAGACTGAGGACCAGAAGACTTTTTAACAGGTTCCCCATGCTTATTCAGTGGTCCAGAATTTGATTTCTTCATTGAAGTTGAACCAGCCATGCCACCAGAAGTCATTGGACCTGAGGTATAGACGGCTCGAGCAGCAGCATTAGGCTGTATTGGTCCAGAATGTGAACCAGCTCCTCCAAAAGATCCTGTCCGTGAAGGAGCCCCTGTTATTGGTCCAGATTTCCTAGATTTAGAGCCATCAACAGGGATATCAAACATTTTCCCCAATTCTCCAGACTTTTTTATGTCTCCGCCAGTATATGGCACGGCTGTTGATGTCATGGTCGGAGTCCTTTCTTTGGGCTGCTCCGGCCGCCCCGATACATAGAGGCCATTGCTAAGCTGATGAGAAGGGATTCTAGAACTCATCTACCTTCTGTGGAAGAACTCTTGAGAACTCAGACAATGGTAATACCAGAAGTTGGTGTTGGACAAGTCAAACTGTCAAAGTGATCCTGAAAGATGCAAAAATAAAATTCCAAACGAATTGGAATCATTGTTCAATGAAAATTAGTAGCTTGCAATCAATTTCCATGTCACGTGGCGAAAAGGCGAAAGGTAACAGAAAGCACAACATCTAGCAATTCAAGAGAGCAAAATTTAATTTTAGAGCAAAGTTTTGGAACTTAAATTCTTAACTGGAATAAAGAATGTGTGAATAGCCAATCATGGCCTTCGGAACACAACGTGTTATGTTCATAATTAACACGCTAAAGGTAACATGATACCCCAAAGAGCAAGCAAATCTTGTATATATCACCACTTTAAGCAGAAATAGTTATGAAGAAACAAAGCATATAATAGTCAACTTCCTAGTGTATTTCAATGTATGCACATAACCCAAATGAAGATAAAGAGCAAATCAACTCCCCATCTTCATTATCAGAAGATCAATGAATCTATAGAATGAAGAAACACCCAAAGTTCTTACATAATCACTGATCTATATAAGGGGGCATGTCTACACACATTCAATCACAGTGTTTATATGTGGTCCCCCCATAACCTTCATGCATCCTCCAACCAAAAGTACTCCAATTTGAGATAAATGAATGAGGGAACGATAATACTAAAATTCTAAACAAAATTCCTGAAGTGAAAGTCCAGAGTATGGACTGTGGAGCAACGAGTACGTTTTTTTGAATTGCAGAGACTTTTCTTTTCTTTTCTGAAAAAACCCTACACTAGGAAGAAAGGCTAACAGTACGTCAACATCCACAAGGGTCAAGCCCCACTTTTTTCAAACTTGTGCCAATCTGTAATCCAGGAAGCAAGAGACCCTGGATCCATTATTCCAAATTAAAAACGGATGAAGTAAACGGAAATTGCTCGAGGTGATACAGAACAGCAAGCTGGCATTTAATTTTTGGTAGATTAAAGAATGCCCCAGGATTGAAAAACCAAATATATTATTGAAAAAACGAAGCTTCCTTCACGCTGGCCCCCAATCAAGCAGAAAACCAGCACCCAATAAAACAAAAACACACAAAAAAAAAAAAAAAGAAAACCGGTCGGGAACCTTATGATTTCGGGCACCGACGCCACACACATTGCACCCCAAAAGTCAAATGTCACTGCCGAGAGTGATGAGAAAAAGCAAACCCCACATCGTCAGGAAAACGATCTAGAGAACGAAGTTGTGATCTCAACTTAGGGTAGAAGCAATGTGTGTAGTAGTGGGAGTTCAACACTATTGTGAATTTCTGGGGCATTTTCTCAACAAACAAAATGAAAACCCAAAAGGCAGAACCTTTGTGTTGTGTGTGGCGTGTTGTAGCATGTACATGAGGAAGGAATTACAGTGGTGAAATTCCCAGTTGGGAGAAGAGAAGGGAAATGGGAAGGATCTATAAAGACCTACCTGAAGTGAAATCTGGAGGCGGAACCATGATGGGTACAATCAACAACGACACAAAAAAGCAACGAGTTTGAGTCTCAGTGTTAGAACAAAGAGAGAAAATAAAAATAGGTTTCTGGCTCGGAGAATCTAAGGTTGTGTTGCGCTGTGTGAGAGGTTGAGAAGAGAGCCGCAACAAATTTGTGTGTTGTCTGACTCTGGTTTTAGCAAAGTGGCCAAAAACGTATGTTATGGTAAATAATAAATTATTAAAAAAATATTAATAAAGTTACTATTATTTTCACTGTTTTATTTTACTAATAAAAAACTTGCATCAAAATTGTTAAACTCTAATATAATAATAACCAAAATATGTAATTTCACAGTGAATAAAAATGGTACTTAGGTTTATTCTTGACTGCATTTATTAAAGATGATATTTAGATTTTATTAAAATTAACATTTAATACAATTAAGTTAATTTAAAATTGATTTATATTTAAGTTATGATGATTACATTGTTGGATGCAAAAAGGCAATTCAACTTACAAGGAATGGGAAACTATCTTCTGTTGTTGATGACCCACGAGCACGGACCCTACCTTTCCTAACACCCAAACTACCCTTCTTTTTCTTTTCTATCTATCTAATCACGGATTCTTATCTCTTATTTTCTTCCTTTTTACCAATTTCCATTTTTCAAGAAAACATAGTTGAGAAATAATTTTTAGTAAAAGTGACAGCTAGATTTTCTAGAAAAATTGTAATCAGTCATATACCAATAATATAGCTAAAAAAATATCACCCCAAAACTTTTTTTTTTTGTCCAAGATTAGATTGGAAGATTTTATTTAAAAAAGTGATATTCCCCAAAAGATAATATCAAATATTTTATAAAAAGTTTTCGAATTTAATCTTAGCTTGTATTTCCCATTTCAAGAAATAGAAAAGGTCAAACGGTACGTTAACACCAGGCTCTCATCTAGAGAGAATATTAGCCTTTTGGAATTTTCTATATGATTGAATAGCAACATTTTTCTTGATTCTGTATTGTTTTTTTTTTTTCTTGTGTTATGATCTTATACGGGTATTCGATTGAAAGGTAAAAGCTTTTTAATATTTATCGTTTCTTTATTTTGCAAACCAAAGCTAGAAGGAATAATATTTCACTGAAAATTAATCATTGGTTTACAAGTTTTTATCCTATTTGTATATGTATTAAAATCTGCAGATGCTGAGATTCAAATCTCCATCATGTTTTTGCATATAAAAAGAAGTTGGTATGCATGATATAAGGACTCAGATTTTATATAATAAAAAAGAAATCCAAGCTGTATTCACACATTGTTTTTAGGTTGCAATGTAATGCCAGTGTCTCATCACGACAGCCTTTGTCTTACTGTATTTCGGCTGTCCAACTTGTTCACTTGGATACCATTGCAAAGCAAGGGAACAAATTCTGCTCCTAGTAGAAAACCATGTTGTCTCACAAGAGCAAAGAACACATTTGAGTGCATTTTGGTTCCACAATGAATTCTCTACATTCATTCTCACTTTTTTTACTATTAACTCTCTCTGATAATAAAAACATAAATTCATGCATATTACTCTGATTGTTCAGTTTTACTAGGTCCCTTTCCTTTTTCAAATCATAAAATCTTGTGTTTAGAAATCTCTTTATTCAGCTTCAAAGTGATTAGAAAAAACGAGTTAATACAATTGTTTGAAGCAATATGATGGAAGGAAACTATATTTGATGCTCATTGACCAAGTTAAACTTACACGCCAGAAACTATAACACTCTTACAAGCTAGTGGCTGAGGCCTAAAGTATACCTAGTGAACACATCTCACACACAACACTAATACTAGAGTTTAAGCTTCATACAATTCTCAACTCTTTTAGCCAAAGGGAATGCAAAGGGCATGGATCTGGTTTGCCTTGGGCCGTAGCCTTCTCAGAGAGAGCATAAAACCAACCATTTCTCCACTTAAACTGCAATGCAAGTATAGCCAAGATAAGAACATATATGAGAGTCATCTTGTGAATCCAATATTTATTTCACTATGAGAGTAAAGATTTACCTCCTTAACTGCTGTGGGAAAGTGAGCAACGGCTCTAGAATATGCACATAATCTCTCTTCCATAGCTTCTTCAAATGTTAACCCCCTTTCACTTGCTGCAGCTGATGCCAGTTCTGTTATAAGGCTAGACAACTGAAAGTGGAAATATTAGTCACTTCTCATTGTGGTGTTATTTTTTAGTATTGCTTGTTAAATACATAGCTAAGGCTAAATGAAAATGTTTGTTTGCAAAATCTCTACATTTTCCTTCTTATCTTATTATGGCCTAATTTTATCCCAACTTGTATGACAAACATATTTATCTGCAAATTTGTATACAAGACAACATATCCACTTCAGTATCAAGTCATACATTTTGGGCAGAGCTTTAGTCCAGGATAAATCCTTCAAGCACATCAGATCCAACAAAGCTTAAACATGTTTCATGTTAACCGATTTCACCAAGACTCAGCAACTTCCTGAGCCACTTACCTACTCAATCGTAGCACTACTAGAACATAGGAGTTGATAAATGTCACTAAGTAGCATCTCTTCAAGATCCAAAACAAGAAATATCAGAATTGGAGATAGGTAGAGGATACCGATTGCACTCACCAACCATCCTATTATTAACTACCCAGTTTAATCTAATCAAGCACACGTTACGATGTCTTGTAATCACACAAAATGTTATTGATTAAGGTCATCATCATGTTAAGATAAGTTTCTCCATAAGCCTTTGTAACAAAAGAAAATAAAACAAAAAGTGAAATACGTTTTTCCTATAAACTAAAAGTAACTCATACTAAAGTTAAAATCAATGTTTTGAAGAAGCCAAATAACTTGACCTCTCTAAAAAACGGATTTTAACTGCTGCATAAACTAACTTTAGCTTATAAGAAAAACTTATTTCTTTTATCTTTCTTACTCTTCATGTTTATGAAAAAAGTATATTCACACAGGGTCTAACAGAATAAACAGATGAATTTTGAGAAGATGTCGAGTGCAAACAAAGCTTACTTCAGTGCGAAATTCCTTTTCCACTACACCTACAGAAACCCCTCCATGGCGTGCTCCAACAAGCATAACGGAACAAATCCATATAAGCTTCTCCAGCATCTGCTTTTGAAACGCCTCCTTGTCAAGAACCTGGCTTTTGAAACATACATCAGTGTATGATATATATATCAGACGTGTGTAAATTTTTGTTTTTGACATTGTACAAGGATACCCTACAACTTCAATATTGACGCTAAGCAAACCAAAAAGCAATACATGATTTCAAAACACTCGAGTCCCCAAAAAAAAAAGCCCCTTCAGACTTTTTTTCTTCCTTTTAGTCCCAATTTTGTGAGGTGTTGTCATAGCAGTACTCAGAATTAGACAAAAGAAAAAAAAAAACAAATTTCTAAAATTAAAATTACTAACATTCGAGTCCATGACACATACAAGTTACAACTCACCACTGTCCATAATCTCTAAATTGAATAACTTGATATCATTCAAGTTCATAACCGAAATAATAGAGGGACTATCACAACAAACAGTTCTAAATTTTAAACATTTAGTAGACACTTTTGCAGATTTAGGGAGGGGTAACGGAAACAGAATGAGAATTCTAATTTGTCATCTATGTTCACCTTCCTTTTGATCTCTCTGCTCTATCTTCAATAAAACATATCTATTCTTCTATTTTATCTTTCACTTATTTCCATTCACATAATTTAGTTTCATGTATTTCTCTCCCCTCCTCCATCATTGTGACCATGAAATGGGTGTTTACTTGTTGAAGAAGAAAAATTAAAGATAGATGTTATGTATACCTTGCAAGAGAGGCCTCCAGCATTTAATCTTGAAGCCACAACAGAAGCCCAGTTGCCATATGCAGCAGTGAGTCCCTCAGGATTGGTATCAGTCCTTCCATCAACAGGGGCTTCTCCAATTTTCGACACAGCAAAATAAGCCAACACTTGGTTTGCATCCTTCAACCCTTTCCCCTCAAGCCACGCCTCCACCATTCCATTCTGGAAAAACACCAAATCTGCGCCACCATCAACAACTCATCAACAACATTGCTCCACCCAATGACGAAATCAGCAAAAAGGACTCACCTTTCCATCTAGAAGGTGGTGTAGATTGAAGCACGGATTCGAGATCATCGTTCCTCGTGCACACAAAAATGGGGCCTTCAAAATCGAGCGGCACGAACTCTCCCCGGCGAACGAGGAGGTCTTCGCCGGTGCCCATATCTTGCAAAGCCCTTCCCACTCTTCCGCCGCCCACAATGACGGCGGGAGCCACTCTGGCAGGTGGGACGGTGACGGTGGTGGGGGAGGCCATGGCGGAGAGTTTGAATCTGAATGCGGTTATGGTTGGGGGAGAAATGGAAAAGGAGAGTGAAGTGGCCATGCAGAAGTGACTATTGAGTGGCGGCGGGTGGAGTGAAGAACATGGACATGGCTCTTTTTGTTGTGTTTGTTTGTGGAGCCATGTTCCGTGTTTGTCCATATTCGTTCAGTGGTTCCCTGTCACAAGTTATGCCACTCGTTCTTTCGTTATTCTGGGAAGGTTCTATCTGTCTATGCTCCAAAGCTTTTCCCTTCCAACAACACTTGTCGTTTCTACTGATTGTGATTTGGATGTGGAGTAGGTATCTTGTTAATGTCAGATTTTAACTATTACTTCACCCGTGCACTGCACGGGTATTATTTTAAAAATACAATGTATTTGTTATATTAATTTGAGATAAATGGAATATTCAATAAAAATATATTAGTAAAATAATGTAAATCCGGAATATTATATGCTAATCTTAATAAGAGGTCAAAGTATACAGAAGTTATATTTTATAAATAGATTGAATTTATTTTGAAAAAATTAATTTTGTTTTAAAGGTGATACCATCGATTATCCAATACTTTCTTACTGTAAAGCTAACCTATGGAGTATCTTATGATAAGCTCTAATCAATGATAATGAAACTAATTGATCTATGAAAATCTTTAAATACTCTTTCTTTCAATAATGTGTGTTAATGTATGATGATTATCATCTTGAATATACAAAAGAAAGTAAACAGGAGGTCTGATAATTTAGATCTCTGACCCAATCTAACGAGAGGTGTATCTAAAAGTTTATAAATAAAAGATAATCTCAAGACATAAGATAATATTATTCTAATCCAAAACATCTCATACTACTCAAACCATTAACTAATTTGAGTTTAATTTGAGTGTCCAAATATTTGCAGAGACTCTTCTATAATCGAGAACTGGACCAAAAGCAAAAGAGACCACAACATGAAGGACTTGAGAGTTGGAACTGAAGACTCCTGGATTAGGTCAGGCTAGCCGATCATGTAGTAACAGAAAGTATTTGCAAGGATCCCTCTCGGGACCGAGAATTTAACCAAAAGCAAAGGAGACCATAAACATCAAGGACCTGAGAGTTGGAAGCCGACCGAAGACCTGTGGATTAAGCCACGTTAGCCTGTTGTGCAATAACAAATAGATTTTGAAATACTATAAATTGTTCTTTAGGAATTTAGATTTTATAAGCTTGCTAATTTAATTGCATGCTAATATAAACTTGCTAATTCTGATTTAATTGTCATGCTAGTTTATAACAAACCTATTGGCCTATTAGAAGGACACAAACCAATAATGCTCTTTTTTTTTTCTAAAATTCATGGTGTATCTTGTACCATTCATGGTAATAAAAGATTATGTGTCTTTTTAAAGGAGATATTTGTAGTTCAATTATACATATACTAACCTAGATAAGAGTAGAGATTGACAAAAATATAGAGAAGATATTTCTAATTTCACAAAGGTAATTGTGGAGAAAAGTTAAGATTCCTTTTGAGTTGATTATGTGACTCATAATGATAGAGGTTCTGTAATGGATTGAACAAAAGTTTGACCTAAAAAGGAACAAATATTTTGATATCAAAATTATTAACTGATATAATGTAATGAATAATGACATTTATGATTTAGATTCAAATAAATATATGATATTTTGAATTATTATCATATTATTGTTTTTGAATTTATTCTTCATGATCCAATGTGTTTGATACCATAGTTGACTATATTTAATTCATATTTAATATTGTTTTCCTTCTTAATATAGAAGCATGCTTTTTGATTTTCATAAACTGAGCAAAAAATTTGTGTTGATAACACAATAAATGAAAGACAACAATTACCTATGAAAAATGATAATTATATATAAAAATAATAAATAATTATATATTTCATATTGTTGTAAGTACTCCTTGTTCTTACCTTTTAAAATCAAATTAAGTAAATAAAAAATATCAATGTTAATTACTAAATTGTTGAATATCAATAACATCTACACAACATTATTGGTGGCATAAGTGCATCTAGCAATCAGTCTCACTCTTCTACTGAAGTCCACGGTTTAGAAGCTTGAACAATTATTCTCCTTTGAACTTCATCAATCTACACCTTCTTTAATAAGTATTTAAAAAGTTAGTTTAAAGGAGAAAATAAATAACAAAAAAAAAATTCTATAATAAAATAATAGTTATACCCAAAGTAGTTAAAATCAAGAGTATGGGTAGGATCATAGTGAGCTCACAAAATTGTGATAGTGGGATTGTAACACAAATGTACGAATCATAGATCTTTTACTTTTTAATTACATAGGTAATTAAATACAGATTTGATTCTAATCCGTTGGTAAATTTAACATTACTTATGAATTTTACATATAAATTTATTACATACAAAAAAATATATACGAAATTACATATAGATCCAAATCTATATGGAATTATAGACAGATGTCCTGAGTTCAAATTCTTCATACTTACGTACAAGGTTTAATCCGTAGGTGAAAACAAGTAAATATACCATGAAATATATTTTTTTATCAACAAAGAAAATAAGTAAAAGAAATAATATAAAGTATTTGATGGATGTTATAAAAGAAATGAAAAAGATGCACATTAAAAGTGCCTTAATTTGGTTTTGGTTTTATTTTAATTAAATTGAAACTCAGTTCAATGCAATCAAGAAGGTGAAATGTGAAACAAAAAAGACTTTTAATTCTTAATGCGAATGTGTAATTATTTTTGAATTTTAATTGCATTAATTTTGATTTGGTGGGTGTTTTTATTTTAATTGAAATTGAAACTCTTTCAATTAAGAAGGTGAAAGATGTAATACAAAAGACTATTAATTTTAATAGGTTTGGGCTTTGTTTTGAATTTTAATTGCATTAATTTTTAATTCAATGGTGTTAATCAAGTTTAAATTGAATTCATCCACCTAAAAAGATAAATAGTTAGATAGATTAAAATCTGATTTTAAGTACCTTGGTTATACCTTATATATCTTCTATTTTAAATATTTTGAAATATTTCTTTGTACACACAACATCTTTAGTTGTGTTTGTTACATGTTCGTCTTCAAAAATAAATATTTTCAATCATTCCTTTGTTTTCACAACAAGATAAAGTTGACCATGTGTGAAAACTGGACCCAAGAGATACCATCTAACTTTTGAAAGTGATTGACCTTTACTCTTAATATTGTCACTACAAAGCATAGAGATATTGGAAATTGTTTTCTTTGAATTTTGAAAGACAATCCTAAATTAAAAGGTATGAACTTCATTATTGGAATAAATATCTTTTCACAAATGTTTTTTCTCTATGACCACAATCACAAAAATAGAATTCTTAGCCAGATTATTAACTTGGAACCTTGTCTCATAAAAAAGATCATTTGCTTGATCAATATTTCTCAAAAGTATAACAGGTACACCCACTTCCAACTTAATTTATCCTTGAAAATTTAATCTCATCTAAGAATTGTGTAAACCATTTACCTTTCCTGGTCTTCATCCCATTGGTAAGGTGTGTTAGAACTTATATATGTTTTTTCTTCACCATTTATGAAGACAAAATGAAATCATTACTTCCTCTACATATTCAAATGTAGGATAAACTATTGATCCATCATAAAAACATGATGGATTATATTTAATAAAATTTGAGAATACACAAACTGAACTAATGATAATAAGGTGAGTCAGTATTTTTTTACTAAGAGATCTTGTGGTATATGAACAATGTCCTCACAATTTTCATTTAAATCCATATCTCTATCTACCATTTTTAGAATCCAATCAACAAATTATTTTATATATGTGACACTTTCAGTATATGAGGTAGTATTTAATCTCATGTCATATGAAAGTTTTAAAACTTTGCAATTTTTTAATAAATCAGAATAGTTTGTTGTTGACTTGACCACATCATCATATATGCATCATTTCTTTACAACGGGTAAGAACTCCCAAAACAACAACTTTACCACCAAATAATTTTTTACTATTTTCTTCATTTTCAGATTTCAAAATATCTCTCAAGATTCTACCAAAAATGCTTCAAATTCTACCAAAATGCTTCAAAACATAATCTATCTATCATCACTTCTTCATCTCATATAATCAATTTGGTTTCAATTAAAAGTCTAACACAAAGACTTCATTAAACTATATTTCAAGTTGATTCCTTATTCATTAACAGTGGTATGCAAAACCTAAAGTTTGTTATCTTTCCTCCAAAAAGTAAAAAAAAAAAAAAAAAAAAAAACAATCCCATTTGAAGTTACATTTAAAACAATCACTCCTTTAGATCTACGACTTTTATCCTTGCATGAGATTTATTTTAATAATATCATATATATATATGAATTTAATTTGTTGAAATAGAATAATTAAAATTAATATTAAAAATAAGAAAAAATAATATGCATAAAATGAAATAATAATAAATTGTATTCACTAAAAAAAATAAAATTTATATATTAAACAATAATTGTATACTTTAGGATTTTGCCAAAGATGTAGATAATGTGTCTTCTCATTGATTGACTGTTATATCATTTTTCCCCACCTTTTGGTTAGCTGTTGTATCTTTTTTCCCTACATCTTTTTAATTTTGTCCCTCACATTTTTAGCAAAGCAGTGTAGCATATAGATTTTGTCTAACCATTTTATAACCAATCATTTAAAGCTAGAAAATTGAACATGTTTTCATGTATATATTGATTTTAACTTCAAATAAAGGTTCAATCCACCTCCAATTTTGTTTTATGGTCTTGTATTATTTATGTGCACTCTAATAGAATCCAACAAAATGATAATGACTTTGTTGATTTTGTTGTCTATTGTATCTTAGATGCTATTAATAGAAGATGATGACTGGTTATTGAATTGTAACATTTAGTGATATTGTAACTTTTAATAAATTGATCAATAAGCATATTGCTAGCTCATGTATTATATATATTGGCTTCTATTTAATTGATCAATAAAAATATTGCTAGCTCATGTATTATATATATATTTATTGGTTTCTATTTCTCATACTTAAGTTAAACTTATTATAAGCAACAGATTATATGCCTTGGAATAATCTTTTTGTGTATGAGATACTTGAAAGTTAAAATAAAAGAAATATAAACTGAAATACAACTTGTTTGATATTAGGTAAGAAGTTTTTTGACCGTTTTGTAACTCGTCCAAACATTTAATATTGAGATAGACCTCCAAGTATTTAATATTGTTACATACCTATGTAGATACCTTTCAGTGTACAATAAAATTCCCTAAATGCAAATAAAGTTAAACTGATTTGTAACATAGGATGCTGATAATGTGCTATTTCTTATTGGTGGACTACTATATCATTTTTTTCCCCATATTTGGTTGACACTTGTATGGCTTTTACCCACCTCCTATCTTGTGTATGATGTAGACACCTAACCATTTAATCACTATAATCGTTTAAAGTTGTTGAATTGTACATTCTAGTTTTATTTTATAGTCACGTCTTATTTATTTGTAGTCTATGGAATCCAGCACTTGATAATAAGATGATCATATTGTAATAAAAGATGATGATTAAGCTTTGCGTTTTTCAGATAAAGTTTATTATGACAATTTCACATATTATCAAAGGAATTATAGCAATACAGTTAAATATTTTTTCTTTTCTAACATGTTTTATTATTGAGTTTAATATGTTGAAAACTACAAAATTATGAGTCTCGTCTCTAGTTAATAAAACTATTTTATGATATTATAACTTTTAATAAATTAATCAGTAAGAATAGTTCATGCATTATATACATTGGTTTCTATTTTTCAAACCTTATTTTACTTCAACAAAACGTGTTGGTTAAACTTATTATAAAAACAATAGAATAGATTATGTACATGGGAGTATTTTAACTTTTCCAACTTTAATCCCAACATGCAATTAGAAGAATCCAAAAGTACTTTTACTCTAAAACCAATAATTAATATTTTATTTTTCATCTAAAATTTGTTATCGCTTATTAAATACATTGAAACATTTAGACTTATGACTTGAGAAACTAAGTATATATATATATATATATATATATATATATATATATATATATATTATTTTTTTTATTTATCATGCTAAAATATTATCGTATTTTATTGGTAATGGTTGGAACACGAATGTTGTGAAGAATTCGAAAATATTCTTAGAGATTTCTCATTCAATCCTAACCTTTGCTCTGAATTATGATATTTTATTAGTTTTGGATAGACAAAATAGTTATCACCTTTCTCTTGTTTCCAATAACCTACAATATTTTTTTGTCAATCTTTTCTCACTAAATATATGATGTACAATATTATTTTGAGATGTCTTATTGTGTAAATAGTACAATAAAGAAAGATATATAATATAGGATAAGAATGTAATATGTAAAATAAGATAGACAGAAAAATATATGTAAATATCTATGAATTAGAATGAATGTGTAATACATCTAATAATTATGTTAATATGTGAAAACAAAGTAAATTGCGGGGTCTTATATTCTATTATATTCAAAATAATCTATCAGACATAAATAATATTAATTTTTGAAATCATTATTGTGATTCAAAAACTTGTAAATTACATTTTAATTAAATCATCTTATATGAATGTTTATTATTTCTTAATCTTCAGACTAAATAAATTTTTCTTGAGTCTAGACATAATATTCACCAGAAAAATGTGACTATATATCGTCTAATGTTAATTCATTTTAAGAGAAAATGTAGAATTTCAAATAGACATGGGCGTAAAAAGAGTAAATTTTATCTTGAATTAATAGTCTTTCGTCTAAAGAATTTATTTGGTGTACCCATTACTAGTTATGATGCTTATGAAGTGTAAGAAAAATATTTAACTTATGAGGTTATTGTGATGAAGAAATTGATTGTTTGAATGTTTCTAATAAATTCATCATTAAAAATCTTATTTTAAGAAGAATTGAAAGACTTCTTTAATATATGATCTATGCGTCTACCACATCTAAGAAAAAAAAAATATACTAAATAAGTAGTGGGCATTCTCCTATCTGTCATCAATTCTTCAAATATGAATATTTATATAAATATATCTACACGTTAAACAAATTTCACTTATTTAAAAAATTATTACCCCTTATTTTTTTATGTTGTATTTGTGTAATCCACCATAAATATCAGGTAATATGTTGACATATTTAATTATTAAACATTATTAAAAGCGGTAATTGCAAATAATATCACTTTACTGTAATTCATGTAGTATATGAAGACCTTCATTTAAAAAATATATAAAATAAAACATAATATCGAATTGAAACAACATTTTAATGAATATAATAGTAACATTGTAGAACAACATTTTGAATCCATCATTTGGTTGGATTTAAGTTTATGAATGCTAGAGGGTTCTCTTTGTCTTTATTGGAAGCTAGTTTAGCCATGATAGTGAAGCACAAGCACGTGGTTCTCTTCATACTTGAGGCCAATATATCCTCCATAACTTCTAACCTACCTCTGCAACTTGTCGTTAATATTGATCGTGATTAAATTTGGGTGGTGAATTTAAGAGAAAGAGAAAAATACTCACCTCTTTTTATTTCTTTTTATTAAATTTTGATCGTGATTAATTTCTTTTTATTTTATCTTTTTTCATAGCCCTTCATGGCTTCTTCATCTTATCTCTTATTGTTTTCACTTGTTTTCACTTTGACGTTATTAGACTATTTCTTTCTATTTTATCACTTTCTTAGTGTTTGCGAGGTTTTCATTATTTTGGTTTATGTATTATATATTTATCTCATTATGACAAATTATATTTGCCAAATATGTTATGTCATTTTCAACTGAAAATTTCACGCACTTCGTTATCTTTTATATATTTTTTTGTTTGAACATGTGAAAGTGAATTTGAAAAGGACTCTCACATTGTATGTCTGCATATATTTATTATTATTATTATTATTATTATTATTACTATTATTATTTTAAGATGTTTCTTGCAGAAATGAAGCATCATCAGATGTGAAAGACGTACGAGAAAGAAAATGAAAGGGTTAAGCAGATGTTAATAAAATGAATGCACATAATTTGTAAGATATTTTGTGTAAAACAATATGAAGAATACAAATCTAAAAAATTTAATATATATTTCATTGATTCGTGCTCAAAGGATCATTTTCGCAAAAAAGTTTCTTTCGTTTCCCGATATTGATATTTTAATTCAGAAAACTTTAACCAGATACATGTTAACGAAAAAAAAATTCAAAACAATTATTTCAAAACGTGTGAAAAAAAAATTAAAACAAAGTGATTAAGTTATAATTGAGATATACAGTATTGAAAAGTATAAAATATTATTTTTATTTAAAACTTTATATTCTTTTATGTGTATCTTTTGTTTACCTGATTTTGAAATTTTTTATTACTTATTTAGTCTAAAAAATATATGTGTATCTTTTTAGGCATTTAAGTTATAAATGTTTTGTTTCTCACCTATATATAAATTATTGATGTTCTCAAGTCCTTTGAAATAGTATCTTAAAATCAATCACAGCATTTTAATTATTATCCGTGTTTTGAAGTTCATAACTCTATTAGAGTTTTATGTTCACAAAACTTCCAATTTCAAAAGAAAAAAAAAATATTTATAATATCTTTTACCTCAAATAACTTGTAAAGGACGTAGAAACTATTAATCATACCCTATTTATTTTGGAAATGACAATTAAATTTCAAGTTATCTCTTGGCTTATTTAAGAGAAAGAAAGATAAACCCTAGAAGTAGTTGGTGAAAAAGGCCATGGGTCCTCTCTAGAAGCTAGAAAGTTTGTTAAAATCTTGAAATTGTTGAGGGTAAACAACCACCATTCATCATAGTCATTAGGTGATTACACGTAGTGGTAGATTACTAGATAGATATGTGAACTTGATAGTAACCACAAAGCACAATTTTATGGTCATTATTTGATAGAATCATGTATGATGTTTTACTTCTTGGAAGGTCAAAGACGGCAGAAGATGAGAAGTAGGATCAGAACTACTCACCAATATGCATGGAACAAGCTATTTCACTATTTGATTGATTTTACTAAACTAATGTTCGAAATTAATTTATCTTCTTTTATAGTTACCTACCATAAATAACAAATGAATCTATTTTGTGTTGGTACATGAGAAAATTCTGTATTGATTAGATATGAGTATTTTAAATTGAGTATGTGGATACTATTTTATTTTTATAGTTGTTGTTATTTTAAATTAGTAATACATTTTTAATTTATTTACTAACATTAAAAATTTATATGAATTTTTATTTGATCCTTAGCTTCATAAATTATTTATAGGTCATAATTTATTTATTTTTATTTTTTCTATAATCAATTTACCTTTATTTAATTATTATTTTATAATCACATTTAATATTTATAAAATTATCATTTTTTTGTTGATTTTTGACATTGGAAAAAAAGAAAATGTGTATTCTTTTGACATTGAATACTTGATAATATTATCTCTTCACAACTGTGATTTTTTTTATGAAAGATATATTTAATTAATATTTGAAACATTATGCAGGCATGTATGTGCTCGATTATGGGTATATTTGTTATTTGGTGGAGACGAGAATGAGACAAAAAAAAAACTATTCGGTATGAGGATGCGGATAAAGATAAATCTTTACTTCAAAACTAAAGATGACATAGTAAAACTTGTATCCGTTTTTTTATATCTTCTAATGATTTTTTTTATAAAATAAAAAGTGGTTAACAAATTATTTTGTTAATATTAGACATTCAAATGTGATTATTGTGAATTTTTAAATTAAAAAGTAGTGAAAATATTCACTTTAACCATATTTTAATAATTTTACCAAATTTCTAAATATAATTTTAAGAGGAGACAAACATATACTATTTTTCTATCATAATATATGTATAAGATTTTTATATTTTTTTAAAGAATAAAATCATTAAAATTTATTTAAAAGTATTTTATAAAGCATAAATTCAAGTTAAACTATGCTCCAAAATATAAGAGGATATACTCCATTTGGATTAACTTGTTCAAACTAACTTATGTTGATATTCTTCATAAATACTCTACAAAATAGATAAGTATGAGTGTATTAACTTGTTCATTTAAGAGAATATAATACAAACATGCACCCATGACAAATGATACATTAATTAATAATCCTCTTAATACTTATGAGATGAACATGATGCAATATTTATTCATGGATATCAAACTCTATAATTTTAAGATGATTTTTAAACATGATTTTAATAACAAATATACAAGTGGGTATGTTAAATTTGGACTTAACATTTATGTTGTGAGTGAAACGTAAGAAAATATTTTAAAAAACTTTTTGGTGAACTGGAAGTTCCTCGTCAAGTAGAGTTCTCTCTAGTTGAACAATTTGATAGACCCAAAGTGCCTATAGATTTTGTACTCAGTCGTCTAGTGCAATAACAACAATTTGATCCTCAAACCTATAGATATCAAAGGTTGTGAAGACAACCAAACCCAAAAAGATATGAGTTTGAATGTATCTTAGACTATGCATTGATGATAGCATGAGAGACAATGTCATATGAGTCAACTTCTTTTCATGATGTAATTACATATGATGAAGCTCAAATTTTATAATTGTTATGCATGAGGAGATGAAGTATTTGCATAAGAATCTGATGAGGGATTTGGTAAAGTCACTCGAAGGTATGATTATTGTTTATTAAGTGAGTCCTAAAGAAGAAGAAAAAATAATCTCGAAAATGTATAATAGTAGATCGTCTGATGGGTAATCTACATATAAATTTGTCAAGCATAAAGTTCACTTGGTAATCAAGGGTTACATGAGAAGGAAGGGGTAGAATATAATTAGGTATTTTTCTCTTGTAGTAGAACACACATATATTATGGTCTTACTTGCTCTAGTAGCAATGGAACAACTTAACATGAAGATAATATTACACCATGGCCAATTGGGGGAAGATAATATGACAAGGTAGCATGAAGGTTTTTAGATGTCTAACAATGAAAAATATATCTTAAAACTGAAGAGGTTGTTGTACAGTCTAAAGCAATCTACTAGGTAATTGTATGAGAGATTTTATCATATCATCATCTCTCAAGGGTATTTGAGAAATTTTCATGATCCACTGGCTATCATGAAAAGCTGGAAGATAGTTTGTTCACCTATTTGTTATTGCATGCAGACAACATGTTGGCAATGTCTTCAAACATGATTAAGGTTAAAAAACTGAAGTCAATACTCTAGTGAATTTGAGATGAAAGACACAAGTGTAACTAAGAATATTTTGGATATCAGGATTTGGAAGGATTGTGCTCAAATTAGTTATTTTGTGTCAGTAGAATATAAAGTGTTGACAAATTTTGGGATGAAATCTACTAAACATGTTACCGTACCTTTGACAATGCTCATTCATCTTGTTAAACTTAATTATACTTAATATGAATCAAAAAATGAATACGTGATTCATGTTTCTTATGCAAGTATAGTAAAAGTGTTATGTATGTTATCACGTACACTTGACATAAACAATCAATTTACTAAATAATATTGGTAATAATCATTAACAAATATAAAATACATATTTAAATAAGAAAATTGATATTATCTTCAAAAGTGATTTACAATATACTCTCGTTGAATTATTTGACTTAGTTATTAGGTAATTTGTTATTAATTATGTTTTTGCAATTAAAAAGTTAATTAGAAAAACTAGTTTCTAACCAATAATAGCTTTGTTCACTATGAAAACTAAATATATATCATTTGCTAAAGTAGTTAGGAAAGATATTTAGTTAAAAGGTACTAATTATAACATTAGATTTTCTATAAAAAGAAGACAAATATTTTCTGTTTGAGTATGACATGAGGTATTGTCATACCTATTTTGATTCATATTAAAGAGAGAATTAGAAAAAGAAAAGATTGATGGAAAAAATCATATAAATATGTAATTATGTTTACGAACTTAGTTCCTAAAACCAAATTCATACATTACTTAAATTTCTTAAATGTTGATTTTTTTTTATGATAATTCTAGGCGAAAGAAATTGTATTCAAAGATGGAATTTGTTAGTTGTACCTAAACTTTTTCATGTTAAACCCTTGGTGGTAGAGCATCTATGTCAATTGGCTTGGTGGAGTGGTAGATAGTATTCTGACAACAATATGAATTTATATTTTGATAAATAGCAAATAAAATAAAAGTGATTCATTTTGTATCTAGGGTTATACGAGTATTTTTTTAATTGGGTACATGAAGAGCAACAAGATGAGGGCTCCTTTTACATACCAAATAACTATTTTTTGTGTTTGCCTCGACCCATTTCCGTTAGTCACAACAATGGAGTTTTTCTCTTATAATTTCAAATATTTTTCTAAATGCAAGTAATTTTTGTTACTATTGTTTTAGGTTATTGCTATTCTGATTGTTAATAAATCAAAATAGTTTTTTTTTTCTCTGATTTGACTTTTATTCGTAATTTTATACTTTCACTTACTGAATCTTTAAACATTCTGGTTTATTCATAGGACTATCACGATCTTTTCATGAACATGAGCAAAACTTATTGATGATAAACTAATTAGAAATGCAGCTATTAAGAAATGTATGGAAAATAACAAATAGAAAAGAAATTATGACAGCTAAAATTCATTTACTCATAAATTATTAATAAAGTGTTTTCATAGACTTTATCATTTTAATAAAAAATTATAATAAAATAATAGACCTAGACTCTACATACCTATTGAAATTGTTTTTTTTTTTTCTCTTTTACTTATTGGATAGTGGGTCCTTGTGCCCACTTCGTGTCAAATTTTTGCATTAATTTCATGTCGAGTCTTTCTAACTAATTTACATCAAGTCTCGACACCTGTATACTTATTGCACTTCAAGTCCCTATGTCCAATTATTCAGGTCCCTACACCCACTGTTTTTTGATTTGAGTCTTTATACTCATTCTTTTTATACTCTCATCCTATCTATTCACTATTTTTATACTTTGATCCCTCTTCCCAATATTTTATGCTTCAAGCTTATGTGATTACTGTTTTAATGTTAGGTATTGTGTTTATGTTTCAAGCCTCTTCCTTTAAGCTTTTATTGTTGAGTTCTTAGATTAATTCATTTTGTAATTTTAGTCCTTGAATAAAATTTATCCTCATATTTTTTATGTATATTTTATTATAATATTAACACTTTTTATTATTTATATTACTTAATAAAAAATAAAGTGAAGAAGGATAAATATCAACACCCAATTTTATTCTTTTATATTGTTTATTTTTACATATAAGATGAATAATTTAAATTAATATCATTTGAATATTTTTTTCTATTTCTTTGTTTATCATGCTAATTTAAAACATTATATATATTTTTTTACTTTTATTATAACTTGTGTATTTTCGTCAATTTTTGTTTATATTTTTTTGTTGAAATTAAAAAGGAACAATTTTTTAAAAATTCAGTTAAAAATAAAAAATATTATAAATAAACTTTTTGTTTTTTGTATTTTTTTTTTGTTTTGCTAATTGACCGAATAACTTGTTTTCTTTTACTTCTTCTTTAACCTTTTAAACCCTCTTGCAAAATGATGAAATGTTATTAGTATATACATTCTCATGTTTTACACTCACATCTCTTTTAATTTTATTTTTTATTCTGATAAACTGACAATCCTCTCATTTTATATAATTATCTTCTTTTTTATTTTTTTATTTGACAATTTGAATTGTTTAATAAAAGTTAAAGATTGAGTTACTCAACTACTAACTAAACATAAAAGTGCTCACTATTCGGCACCTTCCAGCTCATGCACAACTCAAATCCAACTCTCACTTTCTCTAAACCCATCACTCTCACACAACGCACACAACAAAATCCATAATATATATATATATATATATATATATATATATATATATATATATATATATATATATATATATATATATATATATATATATATATATATTTGAACGCTTTTACAAATTATAGTTATATTTAAAATGATATAAATGTTTTAGAAGAGGTTAATGAGAAAGAAATGATAATATTTTTAGTAAAATATATAATTATTACAACAATAATATCTTGTTTCAAACATTAGAGTATGAAAAAAATAAGTTAAAGTCACTTAAAAATTAAATTAAGTTAAAATTTATTTAGATAAGAAATGAAAATAAACTTAGTGTAATCATTTTATAATTATAAATATTTTTTTATGGAGACAATTATGTTAGAGTTAAATAGAATTATTATCTGTGATATTTTTTATATTTAACAATTAACAGGATCTTCAATGAAAAACTTCTCACATTAGTTAGAAGTTTTTACAAAATCAATATATTTTTCTTTTTAATGACAAATATATTAAGAACTCTTTTTTTCTAAAAAATATATTTTTATCTTTAATTTCAAATAGATTAGTAAACATATATAATAAAAAAATTATGAAAGCGCGATATATTTCGATAAATATTTAAAAATGAAAAAAAGATCGTTACATTAATTTTGGATTCACAATAAATTAAATATTAAAAAAACTTACATAAAATAAATAAAAAATATACACAACAATAAATATTTAATTTATATTTTAATTTGTATTTTCTTAAAATCAAAACATGTTTAAATATATTTGTTTTCGTAAGAGACCAATTGACTCTAATATCCAGTATACTGAAAAGGGGGTTTTGCAGACATCCTGACGCTCGAGTTAGTAAGGTTAGAGTGTGCAAAAGATATATGTCAAAGTTTTTGGTGTGTATTTATAGACGTTATAGTAAATTTAAAGAGTTGTACCCATTCTGATGTATTCTGTTATTTATTATACTTACTTCTACTACACTTTGTTTTTGTTTGAAGAGTTGCTTGTTAGTATATATTACTTGTTTCTAGAAAACTATTAAAACTGATTATGGACAACGACCTGATTGGCCATATAGTATAATATTCTAATTAAAATTGTTGATGAATTTGACTTTATTGAACATGTGTTTTTATAAGAATAGTTATATATATATATATATATATATATATATTATATTTAATAATTATATTATGCAAAATGATACATGAATAAAAATAAAGTGTCACCCTATAAGTTGTTATGAATAGAAATATTTCAAAAACTCGCTTGACATACCTTTTAACTAATTTTTGTTATTGGGTAAATAAGTGTTGTTTTAGTAACATTGATATCATCTTTTTAAAATATATTTCACCTATAAATATTATCTTAAATTATATTTGACTTTTGTTAATCATAAAATACACATGTGGAGATTCTCTTTCTTCTTACAAAACATCATTAAATAAACAAGATGAATATATGATGTTAATGTTATTATTTACCTCTAAAATATCAAAATGCTCATGCGAAATCCATAAATCTTTGGCATGCAATTGCTTCAAACATGATTTGACAATTTTTCTATTCTAGTGCACATAATTAATTAAATATAATATGTCTAGACATGTGTCTTCTTTATTCATAGTAGGTATTGAATAACATTGTTGTTAAGTCTTATCAAATATTTTATCCTAAAAAATTCACTGACATGTTTAATAAATTTCTCTAAACATTCTTCAATAATTGTTTGGTTAATTTGAAAATTTCCATCTATAATATCACTAGGTGATCCATTTGTCAAGCATATGAATTATGATAATAAATTTTTTGTAATGGTGAAAGACTTGTTTTTTTCTACATTGAACCTTAGTTGGAATTACTCATCATAATTATTCAAAATATATACAATTTGAAAGGACAAATTTTTCTGCATTTGAAACCTTCATCGAAATTGATTGTTGATATATATAGGACTTTCATTGAAGTAGTAAGCAAATAATCTATCATCCTTTTTAATTACCTCATGTATCACCTTTCTTCTACAAACTTGTCTACTAAAATTACATATATGGTGAACAAACTCATCTCCTCTAACATCGAATATTCATGAAAATTGACTTTGTTACCCTAATCACAGAATTATTTTATTATCCTATATTGTTATCTTTGTGAAATCATCATCTCATACCTAAAAGTGACTAAGGTTCAAGAATAATGAATTCTTCATCTTCTTGTGGATTGAAATCTACAACATTTTCTTCACATATAGGATGAAAAGCTTGTGTGAAAAAAGATTATTACTTTATCAACATGTTACACATAGATTTCTACTTCCTACATCTTTTGTGTTCTACCTATTTAATCAATTCTATAACATCTTTATATGTATTCTACCTATTTAATCAATTCTATAACATCTTTATTTAGGTACAATTGTTTCAAGTGTTGGTCTATGCTTTTATTATTAGTTTTTCATCTTTCTTAACTATTCCAAATGTTTCTAAGTAAGATTAGCAATCAAGATCCAATCCATAAATAACATGTAATTCAAATTTCTTTTGTAATGTAGTATTTAAGTTTAATATAAACCCTAAATAGAGTAGTATGAAAGTTTTTCTCATATAATAAAAGTTTATTGAGAATCTCATTCTCACAAAAAAAAAAAAACATTATTTCTTCAATTCTCAATTAATCTCAACTAAATGAGTTTTCCTTAAAACTTCAAGATTTTCACAAAAAATAGAACAAATGAATAAAAGAACTGTAACAATGAGTCGATTTGATAAAACAAATACTATGAAACGTCCACATCTATCCACACACCAACAACAGATAAATTCCACTATGTGTGTGAAAGAAACTTTTGAAAAAATCAATACAAAGAAGATAAACTAGAATCTATGTGAAAAAGATACTTCTTTCAAACTTTCTTAAATCTTAAAATTAAATTCAAACATTAAGTGAATTAGATATAAAATGAAACTTTATTTACCAAGTGGGTGAAACATTAAATTCATCTATTCGGGAGGGACCTTTTACACAAATTTTCTTAATTATAGAATAATACAGGGATTTGAAACAAATTTTGATATATATTGAGAGAAGAAAAAAAATAGTTTTTTTTATTTGAAGCTTTTGTAATCATATGAACATAATGTTAAATGTTAACAAACAAGTTAAAAGAAATGAAAGTTAATTCTCTAATAATATGAGTAGTATCTTTTTAAGTAGAAGTGATCACATAAAATGTTAAAAGCTAAAAAAGTTTAATTCATATTTTATGTGTGTACATATTTTTCCCGGAAAGAGGATTTATACTCCAATAAAATTAAATTATGGTAGTTTTGTTTTCCATTTAGTTTCTTAAACACATAATTATTTGGATACAAAATTACATACAAGACTAATTGAGTTCGTAATTAAGTTATACATGATGTTCAAAAATTCAAATTAATTAGAATAATAAGATTAATCAGAATGCTACGTGCATACTTGTGAGTAATACCATCATATAAATATACACAATGGATTGAATTTAAAAATTAAATCATAAAATTAATTAAAATTTAATTATACTCATTTTAATATTAACAATTCAAATATGATCAATGATTTATTTTTACTAATATTATTTCTCGTAATAACTAAATGTTGTGACATCTACACAAGTTGGTGGAGACAAATAACAAAACTAAATTAATTGCTCTAGTTGTATCACAAATAAAATTATAAAATTTCTTTCCCCTTATGTGTTACTTTTAAAGAATCTTCCACTGCAATTTCTAAAATGTTTACTTGTACCCTTAACAACTTCTTTATCATTTTTTTTTGGTTGATTACCCCCTTTTGAAAAATAAGGTATAGAAAGACCAATAATGATATCATCTTGCTAAACATCCAGCTCGTAGTGAAAAATCGATGCCCCAAATGAACCCAAGTCACCAAAAATGATATCATCATTTTCGGCGTAGATGTCTGGTCCTTGACTCTCAAAAATTGTTTGAATGTCTTCAGGGAATGTGCGACGAGAAGGGTTTGTCTCTGCAGATTGTGCTACATCCTCTGCTGTGATGATCTCATCAGTTTTTGAACCAAGTTCATGTGATACAAACCCTAGTTCAATTTCAGCATTAGAGTTTACATTTTCATTTATAGGAACATTTTGATTCTCTTCTTCAGTTTTAGGACCTGGCCAATTGATATAACGGCTCACATCAAAGTTTGTAACAGCATTTGCTCCTCTATACTCTATGGCTGCCATGTCATATGCTGCTGCTGCCTCTTCCTGTGTAGCTGCAAATACAACATAGTAACATAGGACACACATGTAAGACATTAAATGATGGTTAAACACTTTTTACCCTTATGTTATGATAAACATTTATTTAATGAAATAATTTATGTTTGATTAGGTAAGTAACTGTCACAGTTAAAGTTAAAATCTTTGAGCTAAGTAACGTCACAATTTTGACATAATGTGTTTAGACATGTTCATGTCACTACCAAAATTATGATTTTCTTCTTCTTTCGGTTTGGTTAATAATAAAAAAGAAGAACAGGGGAGAATGATGTCACTATTAAATAGCTTTATTAAGCGGTTGGAGTTTGGTGATCTATATTGCAACCAATGTGATTTGATTGCATATTTTGACCTTTATATTTGTCCTAGTATTTTGATCTGTGGGACCATGTTGAAAGGAAGTAGGTATTTTCTTGTTAGAATTGGAAAGAATGGTCAAATACAATTTCAAAATCCCATACCAATGATGCATGTAAATGCATTAAAATGTTAAAGACCATATGCTTCTGTCTATGGATAAGTATTGCACATTAATACCATTAATAAAAATGCACATATAAACACCTTTTTGATAATTATATGTGAATCATATCCAATCTAAATATTAGATCATAGTCTATGAAATTACCATAAGTTCCAAGATATAGGTATTTGTTGCCAAAGACCCTGCCAATTCGAGCTTCCCATCTTCCATTATGATGGTGTCTAATCATTTAAAACAAAAATTCAGCACCAATCTAACTGTTTATATATAGAGTGTTTATGGAAATTAAATGTAAAGTTAGAGACATTGAATAAATTGTATTAAGAACTACTATAAATTTCATTCAATTATATGTTTGATATATTTGACTGTAATTTCACACTTATTCTATTTGGTGTCATTGATCACAGTTGTCACAACTTTCATAGAACATGCAATTTTAATAAATGTCCACAACTAATAGTGAGAATTGACTACTGTTCTTGCACAGAAATATTACTCAATAATTATAAATGTACATTTTATTTTCATTTTAAATTTTCTTATATTCTATTTTGTTTTTTCTATTTTTCTCTCTTCTCTCCATCGTAATCCATACAAAATGGGAATTTTTTTTTTCTATATTGCTTCCCATAATATCGGATACTGCCAGCAAACCAATTCATTTATTGTATTGTACTCAAAAAATTGAATAAAAAATTTTATATAATTTACACTATTTATCTTTTCGCCTGTGTTCATAGATTGACTCTTATTAACTCAGTACAACTTTAATTTCTTTTGAAACTAATATAATTACCACATTTTTATATTTTAAAAAACATTTAATTCAAATGTTACTAAACCTAGCATTTTCAAACAAAACAGAGGACGGTTCGAGTACCTTGCTACACCTCTGTATTTTGAAACTCCTCGAGAGAATCCACTGCTTTTTCTGCATAATCAAGAAACAACTTCAATAATTCCAAAAGTTAAAAATACAAAGAAAAATTAACTGAGTTAATAGCTGAAAATTAACCTTCTCAAGGATCCAATGTATTCTTCTTTTGATTGACCCTCCATTTCCTTGAGCTTCTCCTCATAATTTGTTAACTAGGACCAAAAACACACACAACGAAGTGATTCATCAAATCTGATATGTGAACAATAAACATTATTTATGAAAATATCATTTGAATCAAAGATGTGAAAAAGTACTGGGAAATTGAGAATGGTATCTTGACCCCAGTACTTCAATGCTGCCAAATCATAGGCACGTGCTGCAGCTTCTTCATCATCATATGCCCCTAACAAAGTTTTTTGCAATCAATTTTCAATGCCAAATTAAGAAAAGCAAATATGTATATATATATCAATGAAGGTTTTTCTTATCCAAAAGCAAGACTCAAATCATACCTAGATATACTGCATCATCCATCGAGTTGTTTTCCATTGCAAGAACATCATGAACATGACAATATGAAAAAAAAAATCAAAAAAGTTGAAATCAAGAGAGAGAGAGAGAAGTGATGAAGAAATGAAGAAATGGAAAAACCAAGAGACCTTGTCTTCCTTTCTTGCTCTGTGATTCATTCCAACAATTCTTGTCCCACAAATGAGCCTCATACCGACCAGTCCAACGATGTCTGAAAAAAAAAAAAAAAAAAAAAGAAAACAAAAAAAAAAAAAAAACACATGCATGCAAACAAACAAACACACCCTTTTGAGAACACAGCATTATGAAACGTACGAAAGAACAAACAAAGAAAATGAAACAAGGGACATGTTGGAATAGATCTAGATTCAGTACAAAACAGCAAGAACAAGTATTGTTAACCTTGTGACACCCCTATAGATTGAACTTCGTTGTGGCGGCGAGTCTCTTGGAACGGTTTTGCGTGTGCGTTTGGCAGTGGTGTCAGTGTTGTTCTTGAGGGTTTTCTGCGATCTTTTGGCCATGAAAACTGAGAAGAGAAGAGAGGACCACTGCAGTGCATACAGTTCAAGAGGGAAGGTCGGAGAGGGTTATAAATATGACCAAGTCATCCAATAAAAAGGGCATTAATTAATAGAAATAGTGGAGGAGAATGAAAAAGTAGGTTTATTCTTTATTTCTCTCTCCCTAATATACATACATATAAATTTAATAATATATTTATCAAACATTTTAGTTTCCTTTTTATTGGTAATGCAGTTGCAGTTGGTGGTTGAGCACAGATTCTTGAGAATGGAAAGGAGGAATAATTTCCTATGGCCACTTCATCAGTATTTATTGTATTTTACTTTTCTTATCACATCATTAATGTTTTAATAAACCTTTTCATAAATTTTTAAAAAGAATAAGAAAGGATCCAACATTTTTTTAATAAGTTAAGATTGATTGAGCTATTGAAATTAAATTTTCATTTTTTTTTTCTTTTTTTTGCAGTTTAAGTCTGTGAAATGATCCTCTTTTCTATAAGACTGTTTATGGTTGGCTAACCTCTATTAAAGAATGAAAAAAAGAGTCAATCAGGTCACACGAAACCCAAGCAGTTTAGCTAACATGATCAATGACTTGCAACAATATTTTTTCATTCATTTTTAAATCAGAAGCAAACCTTTATTTTCAAGAAGAATTGTAAGTAAAAAATAATTTTTTTTTAATTTTTGGAGATGTTTTGAACCTTAACTTTTAAAAGAATTAATCTCTCAAATTTAGAAAAATATGTTTTTTGTCTTTCAAAACTAAATTTAAAGCATTAAATATAATTTTAAGAAATTATTTTGGTCCTTAAAATTTAATATTTGAAAAAAAAATCATATATATATATATATATATATATATGTATATATATATATTAATTTGAAAAACTAAAATATTTTTTAGTTTAAGTGATTAAAACTAAATTTATCTTAAATTTGAAAAAAAATCTTATAAATAAGTTTTTTTTTATTTTCTCACCTTTGTATTTATGCACATTTGAATATACTATTTTTGTTTTTGGAAGGATTATTATTGTTTCTATTGCAGAATATTCTGTAAGTTTTTTTGTTCTGTGTTGTTCTTACTAACATACATAATTCAGTTTTTGGACGGAAAAACGGAAAAAAAAAATTGCTTTTTTATTGTGGCTGTCTCTAAGCTAGTCCATTATGTCTTTGTCTCACTATGTCTACTTTCTTGATTGTAATCATTTTCTGCACCCTTGAAATCTCTTTAAGAAATTACAATAATCCTTTTTCAAAAAAAAATTAATTTCTATATAATATTTATTTATTTTTATCATATTGAAGGAATATATATTATAATATTTTTCTTAGTGTAAAAAGAGAGTTTAGATTATTTATTGTGTGAACTTGGAGCTTTGCTTATTTAGATTGAAAATGTATTTTTATGTTTCAAATTAACAATACAAAATATTAAAAAAAAAAAAACACAGTATATGATATATTTAAGTGCATAAAGTCACTGTCACTGACTAGACCATACTTTCCGCAGTCCAGAAATTAATCATAACTAAACCATGTTTTTATTGTTTTTATTTTGGTCGGTTTTGTTATTATTATTATTATTATTATTATTATTATTAACCCTAAAAATAAATTTATTTATTTTTGTATAAAAGGAATTTATAAGTGGAGTGAATACAAATAATTTGTTGTATCCTAGCTAAAATCTTGAAACCTCTTAATACAAAAATTTAAAATCTTAAAGCCAATGAAGTGTACATAGATGTTAATATTTTGGTTTAGGAATTAACACCTAATTATCATGCGAATTAAATAGATTGATGACCAATAAGTTTATTCTAAACACACACTCTCCCACAAATTCACACTATTAAAATATAAAAACTTAAATATTTGTTTTAAATTACAATAGATATTATGTTATAGTCATAAAATAATTATATAATACGATTATTATATATTTATTAAATGAAAATTTAGTTATATGAAATTAATTTATATTAAGTATTGCATTATTAATAATTTCAATATATTTTACAAAATTATATATAGCACATATTTTGATTTATATAGATCAATATATATATATATATATATATATATATATATATATATATATATATATATATATAT
>Ga0209700_102752_pt1 | contig 35016 bp, 11 predicted proteins | sample SiratroredBW_FD_187528 | JGI IMG/M metagenome (GOLD analysis project Ga0209700, IMG submission 187528) | Root nodule microbial communities of legume samples collected from California, USA - Siratro red BW (SPAdes) (version 2) | ecosystem: Host-associated > Plants > Roots > Nodule | place: USA...
ATATATATATATATATATATATATATATATATATATATATATATATATATATATATATATTTATGTCAGAATATATATATCTCAGAATATATTTATGTATACATATCTCAGAATAGTTACAGTGAGATTGTTCCTTTGGGGTGTCTGGGGTTGTAGTGTTCTGCCTAGGCTGTTGTTGTGGTGTTTGTGTTGTGTGGGTTTATGAGAGAGTGGGGTTGACATGGGGAGGGTTTTTGTTGTTGATTTGGAAGGCAGATCGTACGGATGCAGATACTGCAATACGCCTCTTGCCCTCGCTCATAACATTCTGTCTCGGGTACCTCTTCATCCTCTTCTCTTCAAATTCAATCTCTTTTTACTATTTCTCAATTTCTCGTTGTTTTTTTTGTTTTTTTTTGTTTTTTTCCTGCTGTTTGTGTTTGTTTCGGTCATGAGCTCTGTCTGGAGTGATGAATACTATTGGTGAAAGATTGGATTATGGCCACTTCTTTAAGAAATCAATCAGAACTAGGAGGGACCCATTAGTTGATCGTGCAGAAAGTCTGGTTTTGTTTTTTTGATTATTGATTGGATGTTATTGGGTTGTAACCATTTTCTGAAAACATGGAATCGATTGTACAGTGTCAGCAGGCAATATCCTATGACGATTTCAGTAATTAGCTTAGTCTTTCTGTTTTCATTAATGAAAAATTATGTGTTTTAATTTGATATTTGGAGTCTGATGGTTTGAGTATCTCAATTGTGGCAAGCGTGTAATGCATGCTGCTGCTCGCAGTTTGGAAACGCCTAATTGGGTTAATGAAGATGGTGCTTTTTTGAAAAAGGGAATTATTTTTGGGGAAAATTTAGAAATGGAGGTAGATCATGTTTTGTAGCTCCACAGGATGCTTTTCTATTGAGATCGAGTTCATGGATTTGAAAAATGATTGAATGAAAAAGTATTTCGTGTTCACTTTTTTTATATGGCAAGTCCCTTTGCGTAGATCCTGTATGTGCCCTGTTGAAGAATATATATTGAGACAGCAGAATTTTATTTTATTTTTCAACTTGGAATACAAGTTATTTTCCTTTTTTATTAAACGCACTATCCACTATAAAAGTCGCTAATTTGATATATAAGACTACTTTTGGCCCCTTGCCATTCTGTTTTGAACACTTCTACTGGGGTGGGTATGAATTGAATTTTTAAAATTCCATTCATATCTAATCCAAAACTAATTAAATGGATTATATTTGAAATGCATATCTATTTTATTGGATAAAATTGGTTTGGATTTTTTTTTTTTAATTTGGTTTAAATTTGGTTTCAAAACCAGTTTTTTTATTATATCCGGTCTGGCTTTAAATTTTATTGCAAACCGATTTTGAAATTGGTTTTAAACTGAAAGCTGATTTGATAAAAAATCAAGCTGAAGATGTCCTGGGATAGGTTAAACCGGAGACACATTGTTTTAGGATGGTCATTGATTTTTGGATTTTTTAAAATCGCAAACGACTATCTAATTAATTGCATTGATTCGATATCCAAAAGAATGGACTTCGATATGAAACCAATCCCTTAAAATGAACTTAAAAGTGATTTAGATATGTGTAAATATGGATTGATTTAATTGTTTGAATTTTTGCACACCCCTACTACTCCACTTCCATTGTGGGTGAGATAGGGAGCTCTCCTTCAAATGAAGCTCCCCTATCAATTTGACTTTTACAAGTGAGATAATCAGTTTATTTTGTGCAAGTTTTTCTTTTCCTTTTTTATCTGTGGCTATAAAGGATACATATATTGGAATTTTGCTATGGTTTTGCAATCATAGATGCACATCATCGTAGACTTGCCTTTTTTACCCTGATCCTATATGTAAAGAGTAGACAATTACCCAATATCTGTGATTGTGGTTCTTCTTAAAAGGAAAGTGAATTTCATTTCTAGATACTTCCGGTTTAGTCTTCTACAGCATAGATTCTTGTAATATAATTTGTCTGCTTAATAAAGATGTCAGCTAACTATATCTTGGTACATTTTGTTTCATTTTAGTAATACTAGTACAGTCAAATTTAGCCTTCTCCTAGATAACTATCATTAATTGCTGCTACTTATTTTACGCAAATGGACCTAGTTCCTTGTATACTAGTAGTCTTTCCATCTAACCTAGCAATTTGACTGTGGTTTGTTTCCCTGTGATGATCAGAACTTCAACTGCAGCCAAGGGAGAGCATATCTTTTCAGCAAAGTGTAAGTTCTTTGAAACCTTTTGTATGTATTCCCTGCCCCCTCGTCTGTCCCTTTTAAATACTTCAATATTTTTTCAGGAATTTGTTAAGGAATATTTTAGTGGTTATATCCTGCCAGGCCTCCCCACCCTCAGGATCCTTTCCCCACCAAAAAACATCTGTTCCTCGGTTTGGGGAATTATATTGAAGCGTTATGATTTTATCAATGACATTGAAAGAATTATGATTTTCTTCTGACTCATAATTAGCATTTTTTTTTTACATATGAACACCTTTACTAGAACCTTTGTTAATAACTTTTTCCAACATCCTTGTTTGTTAACTTTTGGCTTCAAATAGGGTGAATATAACTCTTGGGACTCCGGTGGAGAGAAGGATGATTTCCGGACTGCACACAGTTGAAGACATATTTTGTTGCAGCTGTGGACAACTTCTTGGATGGAAATATGTGAGTTTTTACCTTTTCGCCTCTAGTTTCCTTTCTTGTTGTACTTGAGGATTTTTCTAACATCATTAATTTGTGGTTGGGTGAGTCTTGAAACTTTAGCAATGAAGTTGATTAAATGTCAGCATCATCAGAAATTTATGATCCGAGACTTTTGTATGTCTGTTACTCCGTCGGTATAACGAATATTGTCCATAAAATAATTTTAAACACTTAATTTACCGTTCAAATTTCCAATAATTTTATTGCTAATAGAAAAGATGAGAAATTTCTATTTTCCCTATCTACTGTGCACCCAATCCATATCTACCATGAAAAGGGTAAGCTTCATTTAGGGGGGTCATTATCTTTTAACTTGTTTCCTATTCCTTGATTAGATGATTGAAATTGATGCCTTCCCTTTAAGCCATGTATCTGTTTCATGTAATCCTTTTTGGAATCAAATTAAATTAGAAATCATGGAAAGAGAATCATGAAGTTCTTAAACATTTGATTCCATCAAGGAAAATATGTGCTTTCTTGATTTATTTAGAAGCATTAAGCACCATGGTAACATCATGCACATGCAAGTCAAGTCTTTCCACGTGTTTCTGTATGAATCTAATTGCTCTCCTCAGCGTGTATAAGCATTGCGTTTTTTATGAGCTGAAAGCTGTTTGAAGTGGTAATAACGAGTCCTTGGATTGGTTTAGGTTCTGGCATATGAAAAGAATGAAGCGTACAAAGAAGGGAAGTTTGTGCTTGAGAGGTATGGTGTTAAAGTATAGTTTTGAATTTGATCATGTCAAGCTAAGCTAAATCGTAATCAAGGTTGATGCATCTAACAGGTGGAGGATTGTTGACAATGTTGAAGAGGAGTTGGAATTGAATTTGGATGCACAAGCTGGTTCACAAGGATCTCAAGCTGGTTCTCAAGCTGATTCTCAGGCTGATTCTCAAGCTGGCTCAAGTGACACAGAAAACGCCTAGCTAGTTGTTTCTTTTTCATGAATTTGAAGTATTTTAGCTAGCCAATTTATATGTACTTCTAGTGTTGTAGGCAGAAAATATATTATACCTTTAGTTTTCATCAAGATACAATTTTACATAGAAACTCCTTAGATCAACTCAAGCTTAGGCTTATTTCCAGCTTCTAGATATTTTATGGAGGGCATGTGATTAATCTTATTTTACATTGTTGATGACAATTATTCAGATATATGTGAAGAGTTAGATTATTGTTGTAGTTTGGAATTACAAGTTTACAATCCCAAACAAGTAGTTTTCAACTTTGTCAGAAATAAAAGCATTTTGATCCTTTGGTCGTTAGTCTGGTCTGATGTTTTCTGAATAATTATAGAACAAGTACAGATAATAATTCATAATTTTTTTTGGAAGAAACGATGAAGAATGACTTCCAAACAACGTGATTGTGGATTCAAGAAATTAGACAAAAATTGTCAATTTCAAAATATATTAATAATTCATACTTTTCTTTGATATTTTTTTCTTAAGAAGTGTCATTTAAGTATGTGACTTTGTCGTGTTGGAGGGAGAAAGGAAATTATAACTTTGTGTATATACAACTGGATACTCAAGATTAAAACCTAGTTAATCACGTAACAAAAAAAAAAAAGGGTCATGTATGTATGCATGAGATAAATTTAGAGTTAAATATTATTAGTGTAAATGAAAAATATCCACGCGAGCATTAGTTTGATTGGTTCTTTAATAAAGTTTTATTTCATTAATATATAAGTTAATTTTTTAATTAAGTATTATCTTGACACTTTTTTTTTATCGTTCTTCGTTAGATATTTTTTGTTACTGAACGTAAGAATATAAAATGAGTGGGATTAGCATTTTGGTCTTTGAAAAAATATAGCTTAGGTCCTTAAAAAGAATTTTAGACAAACTGTCCCTACAATTTGTTTGTTGTTTTAGGATTTAGGGTTTATCATTTTACTCCTTTTCGCTAGTGACTTCATTATTGATGGACATTAACGATATTAAATATTATCTTATATGGTTGGATTGTTGCTCACAATAAATAATAAATGTTGTTTGTAATTAGTTTTTGCTTGACAAATAATATAAATGAGATTTTACTTGAGTGATTGATTTACATATGGATTTATTAAATATTATGTGGAAACTATTTAGGAAAGCATCAATTGAAATTGAAAAGTGTAAATTACAATAAGCTATGAATTACTAAAAAATGCACTCAAGATCAAAATAGATAGTAATAGACTTTGAGGGTATTTTCACTAAAATATGATATTATAAGTCATATTACAACCAAAGTAAATTTTGGAAATACAATTATAGTTTAACTTACAATAAAATAAACTTAATAAATACAACAACAAAAAAAAAAGTTAAGATAAGTCAACACGTTTCCTGCATATTAAACGAAATATATTTTGATGTAATATTTTCTTAAACTTTGAAGAATTTATCAATTTAAGGAAGAATTTTAACCAAACTATTCACGAACTTCAAGCTCTCTAGTGAAAAAAGACCAATGAAACAAAGGATAATGAAAAACAATTAATAAGGTAAAACATTAAAAAAAGACACCCCACTTCATGTGCTTTAAAGATAAGTGTTAGTTAATTCATCAATAAGCCAAGAAAAAAAGTATTACAGATTTTTTTTAAGAGTCATACTATTTTAAAAAATTCGCACATAACTCATGTATTTAATCTTATTTTGTAATTAAATTTAATGATTAGTATTTATTCTTCTCATTTTGACTAGATACATCCCTTACACATGTAGTTTAACGAAAGAAGAATGCTTATGGGTAAGAGGAGTAAACCAATCAAATAGTGTGATGTGAATGGCGATTTAAATGTAATTCAATCATCACACTACTTCTCAAAAGAAGTTAAACGATTTTATCTTTTTTTTTTTTTTTTAGTCTCCCATAATTTGATTAATAACCTTATTTCACTTTTCACACTCTTATTACATGTTTTCATAATATATGGGATCGCAGAAAAAGACGAAATTTGAACCAATTAATTTTCATTTTTAGTCAACTTTCTCAAATTCTTTTCTACACATTCCAAAGCATACCAATTCATTAAAAATAAGCTGGTCCAACTCAATAAAAAAGATGAGGTGGTTCAGTTTGTATCAATCAGATCCAATTTTATTCTAATATGTAAGTAATGTTATGTGAAAAAAAATTACGTAAAAATTCACATATATTAAAAGACATAAAAAATAACTTTTATGATTCACTTATAGAGAAAAAATATATTATTATACAATAGAACGTCATACATAATAATTAATAATATAAAAAAATATGTTATTGATATGATATGAGTTCATTATATTTATAAATAAAAAATATTATCCCTAAACCAATTATTCTTGGTTTGTTTAAAAATTCTAATCAATTTAACTGATTTTGTTTAAATGTTTAGATTAATTCAAATCTAGAGCACCCTCAAATCTTGTAGTAAAAGTCATCTCACTTAATGTGCTCTCTTCCCATATATAGACACAATCAAGTTAAATTGATATAACCTACATCTACTATAGCACACATATAACTTACATAGATTATTATATCATAACTAACTTCTAATGAAATGATTTTATCTCAAGACACAAACAGTTGAATTAAAACAAATCTGATAAGTAATAGCCACAAATTTTATATTGATATGAGTTATTTGTTACATCGACCGTATGTAGAAAAAATGACCTAATATACACTTTTAAAATATAAAAAATATTAATGATTTAAATGTTTTTTTTATAAAAATTTGGACAGAATATAATTATGTTATATTTGGATAAATTTGTCCTTAAACACGTTTACATTACGTGATTTTTTTTTTTCAAATTGAACATTTAATTCTATTCCTTATAATTTTCATTCATTTCAAATGTCATTTCTTAATTTCAATTTAATCCAAGTTTTGGTTCTTAATATTAAATTGAAGATAATTTTACCTTCTAGATAAACAAAATTTTTAAATTATTTTAACTTCAATTAATCTTTATTTCAATATCAAATCAGTAAAGATGTTATGTTTCAATTGTAATAATTTATTTTTATAATTTTTATATCAATTTCAAAATTTTATGTCTCTAATTTATTCTTATTTAATATAATAAAAAATCTATTATTCTCCTTTAGTTATTTTATTTGAATAATAAAATTTCCGAGTAATATTACCTCAAAGTGACAACTTTGCATTTAATCATAATAATTTATATATAATTTAATAGTCTAGATTTGTTTTTTGTTTTTTTTTTTTTATCTTTTATCATAATTTCTATTTGTGATCCTTCCATACTGAAAATTTCAAGAGAAAAATACTCACAAAGAGAAGATTGATTGTGTATCTCAGCTACTGGAAATTCCATCCGAGAGGATACAGACTTATAACTTCTAATTAGTCTCAAAAGGGGCGAAAACTGAAGTAAACATGATAATGAACAAAATTTTCTGATTTACAGTTTTCTGGAGTTCTGCTTGTAAGATGTTCAATGTCTCAAGAAACTCTGTATTTGGAGTATCACGGTATGGAGGACAAGAATGCTATTCATCAACATTAGCAGGGCGATTCTGCAATCTAAAAAATAGAAAAAAAGACCACTTTCATGGCAGGAAAAAGAGGAATACTACAAATACAGTGAATAAGAATGATGAGATGTCATCATGAAAGTAAAATAGGTCCATTCTCAGCTGCTGTTGAGGTTTTGCCAAAATTATTATGATGCCTTGTCATCTGAATATCACGTGAAAAATGGGTCCTTGCTTTTGCATACGGGGCTGCTCTTGCTGCAAGAAAAGAGGAGAATAAATTTAAATTCAATACTCTTAATGCTTATTGGTTCACAAGGTCATCCGTGGAGTTACAAAAGAACATGTTGGTAAAATGGGTCAACAAATTAGACCGATTAAATATAGTACTAGGCAGCAAATTTTGAGTTAAATTAATTTTGGGAAATATTAGTCTAACCAAACTTTTCTTTGATCAAATTTAAACTAGTTTAATCGTGTGCTAAATATGGGGGTTTCGGAGGTTTAAGCAACTTAAAAGAAAAGAGACACATCCATAGGTAGCTGGGCATAGCATCTTAAATTGGTAATATTAACATAGTATTATGATTTTTAAAGTTGTTATTATAAAAGTTAATAAGTTTACCATACATGGTTATGTGTGACTGGATGACGGTGCAAAATTTTTTACATTGTCAATACATAACCAATTTTCTCTTAAACTTTCTAAGATATTTCAAATGATTATTCTCAAAATTAAATAGATCCAAACATGGTAAATGGAGGTGAAAGTAGAACATAGAATGCTTTGTAAGTGTAACTGTAGTCTACAAATTATGAATATCCCTTACCTGCAATTTGCTGCGCTCGGAGGATATTCTGCCGCCTTTTCCACCAACAAACTGAACAGGTAGTGAGAAGGAAAAATGTAAATGAAGCCCCTAATCCAATGCCAACTTTACCACCGGCAGAAAGATGAGTTCCACAAGTAGGTAATCCAGGAATACCACACAGACCTGCGTTGTCCGTAAAACTGCAGGCATCCACAAGTTAAAAAGTCAGAAATATTTGTTATTTAGCCAAAAACAAAGTGAACAAACATGTACGTGAGGAATATCCTATCATTTTCAGTAACTTCGTCTAGAGTTTAATCTCTGATAACATACTTGAAGCTAGCTCGGGATAGTAGTCTTCCTCCTAGAGTTTCCGGGACCCTTCCAGATAGGAGGTTGCTGTTGAGGTTCCTGCATGGAGACATTTTGATACAGATTTGTCGCCCTCGTATGTGTTTTATGGGTTAGTTAAACATTGAAGAATCTTACAGTCTAAGTAATGACGACAACTGTCCAAGGCTTTCTGGAATTGATCCATTGAAAAAGTTGTAGGATAGGTCACTGCATCATTACATGGCATTCAGAAATAACGTGATAGTCAAAGCCAGTTTCCTACCTTTTGCAAACATAAACCAATGAAAACAATATCCCAAGAAAAAGAGGAAGAGATTACTTAACAGCACTTGTAGGCTATTTATTGTACCAAGTGAAGATGGAATTGCTCCATGGATGTCGTTGCTACTCAAGTTTCTGCAATTCATAAGCAAATTAGCATAAGCTATGGGAAAATAAATATGGTGGTTGTTTCCGTGTGTTGAAGAATAATGAGTTAAAAATTGAAAATATATATATATACAGAGAGAGGTGAGGAAATCAAGTTACTCCAAGAATAATTTGTAAGAGTAACTCTATACTCATCATTTATGTTAAAAAAAAACTAAAGTTTAAATGTAAGTTACTCACTAGAACTATTAAATTAAAAAAACTGAGATAAAATGGGGGAACAACCCTTTTAAAGTTACTATTAGAGTAACTTTTCCCTTACATATATAAAATACTGGACAGGCCTTCAACTTTTGGGTCCGTCCTGGTCTTTGGCATCCGACATGTTGGACAAATGATTGAACTCGAGAAATATAAACACACTAAATTCTAAACAAATTATGGAAATAATATGGTTTTTAGGCCAGATTTAGGTAACACTAAAAATAACAATATCACCATCTCATCATAACATGTAAACCTAACCCAGGACTGATAAATATAATTGGTCATTAACTTTCTAAATCAGAACTTATTCCTAAGTTGGTTTTGTAATCAATACATTAAGCATAATATGCATACATGATTCATCCATGCATTGACATAAATATTTACGCATATATGTTTTTCTAAAATACTTAAAAACATATCTGGAACTCACAAGATTTGTAGATTAAGTAGTCTGGATATGTCATCTGGCAAGAAACCTTTCAGACCTTGATTGTCGAGACCACTGTTCATCAACAGACGAAGCACTCAATAACTAGATATATAAATAACCAATATATTGGGATAGAATATTCAAAATGATTAATAATTCAACAGTTCTCAACACAAACCACAACGTCTTTGTAGCATAGGGGAACCAATCTCTTAGCAAATGGCGGGTGTAGTTCTACACTTTTGTATGGTTAAACCTTATAACATACTTTTACCTCATAAATGCGATACTCATTTTTAATTTGATAACTATATAATTACTGTGAAGTATAGTTAGGTACCAAACTAGAAATAATTCCCATGTACAGGATCCAAAATATAACATTTCTAATTCCTATATGTAGCACGTTTTCTATTTCATCCATATACATGACTATGTTTAACTCCTACGATCATACAAAGAGGGATTAATTTGAGAACTATTTTCATATAGGGGTATAACTCGAGCAATTCATCTTGAACTTTAACCTTTTTTAAGAAAATGAAATTAGCCAAAAGAAATTGAAGAATGGGGAGGTCCAACTAAGGGTTACTCCCCCAAATTAGAAGCACATCACAAAACAAAGTAAAAATTAAGTTACACTTTCTGAACGAGTTGAAAAAAATTGTCATGAGCAAGCCTTATATTAACTAGTTTACATGTAAGCTGTGGTCGTGCATACGTAAATGCATACAGCCAAAACACAAAAATCTTCTCTTTTCTCTCCCTAATAGAAGGGCATCCGTCCTTCATCTAGAGGCTCTGATGCTGAACAAATAAAAATACTACTGGATTTGGTGCCAACTAAAGCGAACAAATTGATTAAGTGAAAGGGAATAAAAGAATTATTAAGAAGAAAACTGCATTATAGGCTACCACGGAATCGAACGAACAAGAAAGCAAAAACGCTTTACTTAAGGATCACAAGAAATTACAGTCCATCAATGACCCAGCTGCCACGACTTTTGTTTAATTGGCAATCCACTCCACTCCATGGATGTTGTTGAGGAACACAAGGATCACCATTCCACCCAAACCTGGGCGGAAGCCTCAATGCCTTCTTCAATGCTTGTAAAGCACTAACTAGAGTAAAAACAATAATAAACTTGAAAAGTTAGCATTCATTCGGATTACGAAAAGCAGCATTTGCTACTATAGTACTATTAAGAGTTCATGAACTACAAAATAAGTACATGGAACAAGTATTATAAAACTTATGATCAGTAAATATTGTCTCTGATATGGTGTTAGGAGGAAGAACTCCAAAACCAGTCAATAATGGAAAAGTATAACGAGACAAAGAGATCTAACATATTTGATTGGGCATAATTTCCATGATCTACTTTTGACAAGCTCTCCCAAAAATTGGAGTTTCTTGAGATATATTAATTGATTAGAAATTAAAAGAAATCGAATAACTCTACATGACTAATACAGCTCCCAAGCACATGCACATAATGCTATCAGTCGCCTCCAATGACCAAACACCAACCTTGATTATGGATATTTCAAAGTCATTAAAGTTCTCTACCAAATTCAATTTATGTTATCTTCAATAATACAATAAATACCACACAACATTAGCATGAACTGTGTTGAAAAAACTGTAACAATAGTAGGGAGCACACATACCTTCCTCTGATATAGTCTTTGACTCTGCCATTATAACCTCAAATATCTCAATAGCATTGATTAGGGCAAGATTACCTTCCTTTGGCTTCAATTTTATTGTTAGAGTCCTCCCATTAACAGCAACAGTAGTATTAAGCACAAGGGCAGTATAGACATCCCCACTCAATTCTACAATGTCAACATGTTTGAATGCAAGATCACCATTTATTTCAACATCAAAGATCCTTTGCCCCTCTGTAGTCACTGAATAATCAATCTCAGAAAAATGTAACCAAACAGAATAGTTTCTGTTGGGATCCACCTCTAATGTATATGTTAAATCAGGCTGATTATTAGTACTAACAAGCGCTGACTGGTAAAGGGTTTCTGGATAGAAGTTTGGCGGATGTGAAGCATGATTGATTCTAGTTTCAACAGATCTAGGTTGACCAGACTCTGCATCCTCACCAAAAGTTTTAATGCGTTGCCAAAATCTGTCCCCTCCCCAGGGATCCCCTGCATAATCTACGTCAAACTTTGACTGCCCAAAACCACAGCTCAGTCTTTTAATTGTTCTAAGTATTAACCCTTCACTCCAAGCGGGAGCAAAATAATAAGCCTTATCATCAATTTGAAGAATCTCGATAGAAAGGATAGCGGGATCCCCATGACCAGTGCTATGGAAACAGATTGAGACAGAGTCTGTAAGAAACACCAACGCCTCAGCAAATACTTGATCAGCCTGATGGGTCCAACCAGATTTCAAAGAAGATATCTGCGTGCCTTCAATAGAAATGTCAAATAGAGGCTCAATAATGGTACCTCTAGACTGACCAACAAGTCCAAAGAAGATTCTGATTGAGTAGTGACCCTTTGGCACCTTATCAATGATGTAACAATTTTGTGGACCTTCAGACAAAGGGAAATAGCGTAGAGTGTTGAGTGGAGGGGTGATGTAACTCGGCCGAGTTGCATTAGAGACTATGCCACCCGTATAGCCAAAATCTTCACGCCAATGGGTATTGGTTGGTCTTGTTTGAACATTTTGACGAGCCCCACAGCTTAAGCGCATAACAAATGGGTCTGCAGTGATTTGAACCAAATCAAAATTGGGGAACACAAAATATTCATACTCAGCTTTTGAAAATAATAATCCTCTATGGTATGTGCAAGTTTGACACTCAGATTCACTAAGAAAATAGGTACAACCATGTAGAAACTGCTTCTTCAGTGGTAAATGTCAACATAAATTTCGTCCACTGCCAATAGGCTGCGAAAAAAGAAATTCCGTCACGTGGTTTAAACGATGACGAATTAAATGCAATGGTTTCCGCAACATGATTGCTAATTTAAAGCGTAACAGACAAACCAAACCCGACAAATTTCAATACGGTAAGAGTTCATATTCATCAGAAATTCAGAATAATAATGGTGTTTAACAAACTTTCACTAACCGGAAAAATTTCAGAGAAAATTGTTAAAATTAGTACATCTGTTTCATATCTACGAATGCTTTAGTTAATGCACACAGATAAAGAAACACTTAATCAATGTGAAATATTATTATAACTATACTAAACTAATTTAGTTATTTATAATAATCTCCCTTGTTGTAGATATTACTAGATAAGAGCATAAGTAAAAAAGAAACAAAATCAACAAAATTTAACATTTCTAAAGCCTAGTTTTGAAACAAAAGGAAAAAGGCTAAAACATCAACACAGAAGCGATGTCATAATTGGTTTCAAGTTTCAACGTTTGGATTAATCTTCTGAAGATCAAAGCATTGAGAAAATTTCACAATCCAAATTTGATCAAGAAAACAACAGTAAAGCTCCACTTTATGGTACATAAAGGAGAGAAAAAAGAGCAGAAGGAGAGTGCTGAGGTTCACCTTGCCGTGCAGCACAGGAAACAGTAGCGAAGCAGAGCATCATCCATAGCTGAATAAATTGAAGAAACATTGCAGTGGATTCGGTTTCCTCGCTTTTCTCTCTCTACAACTTCTTCCTCTTCTGTCTTTTTCTCTCTATCATTCAGCGTGTCCCCATTTTTGTTGAGTGCTTTTCTAGAGAGAGAATGTGGGGTTTACGCACTTTTGCACACCACGCTACCAAAATCTTCTTCGTTCAAGTTTACTCGCGGGCGCCAAACAAACGAACACAGTTGTGTCTGTGCTGCTCAGCCTCATCATAATCCATGCTCTTTCAATCGCACGGTGCAGATCTGCTCCAAGTCTCAACTTGTCGCCCTATCTATATTAATCTTATATATTATTCCAACAAACATTTTAATTAAAACTTAAAAATTACTTCTTTTTTTTACTTCTTAAAAATTCTCATGAAAAGTTTGTTCATGGCCTTATGTATTTAAGATTAGGTAAATTAGTTGTTAGATGTGGATTTGACCTTATTTATTGGTGGGATTCATAGAGTCAATGAAAAATTAAAAATTTTTATGATGGAAGAAAAAAAATACCCATAATTATTAATCTTGAGAAGTTAACAATATGATTGTTGATGATGATGCTAGTGCTTTTAGATCAACGGTGCAGAATGGTCATCGAAGGGTTGATGGAACTTTTTGACTTTTGACGTACATTTGGTAGTGGGGAGGGATTAGTGCGCAATCACCGGAGTGTATACGAGATTTTCAAAATTTTCCAAATAACACGTTTTCGAAAATTATTTTCACAATTAGAGCGAGAATTTGTCCAATTCTCCTTTTATTTTAGTTTTAAATTTTTGTTTATTTTACTGGAATTCAGCTCCAAAACTTGGAGGTTTTTTTTTACCGGCAGAGGGAGAGAGTAGTAGCGTTTCTCCATCTCCGGTGATTGTGACATCATTAGAATTCGGCTACCAGAAGGCTGAATTCTAGAAAAAAAGAATTCGTTTTATTTTTTTAAGCACAACAAGGAAATGTTTAACGAAGTGAAGATGGGAATTTGATTATCCAAGAATCAAATTTTCATCCTTAACAATGAAGAGTGAGTGAAGAGTGCTAGTTCCAGAAATAATGTACAAATAAATTTACTTTAAACTTTTTTTTTTTCTCAAAAACAGTCTTATTAGGTGAAAATTTTCAACATTTTCCCTTATATATATATATATATATATATATATATATATATATATATATATATATATATATATATATATTGGATATTTCAAAAACAGTGATACAGCAAAGACCAATTAATTAAAATTATAAAATTTAAAAATATTTAATTTTATGATTTTGTAAATTTTATCATTCAATTTTTAATTTTTCAGATATGTTAAATTACATATTTTGTCATTAAATTTTAGGGATATATAGTTAATTCTAATAAAAATATTTAAAATATAAGATAGGTAGGATTTTTAAAGTGAATGTAATTAAGGAAATTAAAGTCTTAAAGATTCTAAACTTGTTCCTTAAAATAAAATGGAAATATTTTAATATTTAAGAATATAGGGATTGCATTGCCATTCTTAATAAATTCAACGTGAAATATTCTTACTTAATTTACTGATTATATAATCACATTATTTATTAGTCACGTCACCATATTATTAGTAAAGTCACATTGATGTAAAGTTCAAATGTGTATAACTTAAAATTTTAGATGATAAATTTTATAGGATTGAAAATTTAGTAGTAGAACTCGTGAAATTAAAAACTCGACCATAGAATTGTTGAAATTGAAAGTTTAATAGTGAAATGTGTAATTTAAGATATAATACATATTTTACTCTAAGGTGAAAGTCGGTCACGTCGACGTTTAATTTATGAAAAGGTAAATGCGTACAATTTTGAAATTTAGATGGTAAAATTTGCAAAATTAAAAGTTTAGTAGAAGAATGTAAAAGTGATAAATATGATAATTGGAAAAAAAAAAGTGATAAAATATGAAAATTTTTGTAAAATTGCAAAAGTTAAATTAAAAGGTGAATTAGGCTTAACTCAAATCGTGTTAAATAAAGTAAATGTTATGACAACTTAAGTTATGCCAAGTCTATATTAAGTTGAGTCCAATTTTCAGAAAGTAAGTCAGGAAGATAACTTATGTCAAATTAACTTAAGTTTTATCTATGCTGATCTATTAAAGTTAGTCTCAGGTCAAGTTGGGTCCAAATTAGGCTAGGTAAAGGTTAAGCCAAAGTTGATAGGGTCCACATTATGTTGAATTGAATTGAGCTAATTGAGTATAGTTTGACCCACATTTGGTTAAATTGAGTCGGGTCCACATTGGGTCAACTTGTGTTGGGTTCACATTTAGTTGAGTCGATTTGGTCCCTCGTCGAATTGAGTCAAATCGCGCATACAATGAGTTGAATGGAGTTGGGTCACATCGAACCAAGTATTGTCGAGCTCACCTCGAATAAAGACGAGTCAGGCTCACCTTAGGATAAGTCAAGTTGGGCTGACCTCTAGTCGAGTTAAATTAACTAGGCCCACCTCGGGACGAGTCTATTTGGATCCACATAAGGCTAGGTCGAGTTGAGTTCATCTCAGGCTAAGTTGAGTTGGACCCACATTGAGCTGAGTTAAATTAGGCCTACCTTAGGGTGAATCAAGTTTGCCAACCTCGGGTTGAGTCGAGTCAAGCTAACCTCTAGCCGAGTTAAGTTGGACCCACATATGAACAAGTCGAGTCTAGTCCACATTGTGCTTAGTCATGTTGGATCCACATCGAGTCGAGTCAAGTCAGTCCCTCATTGAGCTAAGTTGATTCGAGCAAACTTTCGGTCGAACTGTGATGGGCCTACAATGGGTCGAGTAGAGTTGGGTGACGTAAGACTAAGTAAAGGTATGTAAATGTTAGGTTGAGTAGTGTCAGGTCCACCTTGGGGAGAGTCCAATTGGGTTCACATCAGACTAAGTCAAGTTGAGCTCATCTCGAGCCAAGTTGAGTTAGGTCTATCTTATGCCGAGTTGTGTCCAGCCCACCTTGGGCCAAGTCAAATCGGGCCTACCTCGAACCAAGTCGAGTCGAGTTTGTCTCAGGCCGAGTTGAGTCAGACCTACCTTAGACTGAGTTGAGCAGGACCCACCTTAGGCAAAGTTTAGTTGGATCCACATTAGGCCGAGTCAAGTTGAGCCCATTTCGAGCTGAGTTAAGTTGAGTCCACCTTAGGTTGAATCATGTTTAACCCACTTTGGACTAAGTTGAGTTACCTTGGGAAGAGTTGAGTTGGGCCCACCTCAAGATGATTTGAGTCAGACCCACCTTTAGTTGAGTAAGGCCTACCTCAGGTTGTGTCGAGTTTGGCCCACTTGGGTCAGGTCGGGCTAATATTGGGAAAAGTTGAATTAAATCAATGTCGGGTTGAGTTGTGTTGGGTCCGTATGGAGTCGAGTAGAGTTAGTCCCTCATAGGACCTAGTCGAGTCAGGCCATATCAGGTAAAATGAGTCAGGCAACGTCGAGGTGAGTTGAGTCCACTCCGAACTAAGTTAAAGTTGATTCAAATTTAAATCAGATCATATCAATTTAGGCTAAGGGAGAATCAACCAAGATTGGATCCATGTCAAACAATATTGGACAAGGTTGAACTCAAATTATGTTAAATAGATTAGATGTTAATCTTCCAATTAAGTTACAAATATTAAAATTTAATAAGAACCAATTTATAATTAACATAAAATCTTTAGGAATAAATTTAGAATATTTTAAGGACTTGAACAACTTTGAAGTATAATTAAGAACTAATTCAAGTCTTGTATGGATCAAACACTCCGATCCTAATCCACTTTATGTGTGGCCTTGAAGATTTAACATTTTTTCAACCTACTTATTTAGTGCATTAAAAAAGAACTATTTTAAGAGTGGGTTTAGATGACCCATCAATCATGGCTAAAATTTACAGCTCTATATCAAACGCCCTCCAGGAAATATGTTTGACAAAATTGTGATTTGCTGGTTTACAAGAATTTCCAAAGTACTAACTATTGCTACTTACTTACTATACCCAATATACCGAATTAGCATCCCAAAGACTTAAAGATGCTCAAATATTTTTCATGCATTCCACCACTCCCACCGCGATTCAATAAATGATCTTCATTTCTCTCAACTAATTTAAAGTGAAGATGCTAACTTGAAGGTCATTAGGTGTGCTTTTACTTACTCTTCCATAAACATTCAAACAACTTTGCAGAAGGAAATGAAATACTTGTGAAACCCTTCCTCACCCATCACGTGACAGCTATTAAGTCTCATCTAATTTCACTTGACTAAAATGCTCCATTCAGTGCCATACCACACCGCTCCCATTCACTCCATTCACGTTTCCATGCGTTTGTGTTGCACTCTCCGCTCTTTACTAAAGAAAACTCAAAACCCCACTCTGAGAATCATGCAGATGCACATGCACACGCACCTCTCCTCATTTTCTTCTCACCGGCACCAGCCACACACTGATGAAGGACATGCCCTTCTTTCTCCTCAAGAACTCCTTGGGAGCCAAGATGAAGAAAGGCATCAAAACCTTCTGTAACAACAACGGCTCAACCTCCACTCTCAACCAACAAAACAGCCACAGCCACAGCCAAGGTGACTTCACAAGCAAGGTAAGCTCAAGCTCCCCCTTCACAAAGCAAAACTCACCAACCCTAGAGGATCTAATACTACAACTAGAGTTGGAGGAAGATATGTCTAGAAAAGCTAAGCTTAATGAGTATAGTGGAATGAGGGGTAGGATGTCATGTGTGAACAACTCTGACATATTGAGATCTGCAAGGAATGCCTTGAATCAGTATCCCCGGTTTTCACTTGATGGAAGGGATGCCATGTACCGGTCTTCTTTTGGGAACACGGAGGGAAGAAGATCGGTTTGTAGTGAGACAAGTCTCGGAGGAGAGAATGATTTAGATCATAAGGGTATGTGCTGTTTACCCTCAACACTGGCTGGGGAAAGTGTGGTGTGGCGTAAACCAGGAGTTGTGGCAAAACTAATGGGTTTGGAAGCCATGCCAGTGCCAGTAGGCAGCAAAATTTATGACAATAAAGAGAAGTTAAATGAAGTTGTTAAGAGGCATAATCAAAGGAGGAGATTTGAGAGGCATGACTTGGAGAGAAAACTGCTAGCAATGGAGATGCAGCAGCAGGGATACCATAACATTAGAAGACACACCAACTCCAAGAATGGTTGTTGCTCTAAAAATGGCCATTGTATTAAACCGGTGGCTCTAGAGGCTCTGGCTGGTGGTCCTGGCAGTTGGCAGCCAAGGGGATATGTTTAGGCCTAGAATTATATAATAGCTTACTCAAAAACAAACTTTATAATCTGCTAAGCTTTATATTTATTCTATTTGTTCAAGTTATGCAAATGCGAGTAGAGCCTCACAAGGCTAATAATGACGTAAGTTTGTTGAGTTTTATTGAATTTACGCCTTCAGAGTTCAATCTTTGTTTTGATGCTGTGTACATACACAATAACATCTTTTTTCTTTGTTATTGCCATTCTCCCTGCATACAAGCTTTCTGACTCTAATTTGTACCCCTGGCTTTGTCTCTATGGAAGAACCATGGACTATGCAGATTCTTCTTTTTCTTCTTAATTTTAGGAGATTAACTGTTGTTAACCTAAATTAATGTAGGTTGGATACTTGTCAAATGTTAAAGTTTTCATAACATTTTAATAGAGAGTTGAAAAAACGATGAGTTAGAAGAAATAATCTACTTGGTCATTAAATTACTGGGACCACATCAACATTAGAATGATATCGACCATTTTCTACTGTGATATACCAATAGTACTGAAGAAATAATAAATCCTCTATCAAAAGCTCAATAAGGCTTCACCAAAAAAAGTTTCATAAAAAACATAATGATGTTTGATTGCTACTTTCATCATTAACATCAAGCTGATACCAAGTTGACCAAACTATTAAGTGCTTGTTTTGTCTGGTTTAGATTAGAGCCAAATTAATTTTTAAACGGTGAGACACAATTTATTTTGAAGTTATTAAAATTGATTTGATATAAAGTGCAATAAAATTTAATAATTTAAAACAATTATCAAACATACAAGAGGTTGACAAATGAAACCATTGGAGAGGATGAGGTTGTGTACAGCAAATTGTGAAGCGTTAAAGTCTTGCCAACAACTCAGATTTGTGCTTAAAGAGTTATTACAAAATAAGATAGGAACATAAGATAATCTAAAGAGAAGAGTACAAATGAGTGAAAGGAGATGTATGTAATGTGTGGGACAGATGACAAAACTCTAAACCACAAGACCTAAGTAGTGAGGGAAATTACGTATAGAGACTAGTGTACATGGCCATAATTTAGAATGTTTGAAATCATAGAAACAACGGAATATTAGAAAAAATACGATGCAAGTGTTTACACTAATTCAAATTAAAACATGGGCGTAGATAATAAATAGATTTAGGAAAGCAAAGTTTTCATATTTTGACAGGTATCTAAATCCAATTATTTGCTTAAAATCCATGACTTGAGAGCTAGTACGAACATAGAGGGAGATGGTTTAGTTAATTGATAAGCTAGGCAGCATAGCAGTGGTTATATGTGACACACAGACATGGTAGGAAAGTGGAAATTCTAATATAGTAAAAGGACAGTGTGAACTAAAAGGTTGCAGATGAATAGTTTCGGTTCAAATGCAGATTTAATTGAAACTTTAATATATTATTCAAGTATGTATAATACTGCACCAATGTATGGAAGGTTCTGGTTACAGTGGCCATGGAAAAAGGAGAATCCAATGTAACGAGATTGTCTGTTGACCCATCCTATGTTCTTTCATCATCAAGAAAAAGGCACAGCTACACAAGGAATCTTAGGAGGATGACTAGAATAATTGCTTCTATGGTAGCAAGCCATATGCAGCATAAGGCTGACAAAACCAATATGAATTTGGTTCAAATTTGATAAGCACCATTGAGTTGTACTCCAATAATTTTGCAGAGCACACATTAAAAGTTAAGAAACAAATATGGAAAACACTACTGTTATAAATTAAGAATCAGAACAAACAGTCATATAGAAAGCTGCTAACATACATTAGCAAAAGATGTAAAGAAAATAGACATTACTTTAAATCTGCAAGTGGACTAAACATTACTTGATGTTGCTAAGTTGCAACAAATTTTAATAAGTAGAATTCAAGTTTAACTTAACGAAAATGGCAAATTAATTATCTATGAGACTAAATATTTGTAAGTGTTAGTGTGATAAGGACCTGATATCATTTTAAAAAGTAGACTTTAAGTCTAACTCAATCTTACAAAATTAATTTGTAAAATAAAGTATTCTATCTTAAAAAGTAAATTTTAAATCTAACTCAATCTTATAAAACTGGCTTGTAAAGTAAGGTTTAGATACCATAAATTGATCTTATTTCTAGTCGATGTGAGATTTCTAATAATAGAAACTAGATCATGCAATTTTATTGTAAAGGTGAACAAACATATTAAGCTCTCTGAAAACCTAATACATTTTCGACTTGAAGGGAGGGACAACAAATGATTTAGACCTCCATCACCTATTAGCTATAAATCTTTTTTGACACTTGATATTTTTACATAGATTAAACACTATTACTATTTCTTTATAGTATCCCCCATTTATTCATTTTTTCAATTATATTTTCAAGTAGAGAGTAAAATAGGAGAAAAAAAGACTATACAATCTTAAACAGTTTTGTATAAAGGTTGGAAAATCCCTTAAATGTTTTAGTTTGTTTTTAAGTAACATTATCATATTCATCATTTTTTCAGAGGTCAAAAACTCACATTTTTTATTTTTAATTGATAAATATAATTATAGTAATTATTTTGATTATCATTAAATGTTTTGAATTTTGATTTTATATAACACATATATAATCAATTTATTAAATTTTATGGAATCATTTTGATAGTTATTAATCAACTTCTAAGTGATTAATAATTAATAAATAGTTTATTTAATTAAATGGACTAAATTAAAAATAATAAATTGTGAAATAAAATACAAAGTTAAAGCATTGTAAATAAGTTCAATGCATATAATTTCACAATAAAATTAATCAAATTAATAAATTTTAAGTCAATTTTCTTCGTTTAATTATGTTTTCTCATTCAACTATCAATATTTCACAAGTTGACATTCGTGTTTTTTTTTACATTTACCTTTCATGCATTTTAAGAAATACAATGACATGTCACAAAAGAAGTTTATGCAAAAATTGATAATATATTAATATTGTTTTGTTTTTAAACTCTTTTTTCAAGTTTTTTATGACGTGTCACCTCGTAGGTTGTTTACATTTAATGGATCGGTAATATGATAAAAAAAAAAATATAGTAATAAAATTCATGAAAAAAAATTAATAAAACGTATGAAATTGGCTACTTTTATTTGTTTATTTTTCGGTACTTATTAATCATTGCTTTTTAGGTAAAGTATGATTTTCTTTCTTTAAAATTTCTAATGTATACTATTATTTGTTTTTCTATTATTTATTTATTTATTCTCCTAAAATTTAAAAAATTAACATAACTTTTGGTTCTCCCAGCACTCTAAAACCACTTTTTTTCCCTTTATTAACTGTTATTTAAACTAATTGGTGGATCAAAATCGTCTATTTTAAAATGGGAGGAAGCGGACATTCTAACAATTTAAACTACATTCTTCAATTTGAATTTAACTTAGAAATTTGATGAATTATGATCAACTGCAAGAGTATTTATGAGAAAACGAAATAGCTTCTGATAGAGAAAGGATATTAATGCTACATTCAATAAATATAAGAATGTGTGTGATTTATTTAATATGATCAAAAAATTTCACAAAATTATCACAAAGAGAAAACCTAATTCTCTTTAAGATTGATATATGTCTCATTGCATTGCAAGTTATGTGCAACAACTATAATAAAATTCACTAAATTTTAATTAATTCTTATTAAGTAATTTTTTAATGTTTACTCACTAGTGCTGTCCTTAATATATATAATTATCTTTGTGTGAATTTTCATTTCTCTATATGACAATTCAACATTTTTGTTAAAAAATTAACAAAAAATAAAAAATTCAAAATTATATTTGCTCCTATAGATTATTAAAGTAACTTGATTCTTATTTGCTTGCATTTCATTAACACCTTCATTGCATTCATGGTTGATGTAAACCAATTGATAACATTAGTTAGTTTTGTGTTGCTAGTTTGGAACACACAATTTTTAAAAATTAAAAATATCATTTATTTTTGAAGAATTTTTTAAGGTTACACACAGAAAATTCATTTTGTTAATTAATTTTTTGATACTATACTTCTTTAAATATAATCTATTGGCTACTGTAAATGCTTACATCCTTTATCCTGTATAAAAGGAAGCTTGTAGGTATAATTTTGAAACTATTTTGTATAAATAAATTTTAAAAAAATACTTTTATGTCAATTAGATTTTAAAAACTACAATAATTAAGTAGTATTCATACAAAACATTTATTTGAAAAATAGTATTTTTGAAATATTGAGTTTTTTTTTTTTTTTTTTTAAATGTAGTTAACAACCTATAGGAAGAAACAAAACACAATGACTTGACTCTCTTGTTTCAGTTTCTAAAATACTTGACTTAATTGTAATTTCATATATTTGTTATGATCAATTGACGATTTAGATATATAATATAGTAAGTTTTAGTTTGATTGTCCTTTTCTTAGCATATATATGTTGTTTTCTTTTCTGTACTTAACAATAGAGACGTGTCTTGGTTCTCATTGGACCGCTTAGTCTATTTTCAACCTTGGGGAAAATTTGCACTACTTTAATGCAGTGAAAGAAATAAGCACCTACCAAAGTGAAATGGATATTTTTCAAACCTCACGAAAGATCACATGTAGTTTGACCTCACGTAGCTCTTCATGGAAATCAAAGCTTGCAGCAATGAAAATTGTTCTAACACCTTTCACTAGTGACTTCAATGCAGGCCCTGAGCAAATGTTGGTTACCCAACACACCATTCTCGAGGGATTCTAGTTTGGGATGCATCATGCAACCATTTAAGGGACATATCACAGCAAACCACGTAACTTCATTGAAATTCGTAAATATACTTTCTGTACCACTAATCATCCTTCATTTAAATTTAATCTTAACAATTCATTTAAGATTATTTTATCTCATAAAAAACATTCTTCCACCTATATATGCGTTTCTGAAGTAGATAATGAACATGGTGACAACTTAAATCAATGGGAACACGTAAAGGAAGCAAATCTCAATCTCATGGAGATGACAGCATTTCTACTGACTCACTTTCTTTTGCTGGCCTCGTTTCTGTTCAAGACCAGCACCCAAAGGCTCTTACTCCTAACCACATTACTCACTACTACCACCAGGTAAGTAAAGAAGACTTAGATTTTGAATTTTCCACCGTAAAAGACTTAAATTCTAGTGCCAATCCATTCAAAATCACACCTGCTGATGTGCTGATTTCCGATGGACGAATTAAACCATTTCAAGCAAATCGACCCGTCATCTCAGATCCCCCCATTTCCTTAAGATCATTACTAGCTATTGATCATGCCAATGCCAAGATGTCAATTGGGAAAACAAGGAAATATGATGACCAACGTGTGAAGGCAAGAAACCATAAAAGCAAGGAAAGGAGTGTGACAAGAACGTGGTTTGGCCACAAAGTGTTTAGGTCTTTTCTATCTCCATGCAGGAAATGCCAAGCCAGTCAGCCAGGTGCCATTAAAGGACAAAGTGTTCCATGAGAAAAACTGACATGAAGGCTATTATCTGATGTTGTGGGGAGTTTTGTATTTCAAAATAGTAAAGATCCAGACATTGATGTGTTCTAGGGATGCTAATGTTTTTCTTGGTTTTTATATGAATTCAATTTTTAAGTACTTGAATGTTAAGTACTTTTACATTGAGACACAATCATAGATATATGGCTGACTGTTTATGTTGTGTTTGATTTATAGTTGAATCACAACCAACATTTATGTGTGTGAGAGATACAAGTTCAATTAGATACGACTGCTCAAATCTCTTATGCATTAAAAAACGAGTTTGAGAAGAGAATCTGTAACAATAATTAATGAAAGAGAATCTTATGCATTAACAAAAATTCATGATACTTAGCATCAATATTGTAGACTAAAAAAGCATTGAAAATATTAGAACATGCGGAATGCCTCTTTAATATATTTAATACATATTTAATACATATTTATATTTTTAATGGGATAAAAGTGAATATTTTTATTAATTTTAGATATATGTATAGTCATTAGGTCATTTTATATTTTATTATTTAAAAAATCGCTTTAATAAATAAACTTAAAGAAATAAATTATTTAAAATATAAGTATGATCAATTCCATTATCTTATATTGAATATTTAGTTTTTAAAATATATTTTAAAAATACCATAAAATTATATATAAATTAAATATTTTCTTCTAAATAAAATTCAGCCAACAATTTACTACGTATAATTTATACTATTTTAGCTTACTGTATAATTTGTATGGTATGGATATTAAACATAGTTTCGTAGGTTATCGTACACTTTAAATTACATGAATTATAAAAAAAACGTAAAATTTTATTAAATAAATTAAAAATATTAAAATATCAAAACTGCAAAATAACAGTTAAAATAATTTTATATACATTTCATTGCTTATAAAAATAATTAACTAAAAAATAGTTTTTATTTATAATTTTATTTTATTTTTAAGGGAAAATAAATATTTTAAAAATTATATTTATTTTATACTTTTAATTAAAAGTATGTGTTAGGACACGTTGTAAAGTGTTATACATAATCGACTTTAACATCTAAACTTAGATTTCAAAAATCATATAGAAGATTTTTCTGTAATTTTTAGTAATAAATTATAATGACGACTTCTTCGTCACTTTTCGAAATTTGTTTTTATCGCGAACGAGTTACACAAGCAAAGAAAATATATATACGAATGAATCTGCTTACCCTTGGATTTTGAAAAACATGATAATAAGTAAATTATTATATTTGTTTCATGTATATGTAAATAAGTGAGTAAATTATAGATATACTAAATTATAAAATAAAAAACTATATATAAGAGATTATAATAAGTAATATTGTATCATTGATAAAGAGAAGACACGAAGATATATAAGTTTTAATTCAAAAATTCAGATTTACAAATGGAAAAAACAGTGTGATATGTGTGAGCCTCATTTATATCAATAATAAGATTTTTTTTTCACTTTTCTATATAAATATTGTCCACCCAAATTTTACTCATCTACATTTCTTTCTTTACACATATTATTATCTCTTATTTCAACAATTATTCATTTGTAACATTTTCCAGCAATGCATTCTTGGATTATAATTACTCCATCTAGTGTGCAGTTGCTGCAGCAACTATCACCAACAGAACTAGATCTTTTACAACCCTTCTTGACAAGTTGAAGAATTTGTTATAAGTAATCAAAAATTTATTTTTTTTAAATTCTAAAATAATATTTTAAAAAATTATTATCGTTAGCATTAGTTTGGCCAATATTAATTAAATGAATACTAAAATAAAACACATTAGTTGGTCAAGTTTTTAATTATAAATCAATTTAAAACTGACGAATTAATGTTAATTTAATCATTCTTACTTCCAATAGGTTTTCAAAACGTACGTGATTTTAAAGTTTAGTGAACATGGACGTTATTAACTGTGATTTGAAAGTTGACTGAACATGTTTAGTGAACATGGGCGTTATTAACAGTGATTTGAAAGTTGACTAAACATGTGACGTTATTAACTATTTAACGTCAAATTTTGTCTGTTAAATTTAACTTGTTAATTGTATCTTACGTTTAAATGCTCACTTTCTTGTAGTATTAGCTAAATGCCAGTTTAATATTTTTTTTTTGTCAATAAAAGAAATATTAAAATATGAATTGGTAGCTCATCTTTGTATTGTTGTGTGGGTTTATGTTATAATCATGTTTTAATACGAGGATATGTAGATATTTTTTGCAAAAGGAGAAAGCTCAAAAATTTATATTAAAAATATTATTTTATTTTTGTCCTTGTATATTTAGATATATTTTTTTATATACTCTTAATTTATTTTATTTAAAAAATTATATACTTTTGAGATGTTACAAAGTGAATCAATACATTTGGTATCGATAAGTGACTTATATGTGGATATAATAGAACAAATTTCACATATTGAAACAGTAAAGTTTACCTGAAAATAAATAATATAATAAAAAATATTTTAAAACAATCAAGTTGACAAAAATTCAAAAGATGAAGGACCGTAATAAATTTTCTAAAGATATAAATAATTAAAATATAATTTAGCATAAAAAATTTTCAGGTAATTATCAAAAAAATAATATTTTATTGTAACCTAAGTTAAAATAATAAACCTTTGTGTATTTTAATATATATATATATATATATATATATATATATATATATATATATATATTAAATATTGCAATAAATATTTTTCGTTGAATTATTTTGTTTAACAAATAAAATATTTTATATTTTTACTAAAAATGTTGTAATAATTAGTTTTTTTGTTAAATAATAGATTTATTTGACATAAATATCATAAAAGGATAACGTGCACAAAATTTTAAGAAGTCGGGAGGCAGTTTTTTTATGAAAAAAATAAAATAGACATATAAAACGCAATTAAACCTCTCTAATTTGTTTTGTTAATAGAAAAAACAGTAAATAGGTCAAGATTAATAAGAGTAAAACACGTTTTGCAGATAAAAAAAAAACGCATGCATGGATAAAGTTGGCGAACACGAGTATAAAGAATGTTAACAAATGATTCTCTCTTTCTTATAAAGCTTAAATTAAGACTATTTAAAATTTAAACTGAAAAATTTGAACGAGTTAGATTATATAAAAAGATTAAATTGTTTAAAAATTTATACCAGCCTGTTATATTAATTTAATTTTTTAAAAATAAACTATTTTTAAATTAAATTATTTAAATTAAATTTTATTATAATTTACTAGACTGAATATATACTTTAAAATAAAATATTTAGCAAAAATAATTCAAACAATTTAAAATAATTTAATTTGGTTAGTTTATTCAAATTATAATATAATAAATCGTACTCGAGACGTGGTTTTATTAACATGGTAATGGAATACTTTTTGTTTGAGACTTTCCAGAGTTACAAAATCATTTGCTTGTTTTTCTTTTCAATGTAATTAATTTCTTGTGATGTATTGCCATTGGCATTCAGAAAATTAAATATCAATTAATATACACGCTTTATTAATTTTTTTATTAATTGTTCCAAGTTTCTTCTCATTTAAAAGATTTTGTTAATGTGGCCCTGACGCGTTTTTAAATATAGAATTAAGCTTACATGAAAAATAGAGAAAATAATTAAATATGCTTACATGCATATACTCAAACAATAACTCCATATTCAACTAGGCTAACATGTTTCTTTAGTATATGAATGAAAGCTATATTATATATATGATTTAAAAAGAGATCAAAAGTGAACATATACTTATTATTATTAAGTAAAAAAATGTAATTTATAGAATTAAGTAAAAAGTAACCTACATTTATTATCAAACTTGTTTTTATTTTTATTTTTTTGGTAATATTTTTTTATTATCCTAAAAAATCTATTTTAATTACCAAATGCAGAAAATTGAAGATAATTTGATAAATAATATTTATACCATTAAAAGAAGAAAAACTTGTCAAGTAATTATGCACAAACAATATACCTTATTGCAGTTACATTAAAATGTGGTAAAATACTTTTTGTTGAATAATCAATCAGTTTCATTTAATAAATGTAATATTTTTATGATTTTAATAAATCTTGTAATAAATACTTTTTGTTAAATAATAAATGGTTTTACTTAACAACTTGTATTTTATATCATTTATTAAATGTTGTAAAAAATTTAATATTTTAGATGATAGCCAACCAAGATTAATTAATACATTTGTGTAAGAATTTGACATTCCCAGCTCATCATAAATAAGTTTGCTTAAATACATTTATATGTAATAAGTTTATTGGTTTTTATAAGATTATTTTAATGTATTTCATCTCAGGATCTTACATTTCATGTGTAAAAGGAAACTGTTCCTGACATCTTACATGTGGCGTGTTGTGATTGGCTATACTAACTTTAGTACAAGTCATAGACTCACTATTTATGCAGCACTCTGGCACCTTGTGTCCCTCTATGGGTGAACGCGTTGTTGAACTCTCACTTCGCCAACTTACCCTTGCTTTTGCTTCGTAGCTGCTACGAAACAATGTCAGGAAAGAGGATCCCTCAGGAGCCGCCACCGGAGCAACCCCAAAAGGAAGATGGTATGTGTCATCTTCCTCTGAATTACTTTGTCTGGATTTGCCTAACTGCTTCTTCTATTTTATTGATCCGAAATCACTGTCTTCGTATGGTTTGTGATTTTCATTTTTCATTTCTTGCTTCTTTGTTTTCTTCAGAAGCAGATCGAAGCTATTCAGTGAACGACGAGGGGGACTTGTAGGTTAAGCTAATCCATTGTTCTGCATTGTTATTCGTTTATTTTTTTTTTTATCGGTTTGGCTGCTTCTTGAATTTTAATGTTCATTTGTTTTCTGCCTTGGTTTGTGTTTATGGTTTTCTGTGTTGTGTTTCATTAGCATTTTAAAGCTTTGTAGTTTTCGAATGTTTTTATGAGTGATGCACACGTTGTCTCGTGTCTTTTTTTCTGGGATGATTGATTGAGTTAGGTGTTGAATCCTTCAACAAAGATGATTCCTTTTGGAGACTCGAGCATGAGTTGTATCTGTGCATGCTCCCGGATAGTTTGTTGCTCCATTTCCCTTTTTGTTTATGTGAACACAACTTTGTTGTGCTTAATGGGTAGGGTTTTTTTAAAATGAAAGGGCTTGTGTGCATCACAGAAAGCCACAAAAGTAAGATATGAAACACACCCAATCCAAATCAGCACATGTAGCCTTTTCCAAATAAAAAATAGTAGCTAAAATCTCTACAACCAGGCATATTCAGCACCAATGTAAAAGCCTCCAAGAAAATTGCCTTCACTATCACGATAGAGGTCACCACAAGAAGCATGGCCAACGTTGCCGAGAATAGCATAATTTATATTACATTTTATAAGTAGTTCACCTATTATAAGGAGTCCCAAAAAAATGACAGAACTAGTTCAATATTCATAGTAAATCACATCTCCAAGAGATGAAGAACAAAAGACACAAAACAAGATAAGATATAAACACGTATCCCGTATTAGATACAAGTTTATATCTTGACTTCAACAACACACATAGGTTTCTCTTGTATAGAGTTACGAGACTATTGCAAGTTAAATAAAATTACTTAAAATGACTCTTATCCTTCACAATATTTGTGTACAAAGTTATATATGTATATGTCAAAAATTAGCGAAATCGTCTGAAAGTTTTTTTTTTTTTTTTTTTTTAGAACATTCTTTTTTTTTTTTTTTTTTTTTTTTTTTTCAGAACATTCTTTGTTTCTCTCTCTTTTTTTCCTATTCCTAGGATGACCATTTTTATTAATTGAATTCATAAAATTAAGATGGACTATTTTTTTCATAGGGGCTTTTAATTTCTTCGCATGATACCATTAAGGACTTTAGAATTTGGCATTTGAGAATGATCATCTCCATAAAAGATTAAATAATTACGCTTTTCAATATCATTTTCTTGGTGTTTATTTGCAGATATATGGAAATAAACTTGTCAGGAATAAGCGAGAATCTTCAGTGCCCTATCTGCCTAGGTATGAAATCAAACGGTTGGATGATTGATTAATTATGTTTTGCTATAAATTTGTTGCTCTTAAACATGATATCCTGCAAGTCTTAATATGATAGTTTTGCTGATTTTTTTTGGGTAAGATAAATGTTTTTTATTGTGTATGATAATGATTATACTTTTCCTATGTAAGATAACCAATTTAAAATTCTGCATTCACAATAACATAATTGGTGGATTGGATGGGCTCTAGATATGCCTGTATGGTTTTGGACATTATGTAAATAGTGCATCTCAAGTGGTAATATTACTCCAGTTAGGTTGTCTTATTCTATATGCACAAGATATCCCACAAGCTTATTTTAAAATCTATGACACTAGTTTGACATAATCACATTATTTAAGAACCTACCAATTACAATTATTTGAATATATGATATATCTAAATTCCATCATAGTTAATTGCAGCTATTAAATTGTGTTCATTGAGTATCACAGTCATCCCCAAATATTTTCATAGAGGACACTTGTAAATGGACATAAAAGATATATTATGCAAGTAAACATGTAAAGCAACCAGATCATTAACCAGTTTATAATTTTGCAGTATGTGTAGTATAATGGTGGTTTATTTTTTAACCATTTTACAGAAATAAAAACGTTCTTTCATTAAGTGAAAAGTAGATGATCTATGATAACCTATTTCAATCCAGACAATTGTCTACCTGCATAATTTGAAATCATAAATCTAAGGTATGATTTTGATAAGGAAACACAATCTTATTTCTTTCCTGATTTGATGTGAAATGTGACCGGAATAATTTTCATTAATAGCAAGCCTTCACAAGTATGTGTGCTTTATTACTGTTTCGCTATTTTCTTTACATGAATTAACTATTTTTCGTTACTTTTTTCTAGTATATGCAATAGCATTAACACTACTTTTATCTTCTTTAAATTTTGGCTTTTATTTTCACAAACTTATCAATACATGTTACTGTGTTAGACACATAATAAGGTTGAGAGCTTTTTCATCCTTACCTATTCTCTTATTATCTTCATGAAACGAAAATGGATTGCGATGTGAACTCAACTGAAACTCTTAAAAGATTTTTTCGAATGCACAAATGGATAAATTAATCCAGTTTGTATGAGTTCTCAAACGTACCATTTGTATCCAACACATCTCTTACAAATTTACCCATTTCGAGCATTTAGAGAGTTTTTTTTTATTGTTGTGTTTTCATGGATGCACTTTTTCTGACAATATATATATCAAATACAGCATCATAAATATTTTTTATTTGTTTTTCCTAATTATCAAATCATATAGTTAAAGTTTGTTGAGTTCATTACATGTGAAGGCATACTTCGAAATACCAAAACTGTTATGGAATGCTTGCATCGCTTTTGCGGAGAGTGCATTGAGAAATCCATACGCCTTTGGTTAGTCCTCAAGCTTCCAACTAATAATACGTAATTATCTCTCAGAATTTTGTTGATAGGTTTTGAAATATTTGGATTGGTTTCACTGCAGTAAGAATGAATGCCCAATTTGTCTTGAACAAATCCCAGGCGGATGCACACTAGGGGATGACCGCGTTTATGATCATATGATTTCTATTATCTTTCCAGATATTGACAAGTACGAGGAGGATGTAAGATCTTGGATTAAGAAATGCATTCATGTGAATTAGTAATTCATGTTCATGTTTCTGCCTCAGTAATTTACTTCGCATGAACATTTTTTTTTATCAGCACTTTGCATGAACATGAGATGACTCACAATAAAGAGGTGCAACTTTGCTCAAATATTTTTTAAATATGGATGTTTCTTAAAAGTAATTGTATTGATTGTTCTAGTTGCATTACAATAGTTATGGCCAGAGAGAAAAATGAAACTTATCTTGTTTTTTTGGCTAACTATCCATTTCTCTGTCATAAATTTGAGGACTCTCTATCTCCAATAAGAATCCTTAAGAGTTATTCCCTTATTCAGACTAGTGTACTATTTTATTCTTTATATGAATTTCAATGTCTCTCACTTATTTAAAATCTGATCTCTTTTTAAATACTTTTACTTTAATATGTAACCATTCTCAACTTATTTTGTTGTTAATACAAAATATTTTTATATACATTAACATTTTCATTTTCCAGTCTGTTCGAAGTTTAAGAGAAGAAATAGAGAGGAAACAAAAGGTCAAGACAATAGCTGAAACTTTTGCAAGGAGGAGACGCAGAATAGTCAGAAATGTATGTGAAGATCAGATATCCAATGACAAGGGAATGGAGTTGTTATCTGATGCTGAGAAGACAAAAGCTGAAGCAAACAAAGATTGAGAAACAAAAGTTCAGCAGGAATTTGTCACTCTCCATGTAGATGGAACTGGTGATGAAAATATTCCTGACTTGAATAGAGAATAATAAGTTCATCCGGTACTCTTTCCTGAGAAAGAATAGTCCTGGGATTTAAGCAGTTTGATTTTCATCCAACAGTCAGAACTGTATTACTTTTATGCATGTAACATTGAGTGCACCTAATAATTCTCAGTCCATGAAATTGAGATTTATCAAAACTAGTTTCTCTTAAAAATAATTAAAAATGTTTGTTCTCAATAATTTTTAGTTATTCCTTAGTGTCTTTAATGTTTCATTTTGTCTTATGGTCAAGGAAATCTATATTTTTTTTTTCAATCCACCTATTGGAGGGCTTATATTTTATTTGATACATCAACCTTAAATCGCAAATTTATAAGGAGTAGTTCAATCTTTTTCCAACAGTTTTCTTAAGTTAATAACTTAAAAATACTTTGCATAGTTCCTCTAAAAAAAAATTAGGATTTCCTTAAACCTGTAATTTCAAAATTTATGTTTGATGTAACTTTGTCAAGGATTTTTTATATTAATGTTTTCATGACTTTAAGCTAATTTTTATTATAAAAAATATTAGATAAAGTAGAATATTGAGGAATGTCTTAATATTTATAAAAAGTGTCACCTTTTATATGACCAATTATAATTGTATTAATTTCTACATGACATTATAGAAATAAGCATAAAATCTTATAGTTTGTTTTTTCAAGACCCATCTTCTCACGATCGATTTTTCTTGAGGTTGATCCTCCAATGCTGATGGTCATGTTCGATTTGTCTCATGACCAATTATAGTGTTGAATATTCCTTGAGCTCGATTTCCCAAGTCTATCATCCATCCCCTTATGGCCGACTAACCCTAACCAATTACAAAGTTGAATATTTCTCAAGGTAAAATGGTACATATTTCAATTTCACATCAGCCTACAAAATAAATGACACAGTATATATATATATATATATATATATATATATATATATATATATATATATATATATATATATATATATATATATATATATATATAGCATAACATCATCTTCATATGAACATCATAAAAAAATTCTATAAATAAACATTTTTTATATTCTATAAATAAAATTTTTGTCTCACTCTTTTTCACAACTAATACAACTCAGAAATACAAATTTTTTTAAGATCATTTTATCTATTTTCATTTGCCAAGAGTTTTTTCAATTTTTGAGAATCAAAGATGGTGTTGTGTTGTTTTGAAACCTTCTGCATTGCTTATGTTAAGAATTTTTGGTATATTTTTTTCTTTTTTCTTGTTGTTGGAAGTGTTTTAGTGTATATCTTTTTATATAATCAAGGGTCGATGTGATTTGTATTCTCTTGAAGTGTTCCAAGAGTTAAAAATATCTTCATGAACGTGTTCAATATTTGATATAGTTTTTGCTTATTATTTTAAGTATGTAATTTGCTTGTGTAAATGTCTTGTACAAACTTTTAAAGATAGTAGAATCTAGTTATTTTAAAGTTGAATTAATTGAGATTAGGTATAGGATCACTTGTTATTTGAATTTGGTATAAATTTATTGTGCAATTTTTTTCCTCCTTTATCTTCTTTATATTGTTATTAACAAATCTTTTATCTATCTTAATTCTCGTATTAATTGCATTCAAATTTTTAAATTTAATTGGTTTTAAAAGAACTTGAAGATAAAATCTTTTGAAAAAAGTTTCAAAACAAATTCACTCTCTTCTTGATTTAGTTAAGTCATCAATTATTTTCTTACAAGATCCATACCATTTAAATAAAATTAGTGCTAGCTTAATTGATACTAACTTAAATAAATATTAAAAATATATTATATTAACATCAGTTTAATCAATGCTAACTAAAATAAATGATAAATTATATAAAATTAGTGTCAGTCTAGCTAATGCAGCCTTAAATAAATATAAAAACTAAAAATAAATAAGATTAACCTAAACTACGTCAGTTTAAACTTTACTAGTTTTAATATTAATTTTTTAGTAATGTTGAGCTAAGTTGTCGTTAAACCAGCACTAATACAAATATCTTTACTTATTAAAATAATTAAAAAAAGTTAGTGTTGGGGTTGTTTAAGCTAATATCAGCTCATCCAACATTAACACAAATATTTTTAATTATTAAGAAAATAAAAATAGTTAGTGACGACTTAAAATTTACTAAGTTAACTCTACTTGACAACTAATTTATCACATTTTTGTAGTGAGTATCAGTTTAACCTATGTATAGATTTTACATAACATAAAATTAAATAAAAAATAAATTTATAGTTTTATATTTTTTTAAAAGAAATAAGTTTTTATATCATATTAGAATTGACTTAATCAATTTCAAAATTGTCATATTTTGATCGATGATGTTGTTTGAAAACTAATTTGATTTTTTTTATGACAACTCTTTTTTTTTTTTTAATAATTAGTATGTCATTTATGCTCCGTTTGGATGAGAGAGCCAATTTGCAAAGATGGAAACAAAACAAAGAGAAAGTGCAAAAATCAAGATAAAAAAAATTAATTAAAAACTAGTATCAAAACAAAAAGTTTTGCCACTGACTTTCTTCGCAAATTTGGAAAGATTTGAGGAGTCACTTTAATATAATTTATTATATAATTAATTTTCATTATTAATTTATCAATACTTATATTTATATTAAAATAAAGTATAATTAATAATATAATATAATAAAAATAATAATAAGAAAAATAAAAATAAATTATAAAATAATAATAATTAAAATAATAAATTATTAATAATTATAAAATAATAATAATAAAAATAACAT
>Ga0209700_102753_pt1 | contig 35015 bp, 12 predicted proteins | sample SiratroredBW_FD_187528 | JGI IMG/M metagenome (GOLD analysis project Ga0209700, IMG submission 187528) | Root nodule microbial communities of legume samples collected from California, USA - Siratro red BW (SPAdes) (version 2) | ecosystem: Host-associated > Plants > Roots > Nodule | place: USA...
TATATATATATATATATATATATATAATCAATTAAGTTCTTTTATTTTCCTATGAAATTGCTTTTATACAGTTGGTCATTAGTATCTTTTGAAACGACTTAAAGAGTAGATGTTATCTGCATGCTAAGTACTCATACTAGTTAGAATCTATAGATGATTATTATCTCGTATAAAATACTTAAAAAAGTATTTTTTTATCATCAAAACCTTCACACGAAGTTATATAGGATACACGTTATTATCGTTTATAGGGATACAGATTGTTTGGAATTTAACAATCACTCTCTTTTTTCATCATGACAAAAACTCATAAGCATGTGCGCAACATACTATAAACCAAATTATGATACGTGAAGGATATTATTTCAAAAATAGAAACTTCTTGTATGATAAAAACACTTATTTTTAACACTTTTCTCCCCAATTTGACATGAATAATGATTCTTTGATATTGATTGTCTTTAACTCCCATTTGACACTGGGTCATTTTCGTTAAAGTGTCATACGTGGCAAGGTTAATTTTAGAAGGTGATTTTAGAGGACAATTTTGGTTTTTCTCCTCCAAACCCTAAAAGTGCAGATATAGCGCCAAAACGAGAGTCTTTTTAGCTTCTGCTTTCAGTCCTCTCCTCTCCTTTTGTCTCCTCTCATCTGCTCCCGGTGCTGTCGGCTGCTCTCGTCTTCTCATTGCCCGATCGTCGGCCTCCGTCCGTCTTCTTTCTGGTGTGTGTATTTCCTCGTTCTAGTTTAGGGTTTTGGTCTTCGTTGTGATTCGCGATCTTGTTTTGTTTATTTAAAGTTTCGTCTTTTACGTGGTTTTCATCGAAAATGAAGTGTTTTTTATGGTTTAAATGTTGGTGTTCTTTGATTTTTGTTTGGGGTTGAGTGTTGTGGAATAAAAGTTGGTCTTTTATGGTGTTTTTTGTGAAAAGGGAACACCTTTATTTGGTTTGAAGGTTTATGTTTTCAGAAAGACCTTTACTTATATGATTGTTATTACATTAAGGGTTTGAAACTGCGATGTTTGAATATTTTTTGCGATGTTTGAAGATTTTTGTATGATGTTTGTGATTTGAATGAATTTTTGTATAGTGGGAAGAAAGACGGGTTGTGTTCTGTGATGATTTTGCAGTTGTTTGTGGTTTTGAATGAATTTGTTGTGGAAAGTGTGAACACGAAGAAATTTGTCTTGCGTCGCCAAAATTGTGGACATGTTGTCCCGTTGTTACATAACGGCTAACCTATTGCGTATTGTTTAGAATGACATGAATAGACGAAGAGATTTGTCTTACGTCGCAAAAACTGTGGACATGTTGTCCCCACATTACATTAGGACTAACATGTTGTGTATTGTTTAGAATGACATTAACAGACAAACATATTTGTCTTGCGTGGCCATAGTTGTGGACATGTTGTCCCCTCGTTACGTAAGGGTTGACCTGATGCGTATTGTCTAGAATGACATGAACAAACGAACATATTTGTCTCGCGTGGCTAAAATTGTAGACATGTTGTCCCCTCGTTACGTAAGGGCTAACCTGATGTGTATTGTGTAGATGTTTTTTGTTTAGATGGTTTGAATTGATAGCACAAATGGTTGGATGTTTTTTGTTTTAATGAAATTGTTATTTGTTTTTCCAGCATTACAATAGCGTCTGATGATGTTCTTATTTGTGAACGAACTAAAATGGACAATATGGTTTGATTTGTAGTTTGCATTATTGATTTTATTGATGAAATATTTTGTGATGTCATGCTTACCTTGATTGGTTTACTTACATGTAGGACTGTCTTCGAGTCCGCCACTGCCGCAATACTAAGTATATAATGAAAGTGAATAAAATGTTAATTGCTGAGCATAAGGCCTCCATAAAAGCAACACCATTTGGTTGCTCATCATGATAGATAAGGAACTGAAAATCAGCAAGAGGGTTGTAAGGAAGTTGTCCATTAGATATGTTGAGAAAGATTGTGGTTTTAAAATTAGGTCGGATGTAGTTTCGTTTTCATTAATTGATGTTTGTGTTGGTATAGGTTTGAGAATTGGTGGAGAACAGGTTGACCTGCAGAAGGACTCCAGTGACTCCAAACTAAGGAGTTTATTTGGTCCCCAACCGTGTAATTATTACTATGATTCATGATGAACAACTTAAACAAGTAAATGACTCTAGTATTTATAAGTCATAACCCCTGAAGTTTTATTATGTTAAAGACAGTTTACATCAACACAGGTGTTAGAATTGAACATAATTGGTCAATAAATACATGTTTAATCATTATTGTGATCATTATATCTTTGTGAACATTTATTTATGAATATGGTCAATGATGACTTTATTTGGTCAAAATTTATAATTAGTTGTTCCCTCGTGAAAACATGGTTAACCAATGATGTTTTGTGGGAGGTCACAAGCAGTACTTATGTAGACATGTGTATAAAGAGAACATATTCTGGTACATCAAACACAGAAACATATATGCTAATAGTCTTATTGAAGAAGGTAAGAACTGAATATTCCAAAGCTGTGTACACGAATGCTAGTAAGTCCAGTGGCCAAATTTTATAAGTAGTTGTCCGTTGGGGTAAACATGGCTAACCACTAATGTATTGTCAGGGGTAAGCAGCAGTATTCATTAACAGAGTTGTATAAAATGAACATATTTTTGTATATCAAAAACTGAAACATATATATTATGAGACTAACTAAAGAAGGTAAGAATTTAATATTCCAATAGTGTGGACATTGTTTGGTACTGAGTCCAGTGGCCAAAATTTAGAACTACTTGTCCCGTCGTCATAACATGGGTATCCTCTTGGGATTTTGTGATGTTTGCTGAACTGCATCATGTGATTGATGTAATATATTAGAAAGCAGGACTTGTAGATGATGACTCCTGTGTGCTTGTGAGATTTTTCCCTACCGATGTTAGCAGTTACACAAATCCACCACTTTGAACATTATAAACCTATAAAGAGCATTGCAAGAAACATTTAAAACCCGTGAAGACCACATTCAACAATATAAACCTTTAAAAACCACATTCAACATTGAACATTTTAATTTATATGCAACACGAATCGGTTGGCTTTGTTGGTTGATAGTAGATATGGTAGTTGCTGTGTTATGTTCGTAACAAATAAATTAGAAATGTTATTAACATGTACCAAGTAATAAATAGGAGAGTTGAGGCATACCACACTAAATTAATACTTACAACATTATTAGATGAACTTGTACGCTTGTTATGGACTGTCTTCTTTTGCTTTTGAGCCATCTCACATGTTGACTTTAATCTTTTATTTGGAGGTCGTCCCTTTCTGTTAACTGGTATAGGGCTATGAATGGGTTGGTTGAGGTTGTCATTGATGGAATTACTTGTTTGTGGTGTCTCAGTTTGAAGGTTGTGTGCTTTTGTGGGGAGAGACATGTCATGTGTGTTGGCAAAGGCTTGCAGGTGGGCAAATAATAATTTGGTTGCTTCGTGATTTTCATGAGCGGTTATCCCTTCTTTCATGTCGGGATACCATACTTAATGTTTTGGAAACTAAACTCGTATGTCTTCATGAGGACCATTAACCCATATAAACTTCTTTGCCTGGACCCACAACAATGATTACGCAAGGTTGCGAAGAAAAAATATGTGTATTAATACTGGTTCTGAGAACACAAAACATCACAGGTTTACTCTTTTTAAATGACGAAACACCATAGTTGAAGTTTTGGCGTCTGAAGTTATAAGTGTTCATGAGGGCCATTATCCCACATCAAGTTCCTAACTTCCGATAGGTTACCCATTCCTTAGTGAAGGAATACTTCACTAGAAGAAGTTAAGAACTTATTATAGAATAATATTCCTCATCATGTAAGAAGTGGACATGTAAACTCAAGTCTCCCAATCAATCTATAAACCTCAAAGATAACAAACCTTATTCTTTTCAAATTCATATAATTGTAGACATTTTTTAGGCCTAGTTTGTTAAATCTACTTATTTCGTGAAATCTACTTATTTCGTTGACTTAATTCTCGTATTTCTAAGGTGACTTAAATTGAAACTACAACGTTCTAAGTTACAAAAGTGACCAACTAAAAATAGAAATTTAATTTAATTTGGTAGATTTTAGTTTAATAGAATTTTATTGGTAGATTTTAGTTCAATAGTTTTTACATTAATAAATTAAAGGAAAAATAATTAAATTTATTTTAAATTAATATATTTTTATTTTCTTTAGATTAGTATTTATGTTTCTAAATTGATTTATTTATATGCAAGTCGAATAAAGGTTAGAAAAAGATTATTTATTTCGTGGATCAAACTTATCTAATTTATTTTAAGATACAAAATTTTCATACCAAATTTTTGGCTCCAAGAGTTCACCTAGCTATGTTTAAATATCATTTGTTGTTGATGTGTATCTTATTCCACCTAGCTATGTTTAAATATCATTTGTTGTTGATGTGTATCTTATTCTGAGCCTTATCTAGACTTCAAACAACTAACAAACAAACAAGAAAATGGCCTCATTTTAACTTCTTTTTGTCACTTTCTTCCATAAACTAAACATACCCCACAAATTTTGAATAGCTTAAAATCATTTTCCAAATCTTAGTAAATGGAGTGATTTTTGAAAAAACACTTGTACTATAATTTTAAAACAAATTATTTAATATTTCATACATTAAGGTTCAAAATACAAAACAAAGAATTGAAATTTTTACTAATAACGAGGAAAATTATCTTAGTGTATACTTTTTTTTTTTCCTTTTCACTTTCTTCTTTAAATTAAATAACCCTTAAAATTAAAATAACTGAAAATTAATACCGAATAGGTACTATCAATTTTCAAATTTTAGTAACTGAATAATATTTAAATACTAGTACTATTATTTTAAAACTCAAACCGTTTTTTATCATTTAAGGTTCAGAATTAAAAATAAATAATTCAAAATTATTTATTAATAATATTGGGAGTGATAGAAAGTAGAAACAAACTTGAGGTTTTTTCTAATGAAGCAAAAGATTCAGTTACATTTAAATAAATTAATTATCATACATTAATCTTTTAATAGGGAAGGAAGTAGTTTATTTAAATTTAAGAAAACAAAAAGAACGACTGATAAAATTAGTCCTTCTATAAATAAAAAATAGTTTATAATAAAAAATTTATGAAAATTATTTTCTATTAACTTCTTTAACATTTCATTTCCTAACCCACTTATGGAAATATTATAATCCTTTTTCTTTTATTTTTCTATGGTAAGTGCTACAAAAGTTTTTTTCTCTAAATACATCAATAAAATAAATAATTGAAGTAGGTATGATACAATACTAAAATAATACAAAAAAATTACTTTCGTATTTAATTATAAATTATATTAATTTAAAATAAACAATTAATTCAGTATAATAAATATTGACATATTTAATTTTTTATGATAAAAAAATAAATTCTTATTAAATAACTTTACTTTTTATTAATTTTGTTTAAACTATGATAATAATTAATATAATTAGATATATTTTTAATATTTAATATTTAATATAATATATTTATCATAACAAATAATTTTAATATACCATTAATATTGAAGAAATCATCAAAAAATTTAAATTTACGAAAAAACTAAAAACTAAAAACTAAAAAAATTTATTTTAAAGTTAATTACATATTAACATTGATTTTACTTTTAATAAACACATTTAAAAATTATTAAAGATCAATCAAATTTAATTATTTTAAAATTCAAATAAAATCAATAAAATTAAATTTTTTTAGAAAGACTTTAATTTTTTTATTATACTTTATTATACTAAAAATAAAATACCCAAACACCTATTATAAAAGTAAAATTTAATATAGAATGTGATAACTACATTTTATTATATATTTACTGAAAAAATAATATTTAAAATGTATATTTTAATATAAAAATTAGCTCTCAAAAGTATAATTTAATATCAGATTAGTCTTTAAACATTATAATTTTTGTGATAAAGTAGTTACAAAACTTGAAAATTTACACGTTCATAAACTAAATAAAAATTTATTTTTTTAAATGAAATTATGACTGAATTACACTTTTAAAAAAGCTAAATGATCGTTTACCATAAGTTCTAACTATAATCAAACTCTGAAAATGATATAACTTTAAAATAATGCGAACGTACTGTGCTAAGTACATGTACTTTTAGCTTATAAAATTGCAATGCAATTACTTAATCATTTTCTAGTTCAATAATCAGTGAATTCAGCAAAAATGAAAAAATCACAGTGAAAACGATTGGTTTCAACCAGGGGTCAAATTATAATTTTAAAATAGCACAAGAACTAAATTATAAAAAAGACAAAAAAGAATTCTAAAAGTTAAGATCTACAAGTGGTGGGACCCACTAGCATTCAATATATATTTACTGAAGACACAGCGCTTACCGTTTCTCAGCCAACCCTCTGCCTTCGCTTTCTGTTTCTCTGTTTCCGCGTCACTCACTCATGGCGATTCGCAACTCGCTCAACGGACAATTTCTCCGCCGCAGCTCCGTCGCCGGAGCAAGGTGCATGTCGACCTCGTGGTTTCGGAGCATCGAGCCTGCTCCCAAGGATCCGATCCTCGGAGTCACCGAAGCTTTCCTCGCCGATCAGAGTCCAAACAAAGTCAACGTTGGAGTGGTCAGTTTCTGTCTTCGTTTGCGATTATTTTTCTCGCATTTTTTGTTTCTAAGAAATTGAAGCGAATTTAGTCTGTTGAGGATGAAATTGATGTGATCGAATCGGATCCGGCCACCTAAACAGCGTAGAACTGTTACATTCGTAACAGCAAGTAGAAAAAGTTTGTTTTTCTCTCCTTTTTATTGTATTTTTTGTTTGTTTATTTATTGTGTTCGGAGCTTTGATTTACGCAATTTTTAGGCAGTGGAAAGTAATTTTCTATGGATATTTTTGGAATATATTTATTGCATGTTTGGGTAAAGTGTTTCTGATATTGATCGATTTATATTGAGTTAATTGAATTTATTTTTTATTTTCGAAAGGGTGCGTATCGCGATGACAATGGAAAGCCTGTGGTTTTGGAATCCGTTAGAGAAGCAGAGAGGAGAATTGCAGGCGGCCAATTCATGTGAGTGAAATAATATATATATATATATATATATATATATATATATATATAATATTATTGTGTGTATGTACGTGCTACTTTTTTGTTTCTTGACAAATTATAGTAAGGATTCTAATAACAAAAACATTATAGATGTACTGTTCTTCGCGCTTGCATTAAATATTATATTTCATCAAATATTTTTTATAATGTATTTAATTAGAATGAATTCTATACTATTATCAAACTTATATATTGTTATAATGATGAATTTTTTTTTTTAATAATTACTTTAGAATTCAATTCAGCTGTTCAATGAGTTTTTATTATTTCACATCATGAAAATCTTCACACTAAATGTATTTGAAAGTTAAACTCTTTTATCATTCAAAATAGTACGCGTGAGGTACTTATCTTTTTTTTTCACTTTTAAGAGAATGTTAGTAAGTATTTTTGCTTATTTTTCTAATGAGATACTGGTTAAGAGAATGTGTTATTAATATATCTCATGTTAGATTTTTAGTATGAAAAAAAAATCTTATTTTATTCATTTCTTAATGAGTGTTTTACCCACTTTATATGAATGCAAATTTTTAATTGGTTCCATGTGCTAATTTGTGGATGTCGCGTAAAGTTTACCCGCAAGCAGTTTATGCCTTTTGGTTGTGAATGGACGGCCCAACGCAGTTTTGGGAATATGATGCTACTATTTCTTGGCGCATCCTTTGAGAGCTACTCTCATCTTACCTTTTCTTATGGGGAATTACGATTCCTTGCACTGCTTATTTAGTTCGTCTAGGTGTTTTGGGATGATGATGTAGGGAATACTACTTTATTACCTGTCGCTGTTCTGGTGTGAAAGCTGAAAACTTTAGAAACCTCATCTTAACTATATCTTTCTATTAGAATGAATACTTTACTGTTGTCGAAATATTCCTGAAAGTAGGAAGCTGTCAAATTTTTTCTGAAACTAAGAAAGTGGTATTGCTCTTGAAGATATTGTTGAAGTGTCAGTTGAAGGTGGTAAATTTTCAGTTTGTTAAGGAGGAGGCACAAAAGTAAAGTGGCATAAAAATTTATGTTTAGTTGAAATAGGCTTGAGTAACACTCGTCCTTACTGTAATGTTTTTTTGGAATTTTGTCTGATACTCCTCAATATTTATAAATCTACGGAAAGCTTCTTAATTGTTTTAACAACTTGCATACATTTCCATCTCTCTTACATTACACTAACTCCTTTAACTTTTTAAAAATATTACAACATTTTTTATCGCTACACGGGTGATTATTGTAAATGTTAAAGAAAGTAAAGGTATTATGTGCAATCCAAAAAATATCGGGTGACATTGTGATTTCCTCAATTGACTTTTATTCCCTTAGTTTCTAAATTAATTTTGAGGATGCAACAGATAAATTTAACTTGAATCCTCAGGATTCATAGAACCACATCTTCCATCAAATTCAAACCTGCATTCCAAGATAAACTTCTAAGGAATACCCAGCTAAGCAATTAGTAATATTCTCCAGAACCAGTTTTTATTTTCAATATTTTTTGTAACACCTAGCAATAAAACAAAAGTCTTATCATTTGTTAGTAAAAAAGCAAGGGCCTTATCTGTTTGTCTATATAATTCTATTCCAGCTTCGGGTATCATTTACTTATACTAATAATAGAGTTTATGCCTTTACTTTGCACTTATACAAATGTTTGGTCAGGGAGTATCTTCCTATTGGTGGAAGCATAAAAATGGTTGAAGAATCGCTCAAGCTGGCATACGGAGACAACTCTGAGTTCATCAAAGATAAAAGAATAGCTGCTATTCAGGCTTTATCCGGGACTGGTGCATGTCGAGTTTTTGCTGCATTTCAACAGAGATTTCATCCTAATTCCCAAATCTATATACCAGTGCCTACCTGGGCCAAGTAAGTATTTAGTACAAGTCTTCTTTTAAATTTTAAAATACCAATTGACTTTATGAACCTTCATTTTTTAATATTTTTAGGTTTGATTTTCTGTTTGTCCCATGTCTTGCCTGGATATTTATTTCTAATATGAGAATATTACAGCCACCATAACATTTGGAGAGATGCTGGAGTGCCTATGAAGACATTCCGTTACTATCATCCTGAGTCTAAAGGATTGGATTTTGCAGGACTGATGGATGACATGAAGGTAAATTTCTTTCATTCGAAGCACTTGTAAGAGTTGATTTATTGGTCAACTTTTACAGATGAAGCTTTGCTAGTACTCCACACTCTTCTTACTTCTTAAATTAATTATTTATTACGTATACAGAATGCTCCAGATGGTTCCTTCTTTCTGCTTCATGCTTGTGCGCACAATCCTACTGGAGTAGATCCTTCAGAAGAACAATGGAGAGAGATCTCTTCCCAGATTAAGGTAACAATTTACGGAATACTAATGCATAAAATCATTAGGTTTTTTGTTATTCTGGTTGCAGTTCTTGACTCTTTTCTTGTTCATTGTTGTCATTGTTTTCAGGCTAAGGGTCATTTCCCTTTCTTTGACATGGCATATCAAGGTTTTGCTAGTGGTGATCCAGAGAGAGACGCAAAAGCCATTAGGATTTTTCTGGAGGACGGTCATTTAATAGGACTTGCTCAGTCATATGCAAAAAATATGGGACTGTACGGCCAGCGAGTTGGATGCCTGAGGTTAGTAGACTATATTTAAACTACAACTCAGGTGCAGAATGCTATGAATAGGCTCTTCAGTGGCTTTTCTTGTGGTTGGACAGTTACATATGTTGGACATTGATGATCCTCCTAATATTGGATGTTGAAAACCTGCATGTCAGCTAAAATATTGTATTATCATGTTAAAATTATGCGAAATTTTGCTATTCAATTTCAGTATAAGTTTGAAAGTTAAATTGACTCTGATACCTCAGCTCCATAATGTCTGCATAGTGAGGGTATAACAGTGCAGGAGCTGGGAAATCCAACATTCTAAAAGAAATTTTTATAATTATCTGTAGCTTCAATTGACTCCAATTCATCTCCAGATGCAATGGAATTCCCGAGATACTTATTAGAAGATTATCATTTCTATTATAATTTAGCATTTTAGAATATTAGTAGTAATTTTGTTGATTAGATTGGAATATCCAATGACTGATTGTTAGGCTTAATTAAATAGTTACTTAGTCAGCCGTGTTTACTCTCAGATTGTAAACAATCCATAGATACCCCAACACGTGGGTAGTATAACACCATTTCTCTCAAAAATTGTGTCTTTCAACTTGACTAAAATTAGAGCAAATAATAAAATACGAGAACTTGGACGTTTTAAATGCTTTGAAGGATGAATCATGGACATTTTCTATAATATGTCATCTTGGACCTTGGGTAGCTTTACAAAATTTTTGTCCTGGCTATGAAATGTGAATTAGTTCTGCGAAGAAATGTGCTCATAGTTTTAAGTTCATTACAGTGTGCTCTGTGAAGATGAGAAGCAAGCTGTGGCTGTAAAAAGTCAGTTACAGCTGATTGCTAGGCCCATGTACAGTAACCCACCTCTCCATGGAGCGCTTATAGTTTCAACTGTCCTTGGTGATCCTGAGCTGAAGAAGTTATGGCTTAACGAAGTCAAGGTAAAGAGATATTATTTCTTAAGGGCGCCCCCCCTCCTAGTTTATTCCAAGTTTTCATTTGTCTTACCTTGCTATTAATTGATTAAGATGGTAGTAAAGCCGCTATTCCTGAGTTAAGGAAGGAATAGAGTCCGTTCTTGATATGAAACTCGCCCAGATTCCTGATAGGGAGAAGGCGTTAAAAGTTAAAATTACGGCTATACTATTGAAGTTTACTTTCTTGGAGCGTTGGTGTCTTAGCATAACCTTGATGAGGCACTTGCCTTTGAGAAATTTTCCTCCTGCTGTTGCAGTTCTGGGTATGGATTTCATGTTTCTTTGAATTTCAAGAAGATTTGGAAAATATTTTATATTTGTCGACTTGCCATTTTGGGTACGTCATAAGCTGGGTTCTGTAAGTTTTTTTGGCCCCACTGTCACGGCTAGATGCTAAATTCGTCCAATCCTAGAGCTCTTTTGTGTCATATCATGCAGTTAAAAACATAGATTAGCGAAATGCAGTAGTGTTCTTTAACAAGGTGTTGCGATTTTTTTTGGTGCCATTTGTTTTTGTCGTTGTCACTAGATTTTGTTAATACTAATCAATGTTAATATATTTCAAATTGTATTTTGAAAGGACAATATCATTACATTTTAATAAATCGTCAATACAAATTTAGGAGCGTAAAGATGTTCTGCTCATAGATTGAAATTGGACTTATATAGATTTTATGTTTACAGGTTATGGCAGATCGCATCATCGGAATGAGGACCACACTACGCGAGAACTTGGAAAAGAGGAATTCTCCTTTGCCCTGGCAGCACATAACCAATCAGGTTCGGTTGTATTTGTTTAATCCTCCACTCTTTCAGCCACTTCGTCCTTTTTTTTTTTTTTTTTTTTTTTTTATTTAAGTTTTTTTTTTTTTTTTTCTTATTTTATCTAAGGTTTTCTATTATCTTTTTTAATTCCTTTTTATTGCAACCAAGGGTCTTAAGACAGAGGGACAGATAACTCAGTGAGGATTTTGAATTGAAATTTCAACATCATAATATCCCAAGGACTACAAAATGGTTTCTTACACTTATTTTGTTATTTATGTAGATTGGTATGTTCTGCTACAGTGGATTGACACCAGAACAGGTTGATCTTATGACAAACAAGTTTCATATTTACATGACCCGTAACGGTCGTATAAGGTAATTAAAATTATACACCCAATTTACAGTTTTTTTACACTAACATTTTACTTACATTTTAAGATTTGAGATTCACTATTTTCTTGCATTGTATATGTATGTGATTATCACAGTATGGCTGGTCTTAATACGGGCAATGTCGGATATGTTGCTGACGCTATTCATGAGGTTACAAAATCTTCCTAAATTATTCAATTTAGCAAGTGAACAATTTTTGGTCTAGGATGGAGAGAAGTCTTCTCGGAAGTAAAATAAATTTCTATCCATTTTTATTGACATCTATTGAAGCACTACGATGTGCATCACCATTTCATCATTTTTGTTATTTAAAACAATTTAAGTAGCAGATCGGATTAAAGAGCTTATTTATGATGAACAATATATGTTGACTGAAATGTATTATTTTCTTAAGATATGACATTAGTCAATTTAGTATGTTTGAATTTCTCTAGATAATATGCTTATATTTGGCCTATGATGTCCAATGCTCTAATCGAAATGTTGATACTTTGTTGACATATCTATTAGTTAGATCTTGAAAATCTAAGTAATGTAATTTGAATCAATTATGGCTAGTCAAGTCCGGGGTAAAGGAAACATCAATGTTAGTACGGAGAAACTAAGGTTTAAAATGTCACAATCTGCGATCGGTCATGGTAATGGATAGTCTATTAGGGGACGAGTATATTGGTCGTCAGCTCTATTGGACCTAACGAGCTTGATGAGAACAATTTTATTATCAAAATTTTGAAAAAAACTAAATTCTTAAATTTCGGAAGCTCTTAATCAAGATGTGCTAAAACTCAATTATCTTCTAATTTTGTATTAAGTAAATTGAATACCTAAATGTTAGACAATCATGTTTTTCCGAAGTTTTACTCAGTATAAAATTATATTTATCATAAAATTTAGATATTATGTTTGTTAAATAGAATTATAGATTAATGGTAATGCATTGATGTAAAGAATTTTATATTCTTATTTAATTACGAATGATTCTTACTGTGATTTTTGAATTAATTATTATAGAAGGTAACAAATTTATTACCTATATAATATTTTGTAATTGAATAATATTATCCGTGAGCAACCATTTTTTTTTCATAAAAGTATATAAAAAATTATACACTATATATAATAAACAATTTTATTTTTCCATTCTATACTGCATTTATACAATTTTTTCCTATTTCTCTCTTATTTATAAGAAGTATTGGATGCATTTTTCTTAAGAATATAACGTCCTGATTTTATTAGATATTATTCTTATTTGTGTGACAAACATTTTTCAGCGCAATTTTATGTATTGTTTCTGACTTCACAAAATAACATTAACAATTTTGAAGTGATAAATAATTGTCCATGATATATTGTCAACTAAAATTCTCTTTTTAAAAACTTGAATGGAGATTAAAAAATTTCACAAAGCTTATCCCAAGATTAAGTATAAGTGTTATAACAGACGATAATGAATAGATAAAATTATTCTCCATTTTTATTTCATAAATAAAAAACACTTGTTGTTTTATTGGATGGTTAGTTCTTTCTGCACACAAATTCTTCTATTTATAGACCTTGGAAGGTGATAGTTGCTAGAAAACATGATACTTCTTTGTTAGTTCTATCAAAACTTTTTACGAGTTAATAAACTTTATGTTGGCATTTTTCTCTGCACTCAAGCTATTCTGTGAAACATTATGATAATCCTTTTCTTATATTGATACTATCAAAATTTAACATGTACGATTTGGGAGAAATGTCATATATCAAATTTTTGTTTTATGTATTGTAGCGTGTATAGTTTTTAACTTCTACCTTTTGATGTCTAATGATTTGTTCGAAGTATTTTCAATTGACTAGAGAGTTTTATTGATAATTTGACGCCTAATATATTGATGAATTATTTTATGTTTTAATCAATCACTTAAATAAAACTATTAGTTTTCAAAAGTTAATATTATTTACTATGATTAAAACACTTATGATAAGAAGTCTTTCAAAACTATAATATGGTTAAGAGTAGATTATTCAAGTATAACATAAAATGCTAACATCTCGACACTTTTTAAAAATATTATCTTTTGAAGACTTAATATATTATAAGTTGTTAATTTTTTAAAATTGTTCTTGTATAGGTTTTGAAGAAGTCTTTAAATTCGGTCTTTGAATTTCAGTTGTGAGGTAAGGCATATCGATCTTATATAGAATATTTAATTTCAGCACTTGATCAAAAGATGTTGGTCTTCTACCAAAGTCGTGACTCTAAAAAATTTTACGTGGTAGTTTTTGACTATGTTGATCTTCGAGTAATCCATCTTCAGCCAACGCTGTAAAAGGTTCTCTGACACTCAAGTTAGTATTTGGTATTTGGAGAGTTTAAGAGTTTATTTAAAAGTGTACCTTTCATTAAGAGTTTTTGACTATGTTGATCCTCGAGTAATCCATCTTCAGCCAACGCTGTAAAAGGTTCTCTGACACTCAAGTTAGTATTTGGTATTTGGAGAGTTTAAGAGTTTATTTAAAAGTGTACCTTTCATCAAATGATGCTATAGTATTTATAAGCAACTGAATGCATTGTTCATGGTGGGTATGAATTATCACGACCTTCTAGCTTAATTATGACAGTACGAATAGGTTTAACATGGTTAATTATCATCATCTCTCGACCTCGACACAGGATCTCAGTTAGCTACCTCTTGACCTCAGTACAAGATCTCAATCGGCTACTGAATGACCTCGAAAAAATATCTCGGCCGACTAAATCCTGACTTCGACACAGGATCTTGATCAACTATCTCTTGGCCTCGGTACAATACAAAAATTGTAAAAAATAAATAAATTTATCTTTTAAAGTAATGTTAATAGCAATTTATCTATCTATCTTGTCAACACCCAATTACGTCCGGGCAAATAAAATTATTTCAAAATATAAAATAATATAAAATAAAAATAAAAATGTGTTATTATTTAAATAAAAAAAATAGTTTTGGTTCTATTCTATTTTATGAATAAAGTTAAAATAAAATTAGTAAAAAAGGAAATAAAATTCATAGTAAGATCAGTCTATTAAACATTTGTTGAAAGAAAAAAGATAGTAATTAAAAAATATATATCGAATTTTTCCATTAAGAGAAAACTAAAATGTGGTAATTAAAAGATAACAATTAAAAAATAATAATATTTAAAAAAACGAAAATAACAAATAATAAATAAATAAATATTAAATAATTGATGATTAAATAATAAAAAAAAATAAATATATATTCAAAAAAAGAATAAATAATAAAAAAAAAAGGAAAGGAAGACTGTTTTCAAACAGCTTACTTGATTTACACGTTCAAGATAATAAATAAATAATAAAAAATAACAATAAAAAGAATGAGTCAATGCTAGTAGACTCCCATGTTCTCACTCCCTAACTCCTCATATTTATTTTTAATAAAAAATAAGTATTTGTAAATAATAATTTTGAAACCGCTCAGATAACAACCCACGTTCTCCACTTAAATAAAAATAAAATTAATAATAAATGATGGATTGTTACCGTTGAAAAATGGTTTAAGTCTCATTCCTTGATAGATTCATTTTTAATATTAATTTTAAAAAAAATTAATTAAAAATAATAAATATGAATAAGTCAAAGAGTGGTAACCTCCCTGAACTGAACTACTGACATTTTAAAAAAAATATCAATTAAATTAATATGGAAAAGAAAAAGAGATATATTAGTCAAAGGAAGAAAAAGAAAAGGACACGAATTTTTGGTGATGGAAAAAAGAGAACGAGAGAGAGAATATTGAGAAGAAAGAAAAGAAGAAAGCACACCAAGAAAGAAAAGACTAGGCATCAGGTATGTTTTTTTTCCTTTTTGCTTGTACATTCATTCATGGCATAAAATAAAAAGCATTAACAATTATTCCTATTTCATCAACATGCATCTCCATGAACGCATAATTCTACAATTTTTCTGCGTTATGTTTTTGCCCTGCATCTCCACTGTACATCCCACCATGAACCTCCATCACCTTTCCATTCCATTCCAATAATCATCTACCAAACCACCTTCTATGCCATGTTAACCCCACTTCCTAAATACACAAACCAAATATCACTCACAAAAAAAAAGCAAGCTTCGAAACCCTTCAGCAAACGCTACAAGCACCACATCTCGACGAAAACGCCCCTCACAAATACCCAAGAACAAAACTACGTGTACCCTGATTTTCTATCCTGTATAGAGATAAGTAGGAGCGAGGTCAAATCCTTGTCGGGCCCCTATTAAAAAAAATATATTTTTGTTTGTTGTTATTTGCATTCTATTTCTGGTTTTTTGGGAAAAATAAATATTTCTAAAAATCACACTCTTTTATTTTACTTGTTTCATTAAAGGTACCGCCTTAGGACGGGTGTTGTGGGATGCTAGTACCTTCCCCACACGTAACCGACTCCCGGACTCTAAATCCGGTTTTGCAAACTTGCCTTATCTGACTTTTTTTGGTTTTCCATAGTTTTTCCTTTAATAAATTATGGTGGCGACTCCATTATTTTTCAAAAAAAAAATAAATTATTTTTGGACTGCCGCTCCATCGTGATCCCGGTTGCGACATATCTACAAATAGAATATTTTAACAAGATTTATTTGAGAGTTTCTTTTTTTTATATTTTTCAATAATTATAGTTTTAAATTGAATCAATATCATCAATACTAGAATTTACTCTAAATAATTTTTTGAACCTTATTTCATTGTTTTTGGGCTAAAAAAATGTCTTCTATTCTGCCTTGTCTTGTAGGAGATCCTTCATGTCGGTCTCCTCTTGGGTCTTAGTCGGAATGGGAGGTAGTACCTATAAAAATTTATCTGACGCTCAAGTAAGTAATAGGTATTCAAAGTATTAAATCCTGATTTGAGAATGTACCTTTCATCAGGTGATGCCAAAGCTATTTATAGAAACAAGCGATAGCACTATTCATGGCCGACGTGGATTGTCTCATTTTTTTAGGTTAATTTTGACAGTATGGACTAATTTGGGGTATTTAATTAACATTAGTTTTAGTTAACTTTATTTGTCATTTTAGGTTCCTGACAGGTATTTGACACGGTATCTTGATATCGTCTCGGCTTATGCATGATCTCGGTTGATCATCTCGGTCATGTAGAACACACTCTTGACAGGTATTCAACACAGTATCTTGATATAATCTCAACCGACCATCTCGACCATGTATAGTACATTCCCGATAGAAATTTGATGCAACATCTTAGTATCATCTTAGCCTATGCATGATCTCGACTAATCATCTCGATCCAGTACACTACACTCCTGACAAGCATTTGACATACTGCCTATGTATCATCATGTATAGTACACTAGGCCTCCCATACTCAATGAACTTAGCCTTGAGAGTCTTAAGATTTTTTGAAAGAAAAATTTACCCCTTTTCTTTAGCTTGGCCAAGATGTACTTGGTCATCTCGTCTACTAGACTCCCGAGCTCAAAGCCATATGTGGAAGAGCTTTAAGTGAAAACTAAGGTTTGGATTTGTCCCCCTTCGTGATTTATGTCAATTTGATCTTAATCTTTATAGTGGGTCGTCGCTTCATCAGAACAATTCGTACCGCATGCCTTGAGTTGCAAATTCATGCCCTTTTGTACACCCAAATCCTCAATGCTGAGATCTCCAAAGGGTTAGTCTTTGAAATAAAAGAGTTACAACGAGTTGACTAAGTCAAACAACTCTTTGAAGGTTTGTTGGAGGTGAATGATTATTTAGATGAGTTGCTTAAGAAAGCAGAGGCTGACTCTAAGAGGCGATGGCAACCAAGAAGGTCTATTGGAGGACGAGATGTCTTATCTCCAAGAAAAATAGAAAACTCTCAACTCCAATTTATAGAACTTGTCATATGAGATAAAGGAGCCTAAGAAGAGCTTAACCAAGATGAATTTGACCCATGAGGAGGCACTTTCTCAAAAAGCCAAGGTTGAGGAGGAGCTCTCAGCTTTCTAAGAGTATGTGCGTGATATACACTAAGGATTGACTTTCTTATATGGCATGTCAACTGCAGAGAGACGGTTTGATATTGGGAAGGATGTTTACCAAGATCGATTGGCCCTGATTGAAAACATCACAACTAGTGAATTTGCCACAAGCAAGAGTCCTTCCGAGAAGCGTGTTGAAGCTGAAGTAATGGAGAATTGGGCTAAATAATCTCGGGTAGTTCTTAGTATTTTTTGCCTTTTGTTTTTTTGCGACAGATTAACTTTGTAGAGAATTAATCCTATTATTTGTAACTACTTGCCGAGTTCTACTTTATCAGTGATAAAGTAACTTTACTTCTATTTTCCAAACTTTTTATATGTCATTGATTGTGTAAGTTAATGTGTCGAGATGTTTTTCTATGATTTATTTGAGGTGCCAAGATTGAAATCGATAATATTAACAAAAATAGCCAAGGTAAGTTGTTAACCCATTAATAAACGTGACTGAGATGATTATTTACTTGTTTGTTGTACTTAATGAATTTTAATTGAATGAAAATGACTTGGATGGTTACTTCACTTCACTTGTAAAACTGATAAATTTTAATTTAATGAGGATGATGAAGATGATTTCACTAACATGGTGTAATTTATTTATAACATTTTATTTTTTTGTTAAGGTAAATCGAAAAGGTGTTTGTCAAGATGATTAGTTGGTTTATTATTAATATAAAATAATCAAGATGATTTTGGGAGAATGACTCCCACATTTGGAAACTTAGTTTAGGAAACTAAGGTGTGTTTCTCGAAGATGGTTATGGTATTTTTGAAACTTTGTAATCGAGATGCTCTTGCTTAGACAGTTAGCTCATTTGGAAGACTTGAGGTGTTGTTAATTTAACTAGAATGAGTCACTTGATTGTGAAGCTTCCTTAATTGGCTAACTCGTGTTAATGTAACCAGGAGGCATCGTTGGGCTACGAAGCTTCCTTGGTTAACTAACTCATGTGAAGGTAATTGGGAGGGATCGCTTGGTTGTGAAGCTTCCTTGGTCGGTTCCTTCATATTCGATAGGGATCAACGTGATATGTATTAGGCCGCCATGAGTACTGGCTAAGATCACGATAAAACTTCCTTGGCTGAGATAACGGTGAAACATCCTTGGTTGAGATAACGATGAAACGTCCTTGGCTGAATTCATGTGTTGGGTGACCTAGGTCTTTCTTCTCTTCACCCGTGTAAGTTGGGTGTGGGGGCAATAATCTTTCCATACAAATCTTCGGAGGTGCCCTACTTGAATTAGTTCTTCAATTTTGTCCTTTAATGTCAAACACTCATCGATAATATGACCAAAGTTGCAATAGAATTTGTAGTGCTTGTCCATGTCAGCATTTCGTAGTGTTGGCACCTTCCAAGGGGTTGGGATAAGGTCGGTATTCAGAGCCTCTTCCAGGCTCCACTTTCAATCAGCATTCAACGAGGTGTAATGGGGAATCTTGGCAATAAATTTTCCCTAGGTTTACCGGATGGTTGTTGTTATGCCCATCCTCTACTTTTCCTTGGGCTTCTTGGTTTCGTTCTCACTCAAACTTGACTCTAGAACTCACAGAGTTCTTCAAGTTGCATAAACTTTGCAGCTTCTCTTCTCATTTCATCTAGTCAACGATCGACTTTTTGCATGGGCTATCAACGAATGGTCCTAGTCTCAATGCCATCACCATGTGATGAAGGACCACCTCGAGGTTAAGATTTTGGATTTTCAGTGAGAGTTTTTCAAACCTTTCCATGAAGAGCCTTAAAGTCTCTCCCTTATCTTGTCGAATGTTGACAAATGTGAGTGAGGTCATATGGTGTGGTCGACTTCTTACAAATTGAGTTTCAAATTTTCCTACTAAAGTTTCAAAGCAGTCAATAGAGAAGGATGGAAGTCGGGTGAACCAACTCAACATTGCCCTCTTCAAAGATGTGGGAAAACACAATAGAATACCACATGATCCAAAGTATATAGACCCATTTGGGTTATATACATGTCCACATGTTCATTGGAATCAATCATCTCATCATATTGGTCTATACTTAACTCCTTCCAGATGGTAGGGAGTTCGACATTCATTATTCTATTGATGAAAGGGTGTTAGCGAGTATTGCCTAATGTAAGAGAAGTGTTTGTTGAGGTGTGGAGTTGTAACTCAACGTTCATAGTATAAGTCATTGACACTAAAGGTGCTCAGGGTCACAAGGATATGGTCATATTTTTCGTCATAGGTTCTCAGTACTCATCCTATAGAGGCTAGGAAGGGTGACCTCCTTCCAACCTTCTTTTTTATATCCTCATTCTCTTGCTTGAGGACACAAATCTCTTCAGTGTTCCTCTATTTCATATTGGTCGTCTCCTTCTGAAGAGCCAAAAATAGGGCCATGTGTTCGGTGTTGGTTACTCTTGTGTCTACTAGCCTTTAGTCCTAAGTCATGTTTGTTGTGGATACCATTGAATTCTTGATGTTAATCCTTCTTGACCCCATGGTCAGTGCCACTTTTTCTTGTGTGGATCGAGAAGGTACATTCTACTCTGTCTTGTCTTCCAAGAAATCCTTCGTATAAATCTCCTCTCGAGTCTTGCTCAAAATTGGGGGTGCTATATGCAAAATATTCTTCGACGCTCAGGTAATTAATTGGTATTCAAAGTATTAATGCTAGTTTGAAAGTATACCTTTCATCAAGTGACGTCAAGCTATTTATAGAAACAAGGGAGAGTATTGTTCATGTTAGGACTAGATTGTCATGACTTTTTAGGTTAATTATGACAGTACAGAGTATTTTAGTATATTTAATTAACATTAATTGTGGTTAACTTTATTTGTCATTTTAGATTCTTGACCTGTGTTTGACACATGGTATCTTGGAATCATCTTACATATGCATGATCTCGATCAATCATCTTGACCAGTACAACAAACTCCTGACAAGTATTCAACATAATACCTTAGTATCATCTCGACCTATGCATGATCGTAGTCAATTATCTTGACCATGTACAATGCACTCTTGACAGACATTTACCATAGACATTTACCACAGTACCTCAATATGATCTCAATGCATGATCTAACTGATCATCTCAGCCATATACTTCAATTTCAACAAGCATTTGACCCAAGACCTCGATATTATCTCAACATATGTATGATCTCGACTAATCATCTCATTTATGTACAGTACACTCTTCGACAGACATTCGACACAATATCTCTATGTCATCTCAGTTTAATAGATCATCTCGAACATGTACAATGATCTACTATTTTAATTTTAAATATGTTCTTTAGTTATATGTAATAACGTATACAAAATTATTTATACCTTCTAAAGTTATGATCGTAAAAATGAACTAATTTGACGTTTGATAGGATAAAAATGTAACGCTTTATATACGTTTAGTATATGATAAATTTTGTTCCAGTATATTGATTTTTTTTTATCTAATGCTATATATTATTTAATGCATGATCTAATTTCATGTTCTAACTAATTAAGATTTAAGTCAAATTGGTTATTTTCAAAAGCTTGTCCATTTTCTTACACGAAATAAAACAAAGTGTTGAAAAAGGATATTTTCGAAAAAGTATATAATGTGTAACCTAAAAAGGATATTATTTTACTGTGTAACCTAAAAACTAAACAGAAAACTTAAATAAGTTTCATGTAACTAATATGCAATCAATTTTTATTTTGAGTATTTAATAACTTTTTATACCTATTAAATTAAACTTTTAAGGTAAGTCTCTTTTATTACTTATGGTAATATTCACGTGACAGTTAAAATAAAACACGTGTTACAAAATTTAAAATATTAAAAAATAATATATATTAAGTCACTTATATGAAAAAATATATTTCTTATTATGATAAAAAAAATTTAGGAACCAAAAGAGAAATTTAAAAATATTTAAAAAATTAATAAGAGAGAATATAATATTTATGATAATATATAAAGAAATATTTTTTTCATAAAACTAAATTAAAATTTTATAATTTATTTAGTATTTAATTAAGAAAAATACTTTATTGATACTCCAAACATAGATAGGTACTGTAACTACCAAAAACTTATTTAACCCAAAAAAGAAAAACGAGAAACCTAAATTATATTTATATTAATCATTAAAAAAAAGTATTTAGGAAATAAAAAAAGTAGCAGTAGAACATGGGATTACGAAAAAAAAAATCTTAATAATTTTAATATCTATAAATGCTTGTTGACTACATTTATTAAAAGTTCATTTGAAATAATATACAATCCTTAAGATTTAACTATAGTAATAAAATGTAAATTCTAAATTTGTTAAAGTATCGTAAGAGTAAGTTGACTCACACATCTCCATAATTCACACAAAGATAAACTTTTCCACTATTTTATGTTATGTTTACTGTTGTCAATATAAAAATTAATATACAGTAAAACAAAATATCAACGTTACATAAAATATTAGTAAACTTTACTGCACTTTTGACACATCGACAAAAGATTAGTTTGTAAATTTCAACGATCTTACTCAACTTATTCAAGGCATTTATAAATAGAAGTCCAACTTTGTACAATCAATCAACAATCTTACGTAAACTTAAAATATAGTTTTATATGTCTTTCCTTCTTAAGTTTCAAATTATTATATCATCTTATAAATGAAAGTAAGAGGTGTTATCTTCATAAATACTTCACTTTATGAAATTATATAAATAAAAATATTTATATTAATATCTTCTCTTTTATAGAAAATACTAATATAAAAAATATAACCGAGTATATTATTTGTAGTCAATAATAGAGTAACTTGCTTGCTCTATGTGGAGTAATTTGAAGAAGACACAGTTTATAGAAGATATTAATATAAGAAACATAGTCGAGTACATTATTTGCAGTCAATCAACAATAGAGTAACTTACTTGTACCAGGTGAGAAAATTTGAAAAAGATATGAATAGTTGAGTTGTTGTAAGCAGAATGAGTAGAGATGACCATTGATAGGATCGAAAATTGCTAGTTAAGTTTGTAGCTTCTAATATCATATAGAGAAATATAATTTTTATATATTAAGCACATATATCATAGAGATATGTAGGAGTATATATATATATATATATATATATATATATATATATATATATATATATATATATATATATATATATATATATATATATATTACACAATGATTTGTTTCTGAATAATTGTAAGATGCAGGTAGATATGTACATGATAACAAATAATTAAAGGGATAACATAAGCTATAATTTAAGATGTGTTATGATGTATTTGCATGATCTACAGAATGGAGAGAGTCTACATCATTGAGAGTTTTTTCTGGTAATATTATAATATTTTTATTTGTTAATAAAAAATGATAATAAAATATTAATTAAAATTCATAAGTAACTTAATATTAAAGAATATTAGTGTTGTTTATCTTAAATACTTTGTATAGTTGTTATAAGTGTAAGGAATATTTATATAATCAACTTTATTATATTGAAAAGTGTTTTTAAAATGAGAATTAGATGTAGTTCAAAGTGGTAAGTGTCTTTTCATGTATTACATTTATATAAACTTCTCTTGTCCTTCATGGGTTGTTTTTGAAAAACTTTTAAAAGTTATTTTTAAATTAGTAGATGATATCATTTACTTAATAATGTTTTGTGAAAATCCTTCAATTTTTTAAGTTCTATCCAATCCGTCTTCTAGAGTTAAGTTATTATTTTCATGCTTAAAATATTTCATCTATATTATAAATAAAATTGAAAGGTGAAATTTTGATAAAGTTTTTTCATATATTTTGACAAACATAAATTTTTGATAGCTTTTAATTTTTAACTTATTTCAATAAACTACTTTGAACAGTGTTTCAAAATAAACTATTTTTATTGGACTTTCAAAATAATCAATTCATATGATACTTATATTTTACCATCTTATACTTTAAAAATAATAATAGAAACTCTAATATCCAAATTCTATTTATTTATGACAATAATTTGTGGATTATTATTTATTGTATAGTTTCAATTTAAAGTTGTTTATTATTATTTTAATTATTTAATCATTTAATTATTTATATTTATTTTAAATAAAATAATAACTTTTATTGAGAAATGTTAGGATTTTAAGTATGAGTTTGGTACCACATTAAGTAAGATAGAGTCTAATTAGCAAAATATAAAAAAAAAAGACTCACATACATATGTCTTAAGATTTTGAATTGGAGATAATGTCTTGACTTTCTTGTGTGGAATATTCATAGCTCATCAGTGTTGAATTTTGAACAAATTTTTTGGTTGAAGAATCTTGTATTGTTAATGTTAGCACTTTTGCTGCTATTGTATTTGATGAAGTCAACTTAAACTAAGAATGAAAATTATTTAGAATTGGTTTACTTTTAATGTGTGGGTATTTTTGTTTGAAATCATTTAGGATTTGAGATTGGTTTATTAAGTATTAATCATATTAAATTGAATTAAGTGGAACTTAATCATTTCGAAAATCATTTCAATTTCAATAAAGTACTTACTACTAATTGTTTTCGAAATTCAATTTGTTGAAAATATTATTAACCAATTGATTCATGACAGTTAAAATATTTTTAAAATTGTTTTAGCCATATAAAATAGAACTTGTTTTCTCATTATGATAGAAAATTATTAAACGTGTCATTGAGAGAAAAAGGTAAATATCTTTGAGAAAGTATTTGCCTTGAAGAGTGTTTGATTTAAGAAAAAACAAAATAGTGAATCTTTAAACTTATTATTGGTGAAAGAAAATTTGCTCGTGTTAGTTTCAGTTTTGATTAAAACATTTTTTATAAGTTGTGTTAGTTTCATTTTTGATTAAAACATTTTTTATAAGTTGTTTTTCTTAGGATTTATAATTGTAAAAGTCGACTAAGGTTCTATACAGTATGTAAGTGTTCTTGCATAATGCAAGGGTTGTTTTGATTGAACTTGTTGGTTCTTTAATGAATTTTTTTTGCTTTTTGATAAAAGAGATTAGATATAACTCTTGAAAAAAAATAAACCAGTACAATTTTTGGTTATCTTATTCCCACTTCACCCTTTTCTGAATGAAATCTTGTTTCAGGTTGTGATATTTTGACACCACTATTCATCTTTGACACCATTTAACACTAATATATATTATTATTTTATTTATATATAATATTTTACTAACAAAATACAGTATCAAATAAAAGTATAATATGAACAGTGGTGTCACACTAGTTTTTTTCCATATGTAAGTATCCCTGTTATATATGTAAGTATCCGTGTTACATAGAAGATAACATAGAGTATTAAACAGAGGAAATTTTCTTGTTTTGAATCTAGATATTGTCGTACGCATTTTATAAGCGACATCATGAATATGATCACATAAAAACAAGCCAAACTACTACAGGGGCCCCTCATCAATTCAGGTGAGCCCCTCTACATATGAAGACATGGTTGCTATCATTTTATACTCCTAGCTTTTTGAAATCTAACCAAAACAATATACAGATGCAGGGATAAGTATGCTTTAACTAGAATGAAATACTAGACAGAATCACCAACTTTCATGCTATGCCGAGCAGCCAGCACTTGTATACATCTTCACAAGGGGAGAAAAACTGCAGATTAGGCTGGAACCCCCAGTTCTATATAGGCCACAATCAGCCCCTCTGTTGATTCACATCGATTGCTACTCATCCTTTCATTATCCCTTTACATCTATGTACCGGCAGAATGAGGGGAGCTGAGACCAGTTTGCCGTCTAATATGCTCTGGGATCACCCTATTGACCAGTTCAGGTGATACTCCAACTAACTGTTGTCAAGTTTTCATCACAGATTCATTAAGAGAATTTTTTAGGTTAGATACTGTTATCAAATTAGATGTACGAGAAATTGTTAATTGGATTGTTTAGACCATGAAGAACAATGGCAAAGCAAGTAGTCATAGTAAAAAATGCTACAAGCTACACATGCCATGCGACATTTAATATAATAACATAAATTACACACGTACTTCCTGTTTAAAGTTGAAAAGCGGGGGCAAAGGACGGCCATTAGGTAGGCGAGCATTTGGCTCGCGAAGCTCATCAAAGAAAGGATGTGCACATGCTTCCAGCTGAAATAGCAAAAGCCATTAGTGAAAATTATGCCAATTGAGTTTACTACATCCACAACATACCACAAGGACTACAGATCTAATATCATGGGAGGAGTGAAGGGAGGTATCACGGTTATTCAACTAACCGCAGTGCATCGGAGACTAGGTGAATATTGGAGAAGCCTTGATGCAAGGTCAATTGCTTCCGGAGGCATTCGCTTATGGAAAACCTGAAACATAAATCATCAAAATAATTGAGTCAATAACTACCAAATGACTAATAGTCAACAACCAAGATTTATCTTACTAGGTGAGGTAGGTTAAATCATCAAGTTCATCAGTTAGAAAACATAGAAAATGGAAAGCACCCTCAAAAACCTGGTTGCTGTAACATGTAAAGCAAGCTATTCACTTTAACATGGACAACTATTTTTTCAATCTTTTTAAAATCAGCATTTAAAGTCTAATACAAATTGTTGAATATCAAAAGGAGACGGATGAGAAATGACTTTACCTTGTGCCAAGGATGAGCTTTAATCTGAGGGAATCTAAAATCTGTATATTCTGGGTTCATGCAACGAATTTCCTCACGTGTCGGGGTACCAAGAACCTACAAGAAAACACCTAAATAATGACCTCTGTAAATATATGTTGCAATCCCCAGAGACAACGATGTAGAAGAGAAATCACCTTAATAATTTCCACAAGTTGGTCCACCTGATTTTCTCCAGGAAATAGTGGCTATATAAACATTTGAAACTATGGGAAGTTAATATAACATATCTCGGCAAAAAGGCAAAAACTCGTAAGTATGAGCAACATTAATGCATAGATAGCCAGAATGTTTAACCTGTCCTAGAAGGAGTTCAGCAAGAACACAACCAGCTGACCAGATATCAATAGAAGCTGTGTATTCTGTGGCACCAAATATTAGTTCTGGAGCCCGATAGTAACGTGAACAAATGTATGAAATGTTTGATTCACCCTTGACCTGATATAATTTTTTTTTGTGGAAGAATAATATCATAATAATATCCTAGCAAGTTGTGAACATGAGAAGCTTCATGAAATTGATAATTGAATAAAAAAATCACATGTTATATCAACCAGTTCCATTTATTTTTCATATAATAGGAAAAAAATGGGTCAGAGTCAAGATTATTGGCAACATTATCATTTTAATTGCTATTTGCTAATAAAAAGCCATGACATAAACAGGTTGTTAAATCAAAATTGCATTTAAGAAAAGATCTTATGATAACTTTTTCATCGCTATCTCCACTGGGGAGCACGTGATTTTATTAGTCCTCCATTATCATGGTGGCAATACTATATACAAGAACAAAGAAGATCAACATACCAGAACTTTGGCACTCCCGAAATCACAAAGCTTAACTTGGTGAGTAAGAGGGTGAACCTGCAGTCGTATATACAAAAAGATTTAGAATAAATTAATACAATTCAGAGGAAAGAAGTTGAACAAGAAGCACGTACCAAAAGATTTTGAGGCTTAACATCCCTATGGCAAACTCCCAGTGTGGTATGGATATATGCTAATCCCCTAAAGATCTAAACATCAAATTCAAACCCAATCATTACAACGTATTAAATCAACACATGAACCAAATTGCAAAGACAGAAAAGAGGAGTTCATACTTGATATGTGTACAGTTTTGCATAGATGAGAGGCATCCTCTGGTTTATAGTATTGTAGTGCTTTATAACTCGGTACATTGTCTCAGGGACATATTCCATTACTAAGTTTAGAAAAAGTTCATCTCGGCTTGTTGTGGAGAAGAAACAGTGCTTCAGGGAAATTACATTTGGGTGATCCATTAAGCGCATTAACTGCAATTCACGATTTTTGTATCGCCTGTCTTGCAAGACCTTCTTAATAGCCACTGGCTCTCCAGTCTCCAAGCACTTTGCCTATGTTTTAGGTAAAAAATGAACACCATCCAGCGATGGAAAACAATGAGATAGAATTAGATACTTGACATCAGAGAAAGAATACTTGTCAACTAGGCGATTGTTCATCCGTACCTGGAAAACAACTCCAAACGATCCAGTGCCAACAACACGTTCTGCCATGTAACTGATGGTCTGCAAGGGGTATGAGAGAAGGAATCATACAAATAAGTTATGCAGAATAAACAAATTATGAAACTCAGATAATATCACCAATTTTAAGCATAAATTTATTGAACCATCATAATTAAATTCTTCAAAATTATACATCTTGTAAGGGCTAACATATACTTGGTAAATAGAAAATTATTGAGGAAGGCACGGAAATAAGCCAACCTCTGATTGACGAAGAGTATTATATTTTTGAAAAGCCTTAAATATAATGGGAAATTTATTATTTCAATTCCCATCCACTAAATGTCATTCCATTCTATCCCCAAAAAGATAAGTGAATAACTACCTAAACGATGATAACTTTATACAACATACACAATTTAAGACGGTATGAAGCAAAATTTTTACAAAAAAATTGTAAGTTAAGAAGGAAAGGGGCTAGAACACATTCATACTTGTTTAGGTTCCCCATTTTTGCCTCCAATAGTGGTGGAGATTATGTGGCCTGTGACGGCATCATTCCCCTCAATGACAGTGGCTGACATATCCTGTAACGTATAACGACAAATAGATAATGTAGTAATGCAAATTTCCTAAAACACTAGTCGAATATTGTTATTGATACAGTATCAATCATAACATGTTTAAAACTATCATCCATAATTTGTTTCAGAACATCCACAAATTGCAACATCATGTACCTATCAAGTATCATATGCATACCGTGACAGACACACTAACGCATATATGCAGTGAAGTTAATTTGAGAAGGCGAAAACATAAGAAAGAAAGGGTAGTATAGGATCTGAAGATAATGTATTGGTTAAAACAAATGTTACACGAGAAGAAAATTGCACAGCAATGTAACATAAAGCACCAGAGGGTTTACCAGGTGAAATCAGCCAACGATAAGAATGTAAGTTGAAGAAAGGCAAAGTGTAAAGAGCTCGCAGAGCACATACATCAGCTAAAGCTAAATCAGGTTACAGCAGCTCACAAGAAAGCATATAAAGAAAGGCTCTAATATAACTTAAGGCACATACAAAAAGAATCTAAGGACACTAATTCCCTGAAGCAAAGCAAACTAACCGTTTGAACTTTTCAACAACAATCCATCACAAGGAAGGAAAGACTTCACTAACACACAAAAAAGATCTAAACAAAAACTATACCCGAATAATATAGACTACATAATAATACAGAACTAACATATCCAAAGACAATTCACAGTAGATTTGAGATAAGCCCAATAAAAATGACCTGAAAACAAAATAAACTAACAGATAATTGTTACCAGTGGGAAATTTCATAATGCTAAATAAGAATGTTTGCTCAGGTCAGCTAAGTACACCTAATCAGAATCTCTTTCCTTGAATTAACGGAAACAAAAAACTGAAACACGGGATTCCACATTTTTACTTCTTTTGATTCCTTTGCTTTTTTCCAAACACGAAAATCAGAAAAATATAATCTTCCTAACTTCAATTTTCTTCAGCGTTAAGATCCCCACCATATAAGCATAAACCAAAACCCACTCCAAAACAGTAAAACCTAATTTCCCTTTTCTATTTTTTCGAATTCGTCAACAATAAACATCACTTCCGAGAGAACAATAAAACCACTCCAATCAACGGAGTCGCCGGAGATTTCTCCTGCGAGCACGTAAAACCGGCAGATCGCTGAAAATTTCAGCGACGCCAAAGGTTCTGAGGCGAATCGACGTCGATCGGAGCTCCGGCAACTCGGAAACCAGTCAAAAGCTAAACAGAGCGAGAGATAACGATTTGCGATGAGTGCAATGAGCGGAAGTACCTTATCGGTCTTCATATCGGAGCTCCGGCGTGGCACTTCGGGTTGCGGCTGAGACTGCGGCGGTTGTGAGGGCTGCAAAGGCAACGCCGCCGCCGGCGGTTGGTGGTGGTGGTGGTGCCCCATGGGCATGGAGGCCATATGATGTGACAAACAGTCTTGGTCGTTTCTCTCTCCTCACTTTCTCTCTCTACACCCTTTTTTCGTTTTGCTTTTCCCTCTCTCTTCGCCTGTCTGTTTTTTTCAAGGAGAGAGAAAGAGAAGAAGCTCACGCGAGTTTCGGGAGAGTGGAAACACGCTTAAATCATAGCCGTTGATCTTGTGAGTGAGGTGGGAGATGTGATTTAGTGTGGTGAGGTACACGGGAAGCGGTGTTACGTTCTTGCATGCAGGTATGTACTGTACTGCCTGCCATCATGTGTATTATAGATAGCACCGAAAGAGAGTTAATTTTAATCCTTGGAGGTCTTAAATTCTTAATATATCATTAATTAAGATTTTTTTTACTTTTATTTTAGGATTTTTTAAATAATATATTTAAAATAAAAAATTCAACAAGGACCGAGTAGCATTTTAATTCCTGAAATGGATTTCAGTTTCAGAGTACCTGAATTTCCATTTTCGATTTACATTTCCGATGGCAGAAACTCCACTGTAATTCAGTGGAGAGTCGAATTTTTAAAATTTTAGTTTTTTTTTTATTTAGAAGGAGGGGGAAGAAAAATGAAAAATAACAAAAAATAAGAAAAAATAAAATACAATTGATATTAAAGTAAATTGGAATAATTAATTAAAATTTTGAGAATAATTTTTTTTTTAGAGAGAGGGAAGAAATACAAAATTATTTAAGGGTGAATAAATTTTTTTGGTTTTGGGATATTGGTGTTGTAAAATAATTTGGAAATAAATTTGTTGTTATTATAATGGTTAGTATAAAAATTTAATGAAAGATAGAAGAAAAATACAAAATGTTGTGGTATTTTATTATTATTGATGAAATATAAAATGCATTAGAAAATATAAAATGAGTAAAAATCTAAAGTTCAGTTATTAAATTTATGTTAAATAAAAATTGAATATTTATAAATATAATGTTAATGTAATTAAGTGTGAGTAAAATATTGTAATTTTTTTAACATGAAATTTGATTTGGAAGGAATTTTGAAGATTTGAAATAGTGGAGGGAAAAGTTGAACTTCTTTGTTATAATGCGATGATAAGATCTTAGCCTTTGTAATGCGATGATAAGATCTTAGCCTTTGTAATGATCAATTTCATAGTGTGATAACATTTGTTATGTATATTGAGTTTGCATTATGGTGATTATGGTTGTTGTAGTTATGCCTCAATACTAGAATCAAAGTGTACGAGTTATAGAGTCATTTAGATCATAGCAGAAGAATTGTCGCGTTGATTATTAAAATGTGTTGGATGCATACATTGCATGTAAGCGTTGACAGGAAGTTATGTTTAAATTTTGCTGCCAGCAAGTTAGAGAAAAAAAAAATCAAATGAACAAGATGGAAATAAGTGTATTATACTATCCTTAGTAGCTTGTGTTGTAGACATCATGAATTGTTCAGTTACAAAGGAATGTCAATAAGGTTCGTCATGTGGGTCATTATAATTACTTGTAGTTAGGAATGTCGGCTCGGCGATGGATTTGGTTGTGTTCGTGGATCTTGCAGTAGTTATGACATTGACAAGAAATATATAAAATAGACCATATATCATTTCATATAATCTCGCGTGAAACAAAGGTCATTGCGTTGGATGACCAGAAAACATTAGTTCACTAAGATTGTTCCAGAGATTGATCCACTTTACATGCTTTGTTCCCCAATTTTCATCTCATCGTACCCACATTTCAAGTATGTGGAGTTTGTCCAAGTTGTTAAGTGGGGCAGGGACCTTTTTAAACAAACAAAATTACAACTTAACTTTGTTATATTGGTGTCATGCAAATGATGAGAGTGCATTGTCCAAAGTTCAATATCTCTATAGGCTTTAACTAGGGTGGATGCCTCTAAGTCTCTGTATGTATTCCATTTAAACTACAACAAATAGATGCTAATTAGAAGTTTTGTTAAAGTTAAATAAGTTTAATGAAATTAAAGTTAATGACTTTTTACCTGATCTCCTTGAATATAATTAATCACAAACTTGTACCCCAAAAGGTTATTATAAGGGATTTTTCTAAAGTTTAGAACTTTTTCCTAGCTCCACCTACAAACTAAGGGGTACAATGGTTGTTGGATGGAAATAGGGGTGATATATGACATGTTATATCACGCCCATGATTGCAAAATTGATGTACACCCACCCATTATTTTTGTATTGGCATCTATTGTCTTGCACATTTTCCTGTATAACACAACTAAACAAGTTGAACCTAATTTTATCGCCTAAGTTTGCACAAATTAGCCAAAAAAGGTAAGTTGATCAGATGAACTTTCTAGCATGTTTTATCAAGCATGACAACTCCTCCAAACAAACCTAGTATGTATGTCCTACAAAGAACGTGTAGTTGTGCTTATGTGAGTTTGTCACCCAGTAGAAACATAATTACTCTAAGTCATTTTAGTTTGACTTGTGAGTTGATCAGTAATTAACCTTTGATGGGTGTGATACCTAGATAAATGTCACACATTTTCTCCCAATAAAACATTGTGGGGGCAAACTATTGTTGGTCCATCAACTCTAAGGTCTACTTGAAGTGCAATGTCTTGTAGTGTGATGGTACACTCCCTAGTTTAGCAATGTACCTTAATCTAATTTTAAATGCATTAGTTTAGCAATTTGAGCAAATCTTGCTTACTCCAATATTGACATTATTAAAGAGTGTGGCTCTGGCATTGAATGACAACGAGAATGCACAACATAACCTTTAAGGATTTGGCAAGAATCAAGAGATTAATATAATTAATATACCTTAAAATGGTGATTGCGGAAAAAACCTTAAGGAAAAAATGATATCATCCATCAACTTACCATAATAATGGAGGCAACCTTGTGTTGTTCATTTCGCAATAACATTTTGTGTGATTGAAGGTAACTTTGTAAGCGAGAAAGGGGTATCAAAGCAATTTAGTAGTGAAGAAAAGTTTCTATCATAATTACATAATTTGTAAAATTTGTTAAAGTTGTATCTATTGAGGCTGGTGAGTGAATTTGGAGCGTGGATGAGACAAATGGAATATTGAAGCCTATAAGCTAATGTTTAGGCAATAATGATGGTGAATAGTGGTTTGTACAGGGTGATGTGGGTAGCATTGATAACAATAATCTATTATGAAGAACTTATCCAACAAACCACCATAATGGAAAGTCAACATGGTTACAATCTAACCTACAAATGTTCTAGCCCTACCACAATGACAATCCCACATAATTACTCTTTTAATAATCTATTTAACAACAATATATTCTTTAAAGTACTTCTATATGTAAACTAAAAACAACGAAAAGATGTCGTGTTAGAGTTCTTAATCGAAAACTTATACACGAGTGACTCAATACAAATACAAAATGATATTGGTGTCTCATAAATGATCAACCGTTAAAAAAATATTCAATTTTTTAACCTAAGTGTGTAGCATGAAAAATCAACTATCAATATTGAATTGTTTGTCCAAACCAACCAAAGATTTACATATAATAACTCATATAATAACTCTTTGTGAACTGGTTTGTGACTTACAAGATAGTACCTATATTAATCATCATGCCATAAAAAGATCTACACTTAACTAAATGTTAACTAAATGGGTATCACTCTTATTTCAATCATAATTATGTTCTATTAATTTAATGTATTATCTCTCAATACACCTTTAATTATTAAATAATTAGTCATTAATATATATTTAATTTTTCTTTATATTTTTTATATAATTGTTTTTTAAAATATTATTACATAAAATTAATTATTACAATTTAATAAATATATAAAAATATTTTTTTATTAAAAAAGTATTCCATTTGAATTATGAATTATTTCTTAACTTCACATTTTAAAATTATAATTTTAATCTTACAGTCATTATCAATATTTATCGCCAATTTTATAATATCAAATATATTTTTTTATAACCATTTTAAACATTCTTACCTTTCCAATGTATTAAACATATTTTAAAAACTTCTTTTAAACTTTTCTGGACACAAAATTATTTATCATCATACACATAATTTAATAAATTCTTTTATACCGCCAAAAAATATATTTATTTTATAAATATAATGATGGAAATGTTTTTAGTAGAACTAATTTGTTTTGGGTATATTCATATTTCATGTAGGAAATAATTTAACGCAATTAAATAGAAGATCTATTTAAATTGTTAGCTTAAATAAAAGAACTCTAAAATACTTTTATTTGTTTTTATATAACTTGTTTCTTGTTTGTATCAATACAAATTAGCACAGGTGAGACCAGTGATTTTTTTCAGAGGTAGATAAAATACTTAAGTTGATTAGGTTTAATTTTGTTAACAAGTGTAAATGTTAAAATATTTATTGTTTTAATTCATGTTATTAAAAACTGAAAATTATGTTTTATTTTTTCTTTAGTCTTGTTTTGAAATTGTATGAGATTTGAAAGTGAAAAAGTTGTAATCTCAGACCCAACAAAATGATAATATTAACACTTGAATGTTAATGTAAATGTCTCACTCATAATTATTGGTTAAAATATAAAATCAATAAGAAATAATAAATGTGACACTCACTATTATAATTATTAACGTTACAGTACTAGCATATCTGGTCTCATCAACGATGCCTAGATGAGTTCTTCTGTTGTCCCATTATTATTAATTGTGTTGGAATTTATACTTAATTTCTAAACAAATCCTTATCAAGTTCTATGGATGATACTCATCATGACAAAATTTATCAAAAGTAAAGAAGAAAAAAAATAAATTCTCAAGCAAATGTGTACCTTCTTTTTATTACATGAGATTGAGAGAATCACAAGTTATATGATCAATATATTTTGCTAAATTTAACAGCAGAAATTATGAGTTACGGATGGCAAAAAAAAAAAATTAATCCGACCCATGAATATATATATATATATATATATATATATATATATATATATATATATTTTTTATATTTT